>Ga0268298_10000720_pt1 | contig 41821 bp, 34 predicted proteins | sample WWTPWeurt_MetaG_FD_194462 | JGI IMG/M metagenome (GOLD analysis project Ga0268298, IMG submission 194462) | Activated sludge microbial communities from WWTP in Nijmegen, Gelderland, Netherland - WWTP Weurt | ecosystem: Engineered > WWTP > Aerobic digester > Activated sludge | place...
CCGCAAACGCCGCTGCCGACAAAGCCGCTGCCGACACAGCCGCTGCCGACACAGCCGCTGCCGACACAGCCGCTGCCGACACAGCCGCTGCGCAAGCCAAGGCCGCTGCCGACAAAGCCGCTGCGCAAGCCAAGGCCGCTGCCGACAAAGCCGCTGCCGACAAAGCCGCTGCGCAAGCCAAGGCCGCTGCCGACAAAGCCGCTGCCGACAAAGCCGCTGCCGACAAAGCCGCTGCCGACAAAGCCGCTGCCGACAAAGCCGCTGCGCAAGCCAAAGCCGCTGCCACTGTCGTGCCGGCAAGCGTCGGCGCAAGCGGACGCAAGAAAGGCCGGCGCGGCAAAGAGGTCGTGCTCTCGGCCCAGGCCCCGACGCTCGCTTCCCCGCACGGCGCGAAGGTTCAGCCTGCTGCGCAACCTGCGTCTCAAAATCCGCAGCCTCAGGCCCCAGCCAAAACCGAACAAAAAAACGCGCAGCAGCACCCTGCAGATGCCATTTCCGCTCCAAAAACGGCTCCGCAACAACCTGCAGATGCCGTTCGAAGGTCACAAACGGCTCCGCAACAACCTGCAGATGCCGTTCGAAGGTCACAAACGGCTCCGCAACAGCCTGCAGATGCCGTTCGAAGGTCACAAACGGCTCCGCAACAGCCTGCAGATGCCGTTCGAAGGTCACAAACGGCTCCGCAACAACCTGCAGATGCCGTTCGAAGGTCACAAACGGCTCCGCAACAGCCTGCAGATGCCGTTCGAAGGTCACAAACGGCTCCGCAACAGCCTGCAGATGCCGTTCGGAGTTCACAAACCGCGGCCATTCCCGAGGCCGTACCCGAACCGGTCCTCACGGGCCGATTGGGCGAAGCCCTCAGCGAAACCACCTCGGCAGCCCATGCAATCGCGTTCGAGCCTCCGCCGCCGTCGGCCTTGTCGCCGATTCCGTTTGCTGGGCCACCGCATCGCATCGCCCTCTCTCTGACCGACGACGGCAGCCAGCCTTTGTCTCTGGAAGCCTGCGCCGAACGGTTCGAGACTGCAAAAGACCGCGACGATTTGATCCGCACCCTTCTGCGTGGTCTGCGCAGCCGCGTCTCGTTTGCCTTGCTGTTGACCAAACACGGCGACGTGCTTCGCGGACGACTGTCGCTGGCCTGGGACTTTGGCGAACCCGAACTTCTGGAAAAAGCGGTCCTTTCCCTCGAACCCAAGACGCCTTTTGCCCGTGCGATGACCCAGGAAGCACTTTCCGCGGTCTCGTTTTCAACCGCAGATTCAGGCGCGACCGTGTTGTCTTCCCTCGAAAGGCCGCTCGGTGTCCCCGCCTATCTGTGGCCCGTCGTGGTTCGAGGCAAACCGGTCGCTGCGATCTACGCCGACGACGATGGCCATTCACTCGACGCGGCGACCCAAAGCGAGCTGTCTGCGCTTGTCGCTGGGGCCGCTGCGGCGTGGTCCCGGCTCCAGCAGCCCGAGCCCTCGGCAGCCCCCGAAACGGCGGATTCGTCCGTCAAAACCGAAAAGATGTTTCCACCGCCCGCGACGCAAGCTGCACCGTCGAACGTCCCCGTTTCGGTTTCCGAACAGGCCACGACGCCGATGCGTTCCAAACGCCAAAACGGCGACGAAACGCAAAAGCTTGTGCCCGCACCCCAGCCCGCCAGCAAGACCGAACGGATGTTTGCGACCACAACCCCCGAGACCGACGTTCAGGGTCTTGTGCAGCTCGCCAAAACCGGAGACGCCGCCGCCACCACAAAACTCCTTCTTCTTTCCGAGGCAGGCGCACAGGCTGTCGTCGCAGCACTCCCCGAAGATGCACCGCCCGACCACGCGCTTATGCGAGTCCTGTTGCGTTTTGGTGAACACGCTGTCAAACCCATGCTCGCCAAAATCGGCCAGCCCGACACGCCGGGCGACATGCGGGCCACGCTTGCGTCTCTGTTTGCCGACATGCCGACCGACACCGCGCTGCCCGCGTTCAAAGAGCTCTTGTTCGACCGAAATGACACCGTGCGGACGAAGGCCAAACACGCACTCCGTTCTTTTCCGCCAAGTGCCCCGCTGCGAACCCTCCGCAAGACCTTGCTCGACACGTTCCAGCAAAGCGACAGCCGTCTGCGCATGTGCGCCATCGAGGCCCTCGTTGCCCTCCGAGAGACCACCATCATTCCCGACCTGATCGAGATCCTGTCCGACGAATTTTCGTCCCTCGCCGAGCCCGCCCAACGTGGCCTTTTCGAGCTGTGCAAACAGGACTTCGGCACAAGCTCACGCAGGTGGCAGATCTTTTGGGAAAAGCACGGTCACGAGCCGCGTCTTTCCTGGCTGCTCGCCGGTCTGTATCACGCAAACGAAATCGTCCGAGCGTCTGCCCAGGAAGAGCTTTTGCTCTTGTCCGGCGATGTCGCCGGGTATCGTTTCGACCAGCCCAAACGCGAACGAGACAAAGCCGCCGCCCGCTGGTCGGCCTGGTGGCACCGCCGAGGGTACTAGGAGCGTGTGCAGTAGCGGCCTTCCTGCACTAGCGCGGTACCAGGCCCAAACCGGGCCGATCCGACAGAATCAATTTCCCCCGCCGCGTCCCGACCGATTCGTGTGTGTCGTTCTGAATCAGCAAAAAACCATCCAAGTCCGCCACATCTGCCAGCGGCGATAGATGCGCCGCCGCCGCAATCGACACCGAACTCGACACCATGCACCCGAGCATCACGCGCAACCCGTGCGCCCGAGCGACCGCAATCATGTTGCGTGCCTCAAACACACCGCCGCACTTGTCCAGCTTGATGTTCACCCCGTGGCACGTGTCCGCGATGCGCGGAATGTCCGACGACGCCAAACAACTTTCGTCCGCAAAAATCGGCACGGGAGACCGCGTCTTCAACCACTTCGCCTCGGCCAGCATCGCCGCCGGCAACGGTTGTTCCACCAGTTCCACGCCCTGTTTTGCCAAAACATCCAATTTCCGCGCCGCGATTTCTTTGCTTTTCCACCCTTCGTTCACGTCCACGCGCAGCGGTTTTTGCGTCACTTTTCGGATCGCCGCAATCGTTTCCTCGTCGTGGTTCAAACCCAGTTTGATTTTCAGCACTGGAAAATCCGCCGCTTCCTGCACTTTTTTCTGGGTCATTTCCGGCGTGTCCATCCCGATGGAAAGCGTCGTCACGGGCGTGGCGTCCGCATCCAGCCCGAAATACCGGTGCAGCGGCACTCCCAATCGTTTTCCCACCCAATCCGCCAGCGCCCCGGACAATGCCGCTTTCGCCGCCCATTCTCCCGGAAGCCGACGCTGGATTTTTTGAAGCAGCGAGACATGCAGCATCGGATCGGACTGCTCGACCAGCGACCGCACCGACTGCAACGCCCGCAGCGCCGAGGTCGCCGTTTCCCGATAGCGCGGAATCGGCGCGCCCTCCCCAAGTCCCGTCACGCCATCGCGAGAAATCTGCACCCGGACCACGTCTCGAAACTCACTGCTCGACATCACCGTCGTCCACGTATGCCGAAGGTGCAACCTGACCACCTGCATCTCGACCACCGTCCCCAACGTCGCCCCGCTGCGCGCCGGCTCGGCTTTCGCGCGGCTCGCAAACGCCATCGCCATCCCCGCCATCCCCGCCGTCCCCGCCGTCCCCATCCACCCGAGCCACGCGCGCCGCTTCATGTGCCTCCCCCGCCCACCTGCACCGCCCCTGCCGGTTTCCCCGCAAGCGACGAAGAGCCCGCCACCCCGAATGCCGCCGGAGGACCCGGTTGCGCCGCGTTTTGCGCCGAAACCGGCAGAAACAACTGGTATTCCGGCATTTTCATGAGTTTTTGCTCATACTCCGGGTACTTCCGTCGCTGGACTTGCCGCTGTATCCCCGTAATCGTGTTGTGAGGGATTTTCTTCGACACCTGATTGATGATGTACGTCGGCAGCGAGCCTCCCGGATCGGCGTGGACTTGGTATTCCACCCGCGTCCACTTGCCACCGTTGGTCGGCCACAAATACCAATGCCCGCACAGGTGTGGCATCCGCACGACGCCCTTTTTCGCCGGCCACTCGGGATGATCCACTGAGTGCATGTCCACCTTCACCACTTTCGCCTTGGCATCCACCGTCGTCACCGCTCGAACCACCGAGTCCCGATCCGACACCGGCCACGGTGCCCCCGTCCGCGTATAAAACGTCTGGTCCCGATCCCCCGACCGACTGATGAGCTGCTGCGCCACCGCCTGATCCATCCATTCCAGCCGATGCTCCGCGTCGTCCAGCACCGCGAGCACCGCCGTGATCGGCGATTCGATGACGCCCGTTCCCTGAAACTCGTGCAGCGGAGAATTTCCGACGATGCGTCGATAGACTTCGACTCCCGCATCGTTGCGAACCAGCTCCCACGGACCCACCGCACCGTGCTCAGACCCCCGCGCAATTCCACCCCACAGAAAGCACAGCGTCGTCGCAAATCCAGCCCACACAGAACGACGCAAAAACGATACCGACACAGTTTCTCGATCCATTTCATTCTCCAACAGAAAATCGCTTCACTTTAGACGAACAGCGTGACACCCGCACCGACGAGTTTGAGCAATTCCTCTGGCTGTTTCGGCAAATCCGCCGTCAGCACCTCGTGCCCGGTCGCGGTGATCAAAATGTCGTCCTCGATGCGAATCCCGATACCACGCCACGCAGGGCCCAGCGCGTCGTCCGGTTGAATGTACAAACCCGGCTCCACCGTCAGCACCGTTCCCGACAAAAGAGGCCGCGCTTCTCCGCCGGGAAAGTACCGACCTGCGTCGTGAACATCCAAGCCCAAAAAGTGATTCGACCGATGCGGAAAAAAGCGCAACAGCGCACCCGTCTCGACCGCGCTCGCCGGATCGCCCGGCAAAAGACCCAACGCGCACAGCCCCGACGCCAAACGATGACAAGTGAGCGTGTGAAGCTCCTCGATCGTGACGCCCGGCCTCACCGCCGCGATCGCCGCCAGTTGTGCGTCGAGCACGATGTCGTAAAGCTGCCGCTGTTCTTTTGAAAAACTCGCTTTTTGCCCCGCCAACGGAATCGGATACGAGCGCGTCACGTCGCCCGTAAAACCATCCAACTCGCAACCCGCGTCCGCCAAAAACATCTGGCCCGCCTGAAGTTCGTCGTTACACGACACGTAATGAAGCGTCGTCGCATTTTTTCCCGAGGCGACGATGCTCTGAAAACCGGGCAGGCCATTTCGCCGTCGGAAAGCATAGTCGATGAGCGCCTCGATTTCGTACTCGCGTTTGCCCGCGACGCAAGCCCGCATCGCCAAGACGTGCGCCTCGACCGTGACCTGGCAACTTTTTCGCAGGCACAACACCGCCGCTTCGTCTTTTTGCACCCGCAGCTCGTGCAGCGTCCGATTCAAATCCACAATGCGACCCGGAGCACGACTTCCGTCGCGTTCGCTTCGTCGAAGCTGCGCGATCGTCCGCCCGACCAATTCATCGTATTCGCTGCGTTCTCCGACCAGGAAATGCACTTCTTCGCAGCCGTTGAACAACTCGAACAGCCGTTTCGGAAGTTCCGCGACATCGAAGGCCTGGTCCGCGCCATATAGTTCCGTCGCGCCCTCGAGGCCCGTGCGATGCCCTGACCAGACCTCCGCCCGCCTGTCCCTGGGCCGACAAAACAGCGTGAAACGTCGGTCTTTTCCCGGCGTGAACACCGCCACCGCGTCCGGCTCCGAAAAACCCGTCAAAAACCAAAAATCCGACGAGGGCCGAAACCGATGCGCATTTTCCGCGTTGCGACGCACTTCACGGCCCGAAAACAGCACCGCGCAAGCATTCGTAGGCAGGCGCTCCAAAAACGCCGCTCGTCGAGAAACACAAGCCGCCAGCATGATGTCCTTCAGGCTATCAAAACCGCCCAGGCTTGTTCGTTTTTCGCTACTTCGTACTATTTCAACGACAACACCACGCCGCCCCGAGCGGGCACCGTCACGGACAAACGACCACCTGCCGCCGGAACCACAAACGTCTGACCGCTCAGTGTGTCCACAAGTTCGGCCCCAACTGCAAAGCCCATTTCCGACGGAATCGGCACTTGCGTCGTCGATGCAACAGACAGCCGGTTCAGAACAACCAACGCACCTTGTCTTACATCTCCATCCGGGCGACCAAACGCGAGGACATCCTCCGACACCAGCGCCGGAACATACGAGCCGCGCCGCAAACCCCGCAGCGTTTGCCGCACACTCATGAGCTTGCGCATCCGCGTAAGCTGTTTTGCCTCGCTTCCCGAAAGCTGCGTCCCTGCACGCAACATGTGCCGATTGTCCGGGTCCCCGCCGCCAAATTCGCCGTATTCGTCGCCGTAATACAAAAGCGGCATGCCCGGCAACGTATACAGCACAAGCGACGAGAGCCATTGCCGATCATACGGTTCCTCGTCGGGAGGCTGCACCGGAAGTTTGTCCCACTTGTTGTACGCGATGCTTCGATCCCACGTCGAACCCGCCGCCGGATCTCGATACGTACACAGCGACGCAAACCGACTCGTGTCGTGGCTGCCCACGTAATTCACCATCGTGCTGCCCTGAAATTCCGAAAGACTCGCGCGCGTCCAAAAATCCAAATGGACAAAACGCTTCTCGTCGTACGCGAACACCCGATAAGCATTCGCGTGGTGCCACACAAAATCGAACTGCCCATCCAACCCAAACTCACCCATGTACCGCTTGATCGTGTCGTACTCTTCTCGATTGGCTTTCACGTCGCCGTCGCGCCACCCCATCGCCGTCTCGCCGAGCAAAAAATACCGCGTCCCCGCTTGCTCAAACCGCTGACGAATCCGCGCGGTCAGATTCAACACCGCCGCGTCCTCGACATGCTTCACCGCATCGACGCGAAGACCATCCAAATCAAAGTGCTCCAGCCAATACATCGTGTCGTCGATAAACTGCTCCGACGCGTCCGTCACCGTCCAGTCGATGTCCGGCATGTACGACGCAAACAAACAAGACAATCGCTTTTCCGTCCAATCGCAGCCCGGCGAACCACAAATGCACCCCGTCCGAAACCACGCGCGCTTTTGCGGGTCTTGGAAATACTCGTGTTGCTCGTGAACGTGGTTCAGAACCGCGTCCATGAGAACCCGGATTCCTCGTCGGTGCGCGGCTTGCACCAATTTTTGTAGCGCCTCCTCGCCCCCCAAACTGTCGTCTACTTTCCGAGACCGCACCGGCCAATACCCGTGATACGCAGCGACCCCGTACTTCCCACTTTGGTCCATGTTTGCCGACGGAGGCTGCTCGTAAAACGGACTCAACCACAGCGCGCGTACCCCGAGGCTGTCGAAATACCCGCTTTCGATTTGCTGTGTGACGCCCGCGAGATCGCCTCCCTGAAAATTGGCTTCTTTGCGAACACCCGCAACAAAACCCGGATTCTTTCCGTCGCCATCCACAAATCGATCCGTCATCGCCATGTACAGCGGCGTGTCCGAAAATCGGAACGCTTCGGGTTCCACCCAAAACGGAAGAAGCAAGCGTTCGCCTTCTTTTCCACCCGCCACGGGCACAAGCGAAACCAGATATTTTCCGTCGGGAAGGTCGCTCAGTTTCAATGCCGCGCTTTGTCCATCCGGCGCGATTTGCAATTCCGAGGGCGACAAAGACCCAAGAGGACTCGACAACACGCTGTCCGGTTTGCGAATTGATGATTGAACTTGACAAACACCCTGCACTTGTGCATTCGCCGCAGACCGCACGCCGATTTTTGCCACAGCCTCGCCCCGCCCGCTTTCCGAGCGCGTCACGCGAAATGAACCGGGCACCACGTACAAACCCGGTCGAAAACAATCCTCGACGCGCAGGCCCGAATTTTCTGTCCCACCGACGTATTTTCGATACGGATTCCGAGGGTCCAGCACCCACGTCGCATCGTCCTCGACAAATTTGTAACCCCACACGCCCGGCTTAAGAGAAAGCTGCAACGTGTAGGCCCCCGACGCATCAGGTCCGCTCAGAGGCTGCGCCGTCGTGCTCCATCCATTCCATTCGCCCGCCAGCGCCACTTTGCTCACCGAACTTTTGGGAACGTAGCGAACGGACACCGAACACGTCGCATCCGCTGCTGGCTCAGGCAACGTCGCACACGCACCTTTCGACGACGAAGCATCTTCCTCGCTGTTTTCGCCCCCATTCCCCAAGTCCTGCTTTCCGTAATTCGGCAAGTTGCAGGCCCCGCCCCAAAGCAGCACGGCAACAAAGAAACAGCGACGAAACAAACCAAACATGATCAGACTCCTTGAGCAGTCGGATGTAAAACTGGATTTACTTCTGTGGCGAGGATGAGCCGGTTCGGACCTCTGAAGAAACGTCCTTTTTTTCGCCGCTCCCCGCGCCAGGCGACGGTCCAGGCGGACTTGTTGGCGAGGGCGTTTTCGGCGCGCCCTTGTTTTCTGGCTTGCCTTCTGCTTTGTCCGGTTGCGCATAACCCCAATCGCGCATCACCGTCGCCACCTCGCTTTGTGTCGAAGCCCCGCCGCGCGAAAGACTCGTCACGATCGCGCCTGGACTCGGTTGATCTCGCCAGAGCAGCACGTCGCCGCGCTCTCCCTGGACCGGCGGATACACCGCGAACAAACGATTGAGCACGGACCCCCTCAGCGTCAACGTGACCGGCTCGCCGACATTGGCAAAAAACGCATCCTGCTTTCCCGTGTCCGACGGATGTTCTCTCGACGGAAACTGCGCCGTGGCCAACAGCGGCAAACTGTAGGGTCCAAGCAAAAGCTGCTCACTGGAAAGAGGCAGTCCGTCGAGAGTGAGCTGCAAATCGACACGCGCCTCAGGGTCGATGTGGACATCCAATTGGCCGCCCGGCAAAAGCCGAATTTCGAGCTGCCCCGGACGCAACGGCGTCACCTCCCCATTTTTCACACCAGCGACGGAAAGTTGCAGATCGCTGCTTTCAAAAAAACCGTGAAGCTGACGGCTCGCTGGCCCCGGTGCGAGCGCCAAATGCAAAAGCGGCAACTTCGCGTCTGGCAGACGAGGCGCGTGTTGAGAAAACATCTCACGCATCGTCTGCAACGTGCGATCCACCGTCTGCGTTCGCTGCCCGACAAGCAAATTTTGATGCTGAAACGGATCGCTCGCGAGGTCGTACAGCTCTTCGGGCATGTGAAACAGCGTCGTTGCCTGCTCGATCGGTTTGAGCCTTGGGTCACTCCGTCGCAAATACAAATGCCCCCCAAAACGCAACGCGCGAACATTTTGTCCCTCGACAAACGCCGGTCGCTCCGTCGGCTCTTTTTCACCCAACAAAAGCGGCACCAGGCTTCTGCTTTGCTGAAGCGGCCCATTCGGCAAAAGCGCGCGTTTTTCCCAAAGCCCGAGCGATTCCAGCACCGTCGGTGCCAAATCAAACAAGCGCACCTGCTCCTTCACCTCCACACCTTGTGGCAGACGCCCTGGCATCGCCAAAATCATCGGCACGCGCAGGATTTCGTCATACGCCGACCAACCGTGGTGATACAGCGTCGGCTGCTTGAGCGCCAAAACGTAGTGGTTGTGATGAATGTCGAACACCTCGCCGTGATCTCCGACGATGACGACCAGCGTTTTCGACGAAAGACCCAGTTTTTCGACGGAAGACAGCACCTGCTCGATTTGCGCGTCCGCATAGGCCGCCTCCGCCAAGTACAACTTTGCGGCTGTTTCCGACGGAACTGCCGCTTGCCCATTTCGCCGACCTGCCATGCTCGCGGCTTGGTTCACATAGCTCGGCTTGACGTATTCCGTCGGAGGCGAATACGGCCAATGCGGCGCATCGTAATGAAGCTGCAAAAAAAACGACCGCTGTTGGTTTTCCTTTAAAAAACGCAGCGCGGCCCGAGTGATCGCTGGCGTGTCCTGAACCGGATGCCGCACGTCGGACACCTCGTCAAAACCGAGCGACAAACCAATTTGCGGATATCCCAACAAAAAGAAGTTGTTGCCGATCGCCGCAACCTTCATTCCCGATTCTCGCAGAACCCGTGGGAGCAACTTCCGATCGAGCGCGTAAAAACGCTGGCGGTCCCGTTCTTTTGGAATCATGTCCTCGGCGTTTTGACCAATTGCCGACGCCAAATCCCCTCCCAGCAGAGACAAAAGCGCAGGCCGTGTCCACGTCGCCGACGTGATCGCCTGTGAAAATTGCGCTCCTCTGTTTTGAGAAAAACGCTGCACCGCTGGCATGGCCGACAGCGCATCCGCTCGCAACGTGTCCACGATGATGAGCAAAAAATTCGGGCCCGCCGCGCCCGCATCCTTGGCCCACACCGACGGATCTCCAAACACGGGAACGCCGATCGGCGCTCCTTCCGATTGCGCACACAATTCCCAATCCTGCGGACCTTGTGCTTCGGTTTTGGGCAGCGAAACTTCGTGCCGCTGCCACCTGTTTGCCAACGTCTGCTTGTACGACCACACCGCCTGTTTCTGTATCCGCAAGGACAGTTCGACCGGCGCTTTTCCCGTCTCGGTTTTTTGCGGCAAAAGAGCCGTGTGAAAGACAAAGGTTCCGCCTGTGGGCAGCGCAATCCGATAGCGATAACAACTGGCCGGCGGAAGCAACAGCGACAGCTTCGATTCGTACACACCCCGATAGCGATTCCAGACCGGATCGAAACGCGGAGGCCCCGCCGTGTCCTTCCCGATTTCTGGATACGTTTCGACGTTGGGAATGCCGATCGCAACCTCGAGCACGCGCAGCGCCGTTTCCCCTCGCAAACCGGAGTATGGACTCACCAGTTTGTACGGCGTTTCGAGGCCCGCCAGAACCTGCGACAAATTCGGCGTTTTTCCGACGGAAATGAACTCGGCGGTCCCGGCCAAATCCGTCAATCGGGCGACAAGTTTCTCGCCCGGCACAGGAGACGGTTTGGGCAAGCGCAGTTCGTCGATTTTCGGACGAAGTTTGGTCTCGACCACCGCCTCACTTTTGGTGAGCGTGGAAGCCGGCGGTCCATTTGGCCCACACGCGAAACCCAACACAAAAAGCGCAACCGACAGCCAGCCCCACTGCGACGAATGCAGCGAACAGAAAACTTGCAGTTTTGCGGCGATGCCGTGTTTCACGATGACGACGAAAATGAATTTTTACAGCTTGGGCAAGCTGCAATACGTCGAAAACTCTGCCGGTGTTCCGCCACCCACGCCGTGACGGTAAATGAGCTTGCACTGGAACGACGAAAAGCTGCCCGGCAGATCCAAGTCGGCTTCCCAACGCTCAAAATCTTGGTCGAGGTCGCTTTTCCAATGCAGCACGTTCTTTGTGCCCGCAGCGCCCATGCCGATCTCGTGACTTGTCGCCCATCCGTCGGTGGAATACACAAGTTTGAGCACTTTCGTGTAATCCAAATCCTGCACGACAAAATTGAGCCCACCGTGAACGCCCGTCGCATCAAAACGCGCCGTCGAAGACGCCCAATCTTGCGACAACGTGGCCCAATCGTTGGCTTGCCAGGTCATCGCGTACCGCTGTCCGTCGTTGTCGTCGTAAGACGTACCCCCTGCCCCATTTTCATACCAAGCGGTAAACAGGAACGTGCCTCGGAAGGTCTCGCTTTTGACCGGAACGTGCCATTCCTCGTACCCATCGCCGTGTGTCGAGAAGTAGTTTCCAACGACGGTGATCGGATCGGTTTTGCCAGCCTCGCGAAACACCACACCGACTTTCTTTTTCGACAAATCGGCACTGGCCGCAGGCTTCACGCGCAGTTTGAGAAACACCGTCATCGAGCGACAGCCAAAACGACTGTTGCAACCCGACGTGTCGCGCCAAAATTCGCCGTAGTACTGAACTTGCGAGCGGTCCCGCATCCCTCGGAGCTGAACCCAATCCGCTTGGCCGTATGCGATGACGTTGTGTTGCAGCGAATCCAGCCGATTTTCATCGCCAACATCGGCACCTCCCGGATCGCAGGCTGGAAGCAAACTGCCGACGGTCGCGAACAGCGAACCGACAGCCAGCGACCGATAGGCCACAGAAGTCGGGGAAAACAAGGTGGTCGAAAGGGAACCAAGCAGGGACAAGCGTGTTTGTGTCATGAACGGTCCATTTGTTTCAGGCTCAGGAGGAAAAGGAGGAAGCACGCAGGGTCAAAACGCCGGTGCGCGCGGGCGTTCTATATCAACAAATCCGATACAATTCCAAGCTGCATGCGGTTACGTCTGGCAGTCACAGAGGAAACGCCTTCTCCGCTCGCTGAGGCGAACGACCAGGCGGCCTTCAAGGCGGTGTTGCCCGAGGCTGAACGGCAACGCTTGGACACCCTCACAGGTGGTTTCGATTTTGTGGGCGAACAGAACGGAATGCGGCTGTTCGTGGCGCAAAAAGCACGCATCGAGCTGCGCATGGGTCCGCTTGTCCAACGCTCCCAGGCCCAGCGCGACGAGCAAATCCGCGCACTGCTTTCGCTCGGCGTTTCTTCCACGCAAAACCTGCACATCGTGTCCGATGAACAGGGTCAAAGCCATTCCGCTTGGCCGCTCCGCATTGTGCACGCGACGGTGCAATCCACCGACACATGGCAAGGCGGCGAGACACTCCACCGTTTTTTGGCGAGCTATCGGTTCTTTGAACACGAGGGCGATGCGCTGATGCAAGTGGGCGATGAGCGTTTGTGGCAGACGCATCGAAACGAACTACTCGCTTTGCTCCGCAGCGGATGGCCCCAATTCGCCCCGCTGCACACCATCGCGGTCCTTTCCGAACTTTGGCAGTAAGACCGCAGAGCCACTGCTGGGACTTGAACCCAGGACCTGCGGTTTACGAAACCGCTGCTCTACCGCTGAGCTACAGTGGCAAAAACGCGCCGGAGTGTACTTGCCTTGTTTCCAAAGAACAAGCCTTTCCAGCGCCAGCCGAAAACCGCTGTTTCGGCCTAGTTCGGCTTCGCTTGAAACAGTTCGGGAAACGCATCTCGGATGCCGCCAATCAGGAATTGCACCGCGATCGCGACCAGCAGCAAACCCATCACCCGTTCCAAAATCGCCCGGCCTGACGCGCCCAACATCCGATTCACCAGCGATGCCGCGCGCAACATCAAGTACGACCCCAGCGCAGTGACCACGATCGCCGCCCCCAGCACGACCACTTGCCACACATGTTGCGTCTGCGCCACAAGCACCATGACCGTCGCGATCGAACCGGGTCCGGCCAAAAGAGGCATCGCGAGTGGCACGATGGCTACATCCGGCTTTTTAACCGCTTCCGTTAGCTCTGTGTCGCTCGTCTTGATCGATGAGGTCAAGCTCCGCAACATGTCGAGCCCCGTCAGCGACAGCAGAATCCCTCCCGCGATCCGAAACGCCGCCAGCGTCAGCGAAAAGAGTTTGAAAATCAGGCCACCGGCCAGAAGGAACGTCAGCAAAATGCAGGCCGCCACAATGCAGGCCCGCAGCGCCATTTGCTTGCGTTTGTGGGCCGAATCTCCCTCGGTGATCGTGATGAAAACCGGCAGGACCGCAATCGGATCGACGACAAAAAAAATCGCCGACAGAGCAACCAGCCCATAGGTAAAAAACTCTCGCGTATCTGGAACTGAAAACGACAACAAGTAGGTCATGCGACGTGCGGCCCGGACGGTATCGAAGTTTTAGCGCAGCGAAAAGGGATAGGTGACGACCTGCGAAGACCCCGACACGGGAAAAGACAGGCCCAGCACGACCTTGCGCACACAGGCATACAGTCCGTGATCCAACAAATACGCAGGCGCTTCGACCCGCACGCCGCTGACCTGTCCACTCCGCCGCACACGAAAAGCGACGGCCATGTGTCCCTCGAGCAAGGCGTCTCCACGGGCATCGTCAATGCAGCCCAAAATCTCGCTTTGCCGAGGACGAAACACCTGGTCGAAATCTTGTTGGGAAAGTTGGCGATCCGACACAGTGGCTTCCTCCATGTTCAGGAATTCCGTCGTGTTGAGTTTGTCGCCAACAGCCTTCACTCGCTTGTCTTCGTCCCGCAGCACGACCTGTGGCGCATCCACGCCTGTGCCCGCAGCCTCGGTCGGTGTTTGCGCTGCATTCGGCACAGCAGGCGTTCCGCCCGTCGAATTGGCCGCTCGAACTCGCGCAGTGCGTTTTTTGGCAACCGGCTGAGCCTGCACCGCCTGAGCGATGCAAAACTCCGCCACGCATCGCGTGCCCGTCGAACACACCCGGCACGGATCGAACGGCGCAGGTCGCAAAAACTGATGGTACGCCCCCGCGCACAACATCGCACACACCAAAAAACCGAGCAGGAAACCTCGCATGCGGAAAAGAGTTTCCAAAACCGACGACATTGGCAAGCACTGCATCGGCTATTCGTCGGTGTGATACGATCTCACCGCGTCGTTTTTCACATGGCATTCCGTTCCGGGCCCTCGAAGCCCATTCTCTTGCACGTCCTTGAGGACCGATTTTTCCGCGTCAAGGTAGACCGAGATGCGCATTTTCTGTACATTGTGCGCTCCCAAGAGACATTCCACGACGCCAGCGAAACTCGCCAAGTTCACAAGAGACTGGTTCACGCGGTGATGCCCTACCTGCGTTTTCGCGTGCTCGTGGATTTGCGTTTGGCCAAAGGAAACTCGAGCAACGACATCGAGCTGGCCATCCGCGAAATCTGGTTTCCTGTTCTGGTCCAGTTCACGCATCTCGCAGGTCTGGTGGCCACGGCAGCAGGACGCCTGCAAGTCACCCGGATGTTTCGAGAACACGGAGCAACGGGAAAGGGCTTTCTAACCCTCGCCGATGCCTTGGCTCACCTGGGTCTTCCCCCCAACTATCCGATTTCGTGATGGATGTGCTGAAGCGACACGCGAAAAAACGGCGGGAAAAAACCGGACCTGGCGTTACCAAAAGGCGTGAAGCATCACTGAACCGCCGAGCGTGTTGATGTCATCCACGCGATACCGACGGCCTGGCTGGTTGATCACCGCTCGATAGGTCGGATTCCAATCCATCGGACAGGACAAATCGACGCGAGACGCATTGCATGCAGGTGGAACAGGCGGCGACACCGTAATGACTCGGTTTGCGGAATCGAACCGATTGATGTTCGACGGATAGTTGGTCGTCCCGGCATCGTCGTTCGTAATCAAATGCCCTTGCGTCCGAGCATAGTTGAAGCCCAGCCGAAGGCGTGCGTGCTTGAAAAGCTCCAGGACAACCGCTGCGTCGGCGGTAAACGTCATGTAGTTTTCAATCACCGTCACGCCGTTGTACGGCTTGAGGTAGTACGGACTTTCCTTGGGCAGCCGATACCCGTTGTGAGGAACGTGATCCTGGACCGTATTCGGTGTGCGGCAAGCGGGATTGAACGTGCCTTGAGTCACAGTGCCTCCGCCCGTTTGGCCCGGCGCAGGAGGAATCGCATCGTAGGCGTTTGAGTCCTTGTAGTTAAACGATGGGGGCAAAGCCGTCTGGTCGTCGCAAATCAGCGCGTTGGACGACGCCAAAAGCTCCCACGCTTCGGAATAACCGCGACCGAGGAACGTAAAGTTCAGCCCACCCCGAAAATCGAGCGACAACCGATGCCCCTTGTCCTTTTGTTCCCACGGCGTCGCTTCAAAACCGAAGGTCAAGTTCGCTTGTTGTTGCGGCGACGGACGTTTTTGCTGGAACCCGTAATCCGTTGCCCACGGCGTATCCGAGCGACGCGCGATCGGCAATATGTAAGCAACCGAAAAATAGGGATCGACGTATTTGAACTTGTGCGATAGGGCGGTGCGCGCAACCAAACGATCCAAACCATCGCTTACGCCGCGCCAACCTCGTTCTGAGGTATCGGCATTGGCCATGAGCGCTTTTTGCGCGTCGGTTGGATAGGCGTCCGGATCGTAGCCAATACGGGCTCGCGTATTGTCGTATCCCATCACATTGCCAATCGAAATCTGGTACTCGACACCGATCACCCAAGTCGGCTTGGTCGGATCGCGTTTCTGCGAAACCGGCGCGCCCTGAATCCACAAATTGATTGTGTCAAAAGCGTCCCGGCTCGTCCCTCGCAAGCCTGTCGAACCTCGCGTGGGAGGCTTGAAGATGGTCGAGCCCACCAGGTCAGCCGGTTCAACGGGATAAATGCCATCCAGATACGTCGAGGATGCGTTCGCGATGCAATCCCAGCCGCTTTCCCCGCCAGCGCCATCGCTCACGGGTGTCGGGCAATTGTTCCAACCCGCATTTCGATCGAGGCCATACGTCCGTTCATCGCGCAGCACGATGGGCAAGCGCACGCCGATTTCCAGATCGCGAAAAACTCCAATGGCAAGCTCAGCGGTCAGCGTTTGGCGCTTCTGCGTGAACAACAGATCCGGCACCGACTCGGTCCGGGCCAGTTCCGCCCCGCCATATTTGGTCAGGAGATAGTTTCGCGTGGTGTTGTTCTGAAGCAGAGGCAACGACTCGCGCCCGATGCTGGCGGTTTTGTACGTGTATCCGTAACCAAAACCGGCACGAAAACCAAACGGATGTTTGTTCTCGAAATCAAAGGAGCTTGCCACGTTGGTCGGTTCAGCAGCTTGAGCGGACAGATCTGCACAGGTAACGAACCCCAGGGTGCAGACGGCGGCGGCGAAAAAGACTCGCATAGCGAAACGGTACCGCCTGCTCCGCACATGAGTCAAGTACCCGGTCGCACTATGTGAAACCCATCGACGACTGCAACCACCGCCGCGTCGATGGGTGTGGTCGGTGTACCTGAAGCGGTGGGAGACGTAGGTGTGGGTGTGCTCGACAAATGCGAGCGTGGTTCCGATTCGGCAGCCACTCGCGCCGCATGGCCAAAGGCGACAATCACGTCATCGCCGACTCCCGCATCCAGCAAGTCGATGCACACCACCGCTTCAGCTTTGACATGGCTGGGCGGCGACGTGTTCGACAGCCCAGGATGTGTCTGCACGGATTTTGCTGGGCCCTGACATTCAACGGCGCTTGTTGACACCGGCTTGTTCAGCGGGTGCACAAGCAAGTCCGCCAAGTGGTACGGCCTGACCAGCAGCAACTTGTGCCCCGACACGCCCGGCCACTTCACCGACGACCAAACAGTCCCGACAACCTTGCCCACAAACATGGGGCTCTCCTTCCAGATACCAGTCCAGATACCAGTGATGAGCTGGTGATGAGCTTGTTTTGAGCCGGAGCGTCCTTTTTCAAGAGGTCCTTTTCCAAACAACCCCTTTTTTTGAAAGTCTCACCCGACGGCGTTGCTTTCACGGCTCGCTTGCGTCCTCTAAAAGAACCGCCACCGCTGCATCCGCGAGGACCGCGCGGTTTTTTGAACCTGGTTCGATCACGTTGCGAGCCCCCGATCCATACGCAACGAGCACCGGCTGTCCCAGCTTGCCGTCTAGCGTGTCGATCGCGACCGTGAGCGGTGCGAACAGAAGCGCAGAATCGTCGAAGCCATCAGACGATATGCCCGATTCCCGAGGCGCATTGGGCAACTCGACCACAAGTTTGAGCGAACGACCCGCAAGGCCACTCGCTTTCCGAGTCGCCCACACTTCCCCACAGAGCACCCCGCGCTTCATGAAGAGGCCTCCTGTGAACCAGGTCCACCGACGGAAACGAGCGTTTCCGCAAAAGCAGACGACAACACAGTCGAAAGGGCCTGGCCCCGAAACGTCCCAGCGTCCGCGTCCACAAAAACCCGATCCACGATCGCCAAGACAGCAGCTTCTACGGGAAACATCGCGCTTTTCGCGTATCCAGGCACACCGCCGCCCGACGCAGGAAAACCGCTGATCGACTGACGAGCAGGCTCTCCCAAACACACAACAACATCGTCCCCGATTCCCGCGCCCAACTGGTCCACGGCAACCACGTGAGCCACTTCAAACGGCGGGCCATACCAATAATGCGGTTCGACGAGCAGCAACTTTTGCCCATGCAAGCCCGCGTGCCGCCGAGCCGCCCACACCTCCCCCACGACGCGGCCCAAAATCATCGCTGTAGCTCCGTCGGAACGCCATCCGTTGCGTCGATCCCATCGACGATGGCAACAACGATGTCCTTGTCGGCGACCTCTGCCCCCACCGTCAAATCCCGCACCCTCGAACCGTGCGCGACAAGAACCCACTCATCGGGGCCCGCACCGAGCGCATCCACCGCACTCAACCTTGCGCCCCCCAAGGTTTCAAGCAGAAGCAGCTTGCGGCCCACCAGGCTGTCTGCCCGCCTCGTCCCCCACAGCGGTCCTACGACGCGAGCCAGCAGCATGGGATCACTTCTTTGCGGCTTGCGCCTCGCGGCTTGCGCGCTCGACCGATTTGTACCGATCGAGAAGTTTTCCAATCGGGAGCGTGACGAGCTTGGCCCGAAAATCCGCGTCTTTTCCCCGCTTTTGCAAACCGAGCAGCGCGTCCACCAGTTTTTCTTTGCTTCCAAAACGCTTCGAGACATCGCTGCCCATGGCGTGAAGCCGCATGAGCTTTGCATTCGAGGCCGACTGAAGTTGTTTTTTCCAAGCATCCTTGTCGTCAGCTTCTGGACGATCCAAAACGCCTTCCGGGAACGCAACCAGCGCCTCGACGAGCTTTTCTTTGCTTCCGTGAACTTCCTTCATTCGCGCGAGGGGTGACTTTTTCATTTTGCTTTCTTGCTCCTAAACCTTTGACATTTGCGACGAGAAACGGGTTCGGGCCAGAAACGACCCGACACAAAAAGGCCCAGACGGCCAACACCCGACGCAAAGAAGTTTCGGGACTTTATCACCGGCTCGTTTCCGTCCTCAAGCCTGTTTTGTTGTCTCCAAAACGATCTTCAAAACAGGGCGCAATACACCCTGCCTGGCAATCCAAGCTAGTTCCCATCCAGAAACGTAGCCTCAGATTTGTGTCGGGCGAAGGCGGGCGAGCGCGACAGTCCCCGACACGAAGTGTGGGGGGCAGAAGCCTCGGGGCTGTGAGCACGAATGACATAGCCAGCGCCCACCGCAGTCCTTTCTGGATGGGAACACGCTATCGAAGAGGCGTGCCCGACGGTACATCTCGATCGCTTGTCGCCAAACCCAGCAAGTTCTCGTCTCCGACGGCAAGGATCATTCCTGACGACAAAAGACCCGCGATTTTGGCGGGTTTCAAATTGCACAACAGCACGACGTTTTTTCCAACCAGACTTTCCGGCGATCCCAATGCCGCAATTCCGGCGATCACTTGCCTCGTCCCGAGCGGCCCGACATCCAAAACCACCTTCAGCAGCCGATCTTTTTTGGGAACTCGCTCCGCAGAAACAACCTTGGCCACGCGCAAATCGATCTTCTTGAATTCGTCGATCGAAATTTCCGGAGCGGCAGCGTTTTGCTGAACGTCAGGCTGTGGCGTCGCTGGCGCAACGGACGGCTTTTCACTGACTGTTGGGCCTGCCGCAGTCGCCTGATTTTCCGCCACTGCGCGTCGAGCCGATCGCCATTTGCCCAGCAATTCCGCCTGTCGATCTGGCTCGATTCGTGGAAACAGCGGCACTCCTTTTTGGACCGCCGCGCCGTCCGGGATCTCGCCCCACACCGACGGCCACGCCACCTGCGCATGCTCCACGCCAAGTTGCCGCCGAAATTCCGCACAGCGTTCAGGCATAAACGGTTCCAGCATCAGGCTCAGCCAACGCAACAGTTCGAGCGCGTGATACAGAATCGCGTCCGCCCCACGCGGATTCGTTTTCACTTTTGTAAAAGGCGCTTCCTGTTCGAGGTACGTGTTCCCCTCGCGAACCAGCGCAAAAATCGCCTCGAGCGCCTTTTGCGGCTGCAAATCCGCCATCGCCGCTTCGACGGAACTTCTCGCCGCTTCCGCGCGCACCCGAAGCCGCTCTCCGCACGACTCGAATTGTTCCGTCCCAGCAAACCGGCGCGCCCTGCCCTCGCAAAACTTTTCCACCATCGCCAGCGTGCGGTTTAGCAGGTTCCCCAAATCGTTCGCCAGCTCGCTGTTGTAGCGTTGCAAAAGCGCGTCGTAGGAAAAATCCCCGTCTTCGCCAAGCGGGATCTCCCTCAGCAAAAAGTATCGCAACGCGCAGGGCGACAAATCCCGCGACAACGCCAACGGATCGACCACGTTGCCCAGCGTTTTGCTCATTTTTTCCCCGTCCACCGTCCACCAACCATGCGCCAGCACTTTGCGCGGCAGAGGCAACCCCAGCGCCATCAGCATCGCCGGCCAATACACCGCGTGAAACCGCACGATCTCCTTGCCCACCAAATGAATCGCGAGCGGTTTGTCCGACGTACCCCAAAACGCCTTTTTGTCCGGCGCATCTTGTAGGGCCGAGTAGTAGTTTGTAAGCGCATCGATCCAAACGTAAATCACGTGCCGTGGATCGCCGGGCACCGGAATCCCCCATTGAAACGACGATCGCGACACGGACAAGTCCCGCAAACCTGTTTCGACAAACGCCCGCACTTCATTCAAACGGCGAGGCGGCGAAACAAAATCCGGGGTCGCCTCATACAAGGCGAGCAGTGCCTTTTCGTACTTCGACAGCCGGAAGAAATAGCTTTCCTCGCTGCGTTTTTCGACGGGCCGTTTGTGGTCCGGGCAGACATTCCCCGGAAGCAAATCCTTCTCTAGGACAAACCCCTCGCATCCAACGCAATACAGCCCTTCGTACCGGTCGAGGTAGATGTCCCCATTTTCAACGAGCTTCCGCCACAAATCCTGCACGACAGCCTCGTGCCGAGGCTCTGTTGTGCGAATGAAATCGTCGTGTTGGATGTGCAGAACCTGCCAGGCTTTCCGGTATTCCTCGGCGACTTGATCGACAAAGACTTGCGGAGACAGTTGCTTTGCCTGCGCCGCGCGCTCGAGTTTTTCGCCGTGTTCATCCGTTCCCGTCAGATAAAACACATGCTTTGCGCCGCGACGCATCCTTTCATACCGCGCAATCACGTCCCCCACGATGGTCGTGTACGCATGACCTACGTGAGGCACATCGGAAACGTAGTAAATCGGTGTCGTGATGTAGAAAAGATCGCTCGCAGGATGTGACATGGGGGCAAGAAAGTACCGCCCTCCTTTCCCAAGGGCAAGAGCGCGGTCACCTAAAACCCTCCGCCTCCCAAACGGGCCAAACGGGGAACTTGTGGAACCCTAATCCAGGGCCCGCACCAAATCGTCGCTCGTCAAACGATCCGCAGAGAGTCCGGTCGCGTACTGCATAAGCCCCGCCTCCTCATACCTGGGTTGGATGCGCGGACTCAGCAGACCGATTTCGCGCAGATTCGGAATCAACCGCGAAAACATCACCTGACGAAACAGTGTCATGCCTGGAGACCGACTCCCAAACTCCCGCCATTTTTCCCGCGACAGACGACCCACGCCCCATTCCTCAAACACTTCATACGCCAAAAATCGATTCCGCATCAGCAGCGCCACTTCCAGCGCCCAATCCTCCCGCTCCTGCCGTTCCCGTTCCGACAATTCCTGTTTGATGTGATCGCGCAGCGCAAGCACTCCGTAATGAACGTGCCGCGCTTCATCCTGAATCACTTTTTTCACGATCTCTTTCAGAAGCGGTTCCTTCGTCATTTTGTACATAACACCGAACGCCCCTAGCGCGAGTCCTTCGACCATGATTTGCATTCCCAGGAACTTCAAATCCCAACGGGAATCGGTCATGAGGGCGTCAATAATCACGAACAGATTGTCGTTGATTTGATACATCTTCTGGAGCTTCTCATTGAGATACCGATGGAAGACTTCCACATGCCTTCCCTCGTCCATCACCTGCGTTGCCCCATAGAGTTTTCCGTCGAAAAACTGAACGGCCTCTGTAACTTGCGCTGCCGCGAGCAGAGCCCCCTGTTCCCCATGCAAAAACTGGCTGATCATCCAAGCCGCAAGGCTATTGATCACCCCTCTTTTTTCTTTTTGTGTCAGCTTGACGCCCGCGTCCTCGAGCAAATTGAAATCCAAAAAAGTCTCGGGCAAAAGACTCGTTTCGGGGTTCTCTGGATCGACGCTCAGGTTCCACGGCATCATGTCCGAATCCCACTGCCCCTGTTTCGCGCGTTCATACAGTTTCGCCATTTCCGGGTTGTCTGCCGGACACGAAAAATCGAAGTACGCACGATGAGAAGCGGGCATCTTGGCCGGAATCCCCTGCTTCCCCCTTTTCCACACCAAACCCCGGATTCCTGATGGCCCCAGCGTCAGCAAAAGCTTCGGATCGCGGATTTCACGCAGCAGACTGACGACCTCGAGCGCTTCATCCAGGCGATCTTGGTAACGAGCCGGAAGATGAGACGTGATCGAACGTATATCGAACATGTTGGCCTCCCTAGGATTGTGGAAACGTGAAAGTCACGGGACTTTGACACGGCACGAGCCGGTCGGATGTGCAACACAGAGCAAAATCTGGCGCTCTGTTCGTTCTTGTTCTGAAAGGCAGTTCGGTTCCGAAAGCAGAGCGTTTCCCGAAAGGAGCTCCCCTTTGCAAGCTCCGCAACCGCCCATCGTGCAGGAAAACGGCAACGAAAGTCCGTTGCGCAAACCCGCTTCCAAAATCGTCTCATCCGGTTCAACCCAAACAGTTTTTACTTGTCCTTCGTGCGATACCTCGACGGATTGAGCGTCTTTGGGAAGCGCGGTCTTTTCGAGTTGAGGGGTTGCAAAATGTTCCTCATGGATGCGCTCTGCTTGCACTCCTTTTTCTCGCAACACAGAACGCGCTGCATCCATCATTCCTTGCGGCCCGCAGATGTAGTACTGAACGGTTCCGTCGTCATCGGGCAAACGCAGAAGTTCCAGCGCGACGGTTGTCCGATCCAAGATTCCCACCGTTGCAGGAAAACCGTCTTCCGCTTTTTCAACAACATGCCGCAGCGCAAACCGTTCGGGAAATGCCTCAGAAAGTTTGGACAGACTTTCCCGAAACACGATGTCATTGGAACTGCGATTCCCATAGATCAGGACAACCTGGCTGTCCTTTTCCTCGGCCAAGACTGATTGCAAGATGCAGTGAAGCGGAGTGATTCCAGAACCACCCCCAATCAGGACCAATCTCCGTCGAGAATCTTGTCCAGCGTTCAACGTGAAACGACCCGATGGGCCCATAACCTGCAAGAACATTCCTGGTCGCAACGTGTCATGCAGAGCTGTGGATACCCGCCCCTCTGCCTGTCGTTTTACAGTCAGCGAAAGGGTCTTGTGATTCGCAACATACGTACTTGCGGAATAGGCCCTCCGTTCCGTTCTCCCTTGCAACGGAAACAGCACCGTAAAGAACTGACCGGGAAGGCACGGAATCGGCAGGCCGGAAGGATCTCCCAAGACGAACGTGACCACGTTCTCTGTTTCGCGCACCACTTCCAGTACGCGCAACGAACGCCTCCCATCACCCACCGAAACCCTACGCGTAGGCCGCTGCGATACAGGAAAAGAAGGCGGAGGGGTCTCCGCAGACAGAAAGGAACCCAGCGAACGGAGATCGCGTTTTGCCGTCGCCCACTTCTCGCGCAGCCGCCTGGACCATCGCCACATGTCCGACATGTTCGGGAGCCTAGGCCTGTTTGTACCTTGTGTAAAGTGGCACTTTATACGCAGACATTGAACGAACAAGTCCCACCCTGCTCAGCATCGGCGGGATTGGTTGTTGGAGACGGGCGGTGGAAGTGCGGAACTCATCCCAGATCGGTCGAGTTCCAAAGGACGCACAACACGACAGAAACTACGGTTTGTCGGCGGGTTTGACGTTTCCGCGATGGCAGGTGTAGCAAGTGACGCGGTTCAGCGTGCCCGGCCATTTCGCGTTGATTTCGGCGACCATCCGCATCATGTCGCGCGCTTTCTCCTTGAGCGGCGTTTCCTTGGCGGGGTCTTTCGGATCGTGACAATGCGTGCAGTCTTTCCCGAGCGCCACGACCTGGGAATTCATCTGCGCGATCAGCGCGGCTTTGCTGACGTTTTTGGGCATGACTTGCAAGTTCTTGAAGTTGGCGCTCGCGGCAGCCCCCGACAAAAGCAGCATCGTGCCAAGCAGAGGAAACAGAACGAGGCGACGAACGCGGTGGAAGGACAGAAGAGATATAAATGACGGTTTCCTCATCGGTGCGGCCTTTTTTACAACCTGTTTGCAGTGTGCGATGTCGTGACGCCGCATTTTATTCGGTCGAGCCACCACGCGATAGCACTGTCCGCGAGGTTGTCATTTGCTCTTCAAGTGAGCGGACGCAGGATGTGGGATTTGTGGGACGGTCGGGCCCGGCAGCTTTTTGATGTGGAACAACCCCGGATTGGGGTCCGCCTCGAGTTGGTGAGTGACTTGATAGACCGTGTTCACTTTGGGATGACTGACCCACTGTTGGAAATTCTGCGCATCCTGCACGACATACATGTAGACACCGTTGGGCCGAGCGCGCGTGCGAAACACGAGGGCAGCCTCGGCATAAGGCAGCGCAAGAACGCTTTTTCGGAAACCTTCGGTGTACGTCCAATACCGTTCGGCGTTCGACAAGTACAGCACCTTGAGTTTGACGCCCAGCGACGTGAGCGCATCTGCGATGCTTTGCAGACTGCGCCCCACCGTGAGATCGCCCCGCACCATCACGACCCGTCCGGCGCGAAACAGTTGCGACACGTGCGCGTACTGGTCGAGATCGGTCATAAACCACGGAATTTTGTGGATTTGGTAGATCCCCGCGACCTTGCGAAAACGCGCGAGCACGGAATACCGCGACATTTTGTACGCCTCGACAATCGCAGCGCGCTGTTTGGGGTGTGGGTATGCCTCGGCCAAAAGACGCATCGCCGTCGCTTCGTTTTTCGTCTCCCACAGCGAACGAAACTCGTCGGGCGTGTTCGCTTGGATGAAAAACACCCGATAGACGTAGTGCAGATTCACGACCACTTGGTCAAAGTCGAACAGCACCAGCAATTCCGGCTTCTGCCATCCCGCAAGCACGTAGTTCTGATCGGTCCCGACGCCGATGTACGCTCCTCCCAGGTTGTCGATGGTTTTTTTCCACAGATCGTGGCGGTCCTCATTCGAGATGACGTAGTGCGTGCCGCGCACCAAATGCGGGGGCGGCGGATCGGACACGATCTGGTTTAGCACCTGGGTCCAAGCCGCATTGACTGGCGTGAGCGGTGTTTTTTTCGCAGCAGCAGAATCCGCCGGAGCGCCTGCGTTTGGGCCACCAGCCAAATCGGCTGCGCTCGTTGCTGCGGCGGTTTGCAGCGCCATGGGGGCCGCCAACACCATTTGCGGCGGTGGCGTTGCGGTATCTGCCCGCGCTTGCCAGGACCCCATCGTGACAAGCACGGCCCACACACACGCAGGCAGCGCAAAGTCGCGAAACTTGGTCAAAAATAGCGAAACAACTGTTGACGAGAAACCAAAAGAGCGGTCGCGGGGCGTTTTGGTTTGCGGCATGGAGTGCGGTGCCTTTTGGGGGGCACTCATCGCGGTGAGTCGCATTCCCCCGGCACCGATCATACCGCCAAAAAAGCCGGTAAGTAAACGGGCTTACAATTTTTTCATATGATTAACTGATCGATGACGCGGCGCAGCGAGGCCAAGTTGTGGACCACCTCGGCGCGGCTTACATGGGGCAGATAGTCGCGCATCGCGCTGTCACCAAAAACCCACGAGGATGGCTGTTCGGGATTGAGCCAAAGCACCTGTTTGGCCCTGGCTTTGATTTGTGCCAGCGCCGAGGCGTGCGACGGAAAATAGTTCGATCGCCCGTCGCCCAAAATGATCACCGTGGTCCGTGTCGTGACGGCTGTCAAATGCCGCGCGACAAACTGCTGGAACGCCTGTCCGTAGTTGGAATTGGCGGAAACCCGCACAACCGCACCGGAATACGCTTTTTCGATCGCTCGGTCTGGATCGGAATTTCGGAACAAATCCGTCGCGTCGCCCACATCCGACACAAACACGAAAGAGCGCACTTTGGAAAAACGCTCCTGCACCGCCCACACAAACTGAAGCGCAAACCGAGCCACTTGCCGGACTGAATCGGAAATGTCGCACAGCAAAACCAGCCTCGGTTTGTGCGGTTTTCGCACGCGGAAGAACAGCCGAAAAGGCACGCCGCCGGTTTGCACAGCCGCGCGCAACGTCCGTCGCATGTCGAGCCGTCCATGCGGTTTCCGTCGGGGTTTTTCCTTTTTTTGGTTTTTCAATTTGTCCGCCAGCCGAATCACCTCTTTGCGCAGCTCGGAAAGTTCTGCGGCAGACAGTCGAGCCAGCGGTTTTTCCGACAGAAGCAACGACCGCTGTGTGTCCGCGAAACGGAGATTCTGTTTCTCAAACGCTTTTTGGACTTCGTTGCGCACGGCTCCGCGAAACTGCCACAGGTTTTGCTCGGCCTGTTTCAGCACCGTCTGCGCGACGTGTTCGCCAAGCGTCGGCGTCAGGTCGGCCAAGAGCGCACGCAGTTCTGTCTCTGCGCGGCGAAAACCAAGCTCGTCGAGCAGCCCTTGAGTAAAAAAGCCGATTTGCAGCGGGCTCTGCATGCGCGAAACGTCGATGGTTTGGCCCGACAAACGCAAGAGCAGCGACAGACCCGCGCGCCGCAAACCCAATCCAAGCCGCGCCGTCGGATCGAGCCGGGCGGCCTGGGTCATGAGTTCCGCGATCACTTTTTCGATCTGCTCGTCGGTAAGCCCGGCTTGTCTCAAAGCGGTCACGAGCGGCGGTTCATTCCCCTCGTCGTGCAAAAGAAAGTCCCCTTCTCGATGGAAAAACAGGCTGAACAGATCCTCGAAACGGCTGTCGTCTGCCGGTCGTTTGCACAAACAAGCTCTCAGCGCCTCTTTGACCACATGTGGGTCACAGAGCCCCACCAGCTCCAACGCCCGCAGCGCATCCAAAAATTCGGACGTTCCGACCGTCACGCCGTTTTTGCGCAGCAGCGACACGAACTCTTGCAACTTGTCGAGCATGAAACTTTGTGGCTCCGCGCACGATGGTACGTGCGACAGACGCTTCCCCAAAAGCCAAACGGCCCAGTACACTTTTGGCGGGGGAAAATTCTGTGGGGAAATTCACAGGTTGCGCGTTGTGGATGCTGCTGTTCGCCGTCGCCGCTTGTTCGGAGTTTCACGGCGGCGAAACGCTGGCCGTGACTCGGCTGGATGGGCCGCGCTCGCACGCACAGCTTTTGCCGGTGGAGGGCAGACTTCGGTCCGCTCGGATGGTCAACGGAGAAAACGAGGTTGCCGAGCTGGTTTTTGTCTATCCAGAACCCGATCCCGTGGACGAACCCATCCGAGGTGCGATTCGCACCCAGTCCGTCTCGCCCCCATTTTCGCTTTCGGAAACGGGCGTGCGCGTCGTGGCCTTCCCAGAAGAGCCGATTCACGGATATTGCTCAGCGACGGAAAGCAACGGTTTTGATTTTCCAAAACTGTATCTACACAAGGCCGGTGGCGTCGCAGCCGGACCATACACTGCGCTGGTTCAGCCCAGCGGTTCCATCAGACTGCTCTGTGGGCAGCACGCACTTGCGGCTTTCGGAGCCAGCCGCGACAACTTGGGGATTGATGTCGTGTGGCTCGGGAAGGACGGACTGTTTCATCACGCGGTTTGGCCGTGGCCCAAGGATGCAGAACCCGCGTGGGGACAGGGACCGCTCGGTTTCGATTTCGACGAGCGCGTGCTCTTCGTCCTGGGTGCAGATTTGGTCACACGCGGGCTTTTCCTCGACGACGGAATCAGCCAGGAATTGGGCACGCTCTATTGGGGAGCTCAGACGAAAAACGGCGAGTTGTTCGTCGATGTCGAGGGAATGCTCCTGCTGTACGACACCCATCAGAAAACCATGCGCAGGCTCGGCCAGCGGCTTTCCCCCGAGGGTGCCGTCCTGGGCTTCGATGAAAGATACGAGGCCGCGCTGACCTGTGATTGGGATGGCGTGCGCCGCGTTTCGCTCTGGTCGGGACAAGTGCAAATCCTGGACCCAGAACCTTGCGGCGGCGTCGGATTTGGCCGCACCGCAGAAAAAGCCATCCTGTACTTTTCAGGAAATGAACTTCGGCAGGTTGCGACCGACGGAAACAGCCCGCCAATTCGGATCACCAACATGGTCGATCAACAGATTTTCGCGTTGTGCGACGATGGCGCGCTCGCCTATTCACTCGATCCACCGGCGCGGTACGGAACGGGTGTCGGCGACGGATACATACAAGGCCGCCGTTTCATGGAACGAGGCCGCGACGTCCGTTTTTCACAGGATTGTCGTCGGGTGTATTTCAAGGAACACGCCGCCACGCTGCGCCGTTTGGGTCAACTGCGCCGTTTCGACCGAGACAAAACCGATTCGGACGCGACGGTGCGTTTGGCTGAAAATGTGGGCTTTGTCAGCGTGCTTTCCGACGGACGTTTGCTGATCCAAGACAACCTGTCCACCGTCGGGGAACACAACCGGATTTCCCTCATTGATGAAGACAAATTGACCGCTCGCACGCTGCTGACCGGCCCGCTCGCCGTGCTCGCCCTGCGGCAGCTTTCCGATGCAAAAACGGATGGCCGGGAAAGTGCTGTTTTGTTGGAAGTGGACACCGCCGAAATCACCGGTCCTCGTCGGGTGTTGCGGCTGGAAATCCCGCCCAAATAGACCCGGCCAACAACACTTCGACGACGGCTGTCAATGCGTTTTTCGGACGAGCGACAAGCCCGAAAGTTGTGCAGTCGGCCAAATCTTGAAACCGACGACACCTTTGCGGGCCAGCAGCACATTGTCCGGGTGCCACAGCGGAAGCATCGGGAGCTCTTGCGCCAAGATCTCTTGGATTTCTTTGTAAATCGCTTTGCGTTTTTCGCGATCCAACTCGCGGCTGCCGTCCTCGAGAAGTTTGTCGAGCGCCGGGTTTCGATATCGCATGCGATTGAGCCCAGCCTCGTGGTTTTGCACCGTGGGAATGAACGACGAGTGAAAGAAATTGCGAAACAGACTTGGCTCGGCGATTTCCGCAGACGAGAGCATGTACAGGTGGAAATTTCCCTTTTTCACGTCGGACAAAAACAGATGAAATTCCAGCGGACGCAGCTCGACGGCTACATCCAACTCGGCCAATTGCGAGGCAATCACACGCGCAATCGCCGTCGCCATCGCGTCCGTCGATGTTTTGAATTGCAACGTCAGCCTCGGTTTTCCGCCGGGCCCGTCGGGGTCCGGGTAGCCTGCGGCATCCAGCAGACGTTTCGCTTCCTCGGGGTCGAATTGCAAACGCGATGAGGATTCTGAGAAAGCCCAATGAAACGGCGGCAAAAGACTCGACGCCAAACGCGCTTTGCCCCGCAATTTCGTCCGAATGATGCGTTCGCGATCGATGCCCAGCGCAATCGCCCGTCGGACCTTGGCATTTCTCAGCCGCCCGTCCTCGGTGTTCATCCCAAGATAGAGCAGAAGCGCCGACGGAGCCGACTCGAGTTCCAACCGGTTTTTCCAGCGCGTGACCGAATCAAACAGCATCGGCGGAACCGTATTCTGTGTCAGGTCGGCAGACCCTCCGACCAGAGACAAAAGACGCGAATTGGTGTCTCTCACGACGCGCACCGTCAGTGCAGCCACGCTCGGAGGCCCCAAAAAGTAGTGCGGATTTCTTGCAAAGCGCGTGATTTCGCCCACATCGCCCGACAACACGAACGGCCCCGCCCCAATCGGCCTCGCCCGCCCTGCTTCCGCCGTCCCTGAGCGCAGGATTCCAAAATCCAAATCGGTCAGGTAGGACGCTGTAGGTTTGGCAAACGAAATCCGAAATTGCTTGGCCGACAGAATTTCGATCGGACGCACCAGACCGTTTTCCGAAAAACGCGATCGCATGGACGGACTGCCCGCCTTTTCGTCGAGCAGTTTGTCGAGCGTGTATCGCACATCCTCCGACGTGACCGCATGGCCATCGGAAAATTTCGCATCGCGCAACGTCACTTCCAACACCAGGCCGCGCTCGGGAGTCGCCGACACAACCTGCACTTGTTCCGCCAGTTCCAGTTTGGGTTTTAGCGCATCGTCATCGACGGAAACGAGCCGCGCAAAACACAAATACGTCAGCTTGAAGTCATACGACGTGGTGGCGTAACGCGGATCGACGTTGCGAGGCGGCTGTTCGATGAGCAGCACCAATTCGTCCTGAGGAATGCGCTGCCTTCGACACCCCGTCGAGGACAAAACACACAGCAGACCCAGCACACACCCAACTACACGACCCGCAAGGGCAAAAAAGCGCGCAGAAAAACAGGTTTTGCTAGGCTGCCGACATGCTGTTTGATCGTTCTCGCTGTGACCTGCGTGGACCGCACGCACATGTGGTTTCGCGTGGTTTGCGCGTGCTCGGTTTGGGGCTTGGGCTGTGTTGCGCCCACACATCGGAGGGCCAAACTACACTGGCCGCATCCGACGAGCCAATTTTCGCGCAGGCCGGTGGAAAGGCCACTCCTTCTGGAAACGGACAGAAGGCCGTTCCGCCAGCAGCACCGGTTTCACCTCCGACGGGACCAACGGTTTCGGAAACGGCACCTGGCGCTCCGCAAGAGGGCGACAAAACCAGCGCAGGTCCGCAGCTCCCTCCGGCAAGTCCGCCGCCTGCCGACCCGGCGTCGCGAAAAAAATGGCTCGAGCAGCGGATTGACCAGTTGTGTACGACGCTGCTGCCCGGAAAAAATCACATCGGCATCGCCGTGCTCGACCTGGACAGCGGGCAGTTTTTGTACACACGCAACCACGAAATGCCGCTGAACATCGCGTCGAATGTGAAGCTGTTTACGACGGCAGCGGCGCTGACGTTGCTGGGACCAGAATATCGCTTCAAGACGGTGATCCTCGGCGAGCGCGAAAAAACGGACAAGCCAGGCGAATGGAAAAATCTGTACCTGCGCGGATACGGCGATCCGTGGTTCTCGACGGAAGACTTGTGGAAATTGACCACAGAAGTTTCGGTGCGCGGTGTGAAAAAAATCCGTGGGGATGTGATCATCGACGACACGTTTTTCGACGAGCAGCGCGTCGGTCCGGCCTTCGAGCAGAAAAACCAAGACGCTGCGTATCGCGCACCTCAAGGCGCCGTGTCCCTGAACGGCAATGTGATTGCGGTTCGCGTTTTGCCCGCGCCCGTCGCCGGCCAGCCCGCACGAGCCATCGTCGATCCGGGCTCGGCGTATGTGTCGCTGGTCAATGAGGCGCGCACCGTTTCGCAAGGCCGAACGAGCGTGTTCGTCGAGGCCACGGAAGAAAAGGACGCACCGGCGGGCAAGGAACGAACCGTTGTCCGTGTGCGAGGCACCATTCGGACAACCGACGCTGCTGGACTCGATTTTTACAAGCGCGTGGCGCACCCTGATTTGTTCGCCGGACACACCCTGTTTGATCTTTTGTCCCGACGAGGCGTGCCCATTCAAGGCCGGGTGATTCGCGGCACGGTGCCACTGACGGCGCAGATTTTGGGAACGCATTATTCGCCGCCTCTCGGCGTGATTGTGCGAGACGTGAACAAACGCTCCAACAACTTCACCGCCGAACAAATCCTAAAAAGTCTCGGATCGGATTCGTCGGGAAAGCCCGGCTCGTGGCCCAAAGGTTTGCAGGCCGTTGGTCGATATCTCGAGACGGTGGGCATTTTGCCGGGCAAATACCAAATGATGAACGGCTCGGGTTTGTTCGATAGCAATCGCTTTACTGCGCTCCAGGTCGTGACGCTGTTGCGAGCGGCGTACCGCGATTTCCGCATTTCGGCAGATTTTGTCGGTTCGCTCGCGATCGCAGGTGCCGATGGAACGGTCGCGCACAGGCTTTCGGGGACAGTCGCGGATCGTTTGGTGCGAGCCAAAACCGGCACACTCAACGGCGTGTCGTGCCTGTCGGGTTTTGCCGGAGCGCCCCAAAATCCCCAACAGACGCTGCGTTCGCCGCTCGCGTTTTCGATCCTTGTCAACGAGGAAGAAACCGCGCAAGCCAAGCGGCTGCAAGACGCTGTCGTCGAGGCGCTCGTCGCCTTTTCGACCCTGTAAGCGAAAACACACCTGTCGGCTTGCGGGTTATCCGAAAGTCGTGCCACAAGGGCGTGTGGACTTCGTTCCGTTGTGCGTACCTGCCGAAGTGTTTTCCCCCGCTGAAAAGAGGCGCTGCTTTCGTTTGGCGCTTGAAATCAGCGAGTCTGGCTTGCGTTTGCGCTCTCCGATCGAAACATCGTGGCAACGCAAGGTTTTGCGCGTGCGTCTTGTGCTGCCGCCTCCCAGCGAAGAAGTCGCTCGCCTTTTTCCTGACGAGTGGGATGGACACCTGCATGTATGTGCGACTGCGAAAGCGGAAGTATCCAATCCGGGTTTGCCAACGGAAAAAGAGGTATGCCGACTGCTGGTTTTCGAGAGACACACGCTGGACCCGAGCATGAGCGCAAAAATTGCTCGGTATGTCACGTTGCGGCAGCAAGCCGGGTGATTCGCAACGGCGATGCTTTCCGACGCAACATCAACGGGCGTAGTCGGTCGAACGGGTTTCTCGAATGACGCACACGCGAATTTGGCCCGCGTAGGTTGCTTCTTCTTCGATTTTTCGCGTGATATCGCGCGACAAAAGAACGGCTTGCTCGTCTGAAACTTTGTCGTTTTCGACCAGTACGCGCAGCTCGCGACCGGCCTGAATCGCATACGCTTTTTCGACGCCGGGCACCGTTTCGCACAGTTTTTCGAGTTGGTGAAGCCGCGAAATGTACGACTCCAGTTGCTCTCGTCGGGCACCGGGCCGCGCATTTGACAACACGTTCGCGGCATCGACCAAATAATCGAGCACGCTCGTCGGAGGCTGCTCGCCATGATGCGACGCAATCGCATCGACGATTTTTTGCGGCTCGCCGAGCTTTTTGCACAACGCCGCGCCCACCATCGCGTGAGAGCCTTCGTTTTCCTGATCGACGGCGCGCCCAATGTCATGCAAGAGCCCAGCCCGTCGAGCAAGTTTCACATTGATGCCCAATTCCGCCGCCATCGCACCGGCCAGCCACGCGACTTCGACGCTGTGCTGAAGCAGATTTTGCGCGCCCGCCGTCCGAAATTTCAGCTTGCCCAGCGTTTTCGTCAGTTCGGAATGAACTTTGTGCAAACCCAAATCGAACGCAGCCTGCTCGCCGGCTTCTTTGCACAGGTGGTCGATTTCCTCGGACGCTTTTTGGACGGCTTCTTCGATTCGCGTCGGATGAATCCTGCCATCTGCGATCAACCGAGACAGCGCGAGTTTCGCAATTTCGCGTCGCACCGGATTGAAACAAGACACGATCACGGCATCCGGCGTGTCGTCGATGACCAAATCGACGCCCGTCGCAGCTTCCAGTGCGCGAATGTTCCGCCCCTCGCGTCCGATGATTCTTCCTTTCAAGTCATCTGACGGCAGCGAGACGACGCTGACCGTTTTTTCCGCGACAAAATCGCTCGCATAACGCTGCACTGCCGTCGCCAAAATCGATTTGGCTCGATCTTCGGCCTGTTGCCGATATTCCTCTTCGATGCGCTTTACGTCGGCTGCGGCTTGCTTTCGTGCTTCTTCGCGAACTTCGTCGGCCAATTTGGTCCGAGCTTGCTCGACGGAAAGCCCTGCAATTTGTTCGAGTTTTTTGGCTGCTTGGTCGGCCAGGTCCTCGGCGCGTTTTGCGTTTTGTTCGGCTGTCTGTTCGCGGTTTTGCAGGTTGCGCTCTCGACGATTTTGCTCCTCTTCCCGAGATGTCAGCACCTCGGCTTTTCGCGTTTGCGCAGCCTCTTGTTTGCCAATTCGTTGCGCCTCTCGCTCGATTTCGTCTCGGCGTGCGCGCAATTCCGCATCAGCGGCTTCTTGCGCTCTCAACAGGAGATCTTTCGATTCCACCTGTGCATCGAGTTTGATTTGTTCAGCCTCTCGACGGGCTGCGTCGAGTATTTCTTTCTGGGTCTCCGTTGCCTGCTTTCCCGTCGGAGACGGAGAGAATTTCTGAGCAAGCACGATGCCCAGGACGATCCCCAAAATGCACAGGGCGATGCCCACGGCCAGCGTCACGATACATCCTCCTTCGCGGACCTTGGCGCAAACGTCCGCGCCAAAGTCGCCCATGTCCGCGTCGGAGTCACAATGAAATCCATTGGTTCATCGCATTCCTCGACGGGAATTTCTGAAATGATTTGAAAGTCGTACCCAAAGCCAACTCGCACAGCCTCGGGCACCTTGTGCAACGCCGCATCGTAATACCCACCGCCCTGCCCAAGCCGTCGGCCTTTGGGGTCAAAACCCAGCCCGGGCACGACGAAAACATCGATCGCCTGGACCGTTGGACTTGTCTCGAGAGGCTCGCGCAGACCAAACCGGGCCGCGACCAATGCGGAGGGCGAACACAGACGAAAAGACAACGCGGGCGGCTTTGCAGTCTCGATGCGCGGAAAAGCCACCGACGAAGAAACTGCTAGCCTTTCGACCAAACACGCCGGGTCCAATTCGTGCCCGGACGCGGCGTACACCGCCACACACTTGGCCACAGCCAGCGCGCCCAAACCGAACGCCTGCTCGGCTGCTTTCTCGGCCAAGCATTGGGATTCGACCGAACCGACCGCGCAGCCCTGTTCTTGTCGCACACGCCGCAATTCCGCGCGCAGGGTTTTCTTCCTCGCCGCAAGTGATTTCGCATCCCCGACCGTCACGGCAACCTCGGTTGCGGCTCGTCCGTCTCGCCGATTCTGCGCAGACAATCGAGCATTCGTTTCGCGTGGTTGCGCAACCCTGCATTCAGCACTTTGTGCGACTCGCGCTCGTGAAAAAGTTCATCGGCAAGCTGGAGCGCCGTCAACACCATGTCCGAATGCGTCGCGATTTGCCGACTGCCCAGAAGCGATTTCACCCGCGTGTTGACCATCTCGGCCAGAAGCTGCACGTAGGATTCGTCTGCATCGCTTCGGACCTGGAAGGGTTGACCGGCGATGTTGACCTTGAACGTGCGTTTCACAGTGACCGGGACAATATCGAGAGGAATCACAAAGTCAAGCGCGTTGCCGTCTAGAGCGCCACGGTCATCACCCGGCGAAAATCGGCTGGACCCCAATCCTTCGACCACATCCTGCCAGAAGCCTCTTTTGTGTCAGGATTTGTGTTTTAGATTACGTTTTATTTTGCGGATTCTCGTCGTGATATGATGCCTCGGGGGAAAAGCCTCGATTTGCTCATGAATCAGTCAGGCGCAAGAAGCGACGGAGCGCAAAGTCCATTTGGCCACGTATCGGTCAGCGATTTGGATCATCCAGAACTTGTGGATGTTGGATCGCTGCACAGCGACGCTCGCCAAGTCCTTTTGCGCGGTTTGAAGCAATCCGGGCGTGGCTTTGGTCAAATGGTCGCGCTCGTCGGAGACCCAGGTGCGGGAAAAAGCCATCTGTTGTGGTGGCTCAAACGGCAGCATCGCAAAGAAGCACTGTTCGTCTCGATTCCGGCGCTTCCCGATTTGGCGCAGCCGTTCCGGTTCACGCTGAAGCAGTTTGTATCTGGACTATGTAAGCCAGGACACAAAGGAGAGCGGCTAGAGCGACCAATCGATCGGCTGCTGTGGGAAATTCTGTTTTCGCAAACCTATGACCTGCTGGACGCGGCGCGGATTGGGTCATACCAGGGACCGACCGCCGTTCTCAAAGAGCTTCCGGCGCTGTGTCTTTCGTCGGGATTGCGTCGTCCAATCGCCGATTTTGCCGAGGCTGCCGAAAAACTGTGGCCGCAAATCGAACCTGGACTCAAATCGTATCTTTTGACACTCCCGACGGAAAATTCGCTGGATTCAACCGCTCGGCAGGTGCTTTTGCAGTTTCCGCATGCGGATCGGCGCGCACTCGTGACGGCGTGGCTCGCGGGCGAAGACCTGCCGCAAAAAGATCGAGAGAAAATCGGGGCCAAACAAACCATCAACCAGGAAGCGACCGCGCGGTACGTTCTGTGCTCGCTGATCCGTTTGGCGACGATGCGACGGCCCTCGGGTTTGACAATCGTGTTCGATCAGGTGGACCAAGTGCTCGAGCAGCTTGGACAACCGGGACTGCACGCGCAGGCCGAAGTGCTGGGTTCTTTGCACGGCCTCACGGCGGCGACGCTGCTGATTTTGTCGTGCCGACCCGACACGTTTGGGCTTTTCACCGAAAAACAGGCGCGCCCTGGTCCCAGCCAAATCAAACAGAACATGGAGCTGGTTTCCCTGTCGCGGATTGCACCGTCGCAGCTCAAAGAAGTGGTCACCGCGCGTCTGCGGTCCGCTGCCGTTTCCGGGACGACGAACGAACTACACCCACTGTCTGAAACCGACCTTTCTGTGTTGCACGAAGTCGATACACCGCGCGCCGCGCTGGTCAAATTGGCACCGGTGTACGCCGAACGGCTTTCGGGCGCGAGCAGTGCGGCCAAAAAGCCCGCCCAGGCCACGCCTATGCCCGCCGCAACCGGAAAGGCCACTCCCGCCCAAGCCAAAGTCACCCCCGCGCCAGCCAAATCTGCTGAAAAAGCGCACCTTTCCGCCAAACCTCCGACCTTGGGTTCCAAGAAGTTTGCAGACAGTGGACCCGATGCGCTCGCCGAGGCATTGGCCCAAGCGGAAAAGGAAGGTGTTTCCGTCGGCCAAGTTCGTTCGCTGACGCATGTGGATCGATCGGGCCCAGCAGTTCCCAAGGACATGAAACATCAGGCCGAGGCGGCAGCGGCGAAACCCGCAGCGTCAGCACAAAAACCGAGCCCGGCCCTTTCCACAAAACCGGTTCCGACTGCGCCAAAGGCCGCTCCTGGGTCGAGCAAACCGGCAGCGGCGACACCCAAAACTTCAGGTGCGCCTGCGGGCCATGGACCAAGCGACGGTGTGCCCGTGAGCCGCGCGGATTCGGGCGATACCGTCAGAAGCGTGCCCGACGAGGCGCTTTTGGCCCGAGCGAGAGATTCGCAAGGAAAATCGAATCCGCAACCGTCCACCCCCTCAAAACCTGGGGCGGCAACGAAGGCTGCACCCACATCCACCCCTGCTGCAAAAATCCAGGCCAATCCGGCTACGCTCGAGGCCAGCGCAGCGTCGAAAAAGCCTGCGGGTTCTCACAGAGCCGCTCCCGAACGCGCACCGAGTGCAGACACGCCGTCGAAGGCTTGGCTCGACATGATGGGCGAAAACGACATGCTCGCTGAGGCAATGGCTGCGGCCCGTGCGGAATTGACTCAAAGTGCCAAAGCGGAACCGCAAAAACCGATCAAAGCCAAGCCCGTGGAGCCGCTCCCAAAAGGCGCAAAACCGTTGCCGCCCAGCGATTTTGAGCCAACACGGCAATTCGAGGTTCCACCAACCGACTTGATCGACCAGACGCTGTCCACTGCCGACAGTGCCATTTCTCCGTCGGTTTCCTGGCTGGCGATGGCCAACGATGAAGCGGCGATGGCGGCAGCTTTGCCCGAACGAGCGGATGCAGCCCGACCCCGGCGACCGACGGCGGCGAACGGTGTCGCCATACCGCAAAAAAATGCGCTGCCCGGCGTGGGCACACAACCTCCGCCAGCGAAAACGGGTCGCACGACGCAGCCGCGCATGGCCAAAGTCGCAATTCAGGGAAAAAGCGGTCTGTCGCCGTTGCGCGTGCTCGCCTGTTTGGAGGGTCATCCGTCGATGCCGGAAACAGATCTGGCTCAAGAATTGGGGGTTCCCGTCGAGCCACTCCGAGAAATCCTCGACATCATGGCCCACGATCGCCAAATCGAGCTGGTTTCGTCCGATGAAGGTCGCCTCGTCGTGCCGCTGTAAAACTCGCACCGTCGAACGGCCACCGACCCACCTGCCTCGCGAGAACAACTCCCTTCCCGCACGAAACGCTGTGATATAGCTGCGGAAAGTCTCGTTCCAAACCAACAAAAGGAGTCGTTTATGTTTGCTTTGAAGCGTCGTTCGAGTCTGTTCGCCTCGTCCGCCATGGTTTTGTCCTTTGCGTTTGTGTCTGGCTGCGCAGGCGGCACAGATGCAACCAGCGTCCGCGGCAATAGCCCCAGTGTTTCGCAGACCAAGCTGTCCGAAATGGGTTTTGACACGGTGCGGTTGTCGGCCCGGCAAACACCTCTGTTTTTGTCCGGCCAAGCTGACGCAACAGTGCTCGACGGAAAAGGCGCGGCCTCCGTCCTGCGTGAGCGACTCGCGACCGCCTATCGTTTGGCCCCCCAAACGGACTTTCGCGTTCTTTCCGAACAGACCGATGAAGCCGGTTTTCACTACATCCGGCTTTCGCAGCTCCACGACGGCATCCCGGTTCCCGACGGAGAAGTGGTCTTCCAATCCGATCGCAGCGGTACACTTTTGGCGGTCATCGGAGAACTCGTTCCCGACGTGGAGGCAACCGTTCCCGCATCTGCCAAGGCTCCTTTGGCGGCGGAAACCTCCGTTCGGAACGCGCTGTCCGGTCTTGCGCAAGGTCCGGTGCAATTTCTGGATGCGCCGTCATGGGCAATCGTTGCGCCCGACGATCGGCCAACCGCAAAAGCCCAGCTCACCCATCGTGCCCTCGTGAGTTTTGTGGATGCCACAGGCTCACAGCTTGAGGAAGTGTTTGTCTCTGTCGATCACGGCCAGATCATTTCCCGTCGGTCCCATGTGCACCAGGCCTTGAGTCGCGAGCTTTATACCCTCGGCGGCAAGTGCATCGGAATGGGCGGTACGCTGCCGGGCACTGCGTCGCGCAAAGAAGGCGAGCCCGCCGTCGCTGACGCAAGTGTCAACCGCGTGTACGACCAGCAATCAAACACCTACTATTTCTACAAACACATGTTTGCTCGCGACTCCTACGACAACAAAGGGGCAAAAATGGTCGCGACGGTGCATGTGCAGTTTCCGGCGGGTTTTTCGTGCAGCCCAAACAACGCCGCGTGGCTCGGATCGCCGTACTTTCAGATGGCCTATGGCGACGGAGACGGTTCGCTTTTGCTTGACTTGACCCTCGGTTTGGACGTGACCGCGCACGAGATCACACACGCCGTCACAAGCACTTCCTCGAACCTCACGTACATCAACGAGTCCGGCGCGCTCAACGAAGCGATGAGCGACATCATGGGCTCGGGAGTCGAAGCGTGGGTCGAGTCGGGTGGTTCCACAACGGGCAATCCGGCGACACTCAAGCATTCGTCCGAAACTTGGCTCCTTGGCAAAGAAGTTGCCGGGCCAAAGTTGCCGGGCGGTTCGCTCCGCTTCATGGACAATCCCACCAAAGATGGACAGAGCAAAGACTGGTACCCCGAACGCATCATGCCGGGCGGTGTTGATCGCGGCGGCGTCCACCTGAACAGCGGCATGCCGAACTTGGTCCATGTCCTATTGACCCAAGGAGGCAAACACCCCCGCAGCAAGTCCACCGTCGAAGTGACCGCCCTGGGACTCGACAAATCGCTGCGAATCTTCTACCTGACCAACAACAAACTCCTCCCCTCGAATGCCACGTTCGAGACAGCGCGTTACGCGACGGGGCAGGCAGCCCAAACCCTCTACGGGCGCTGCACCCAGGAATTCATCATGGCGCACCGCGCGTGGGATGTCGTCGGTGTGCCCGGCGTTTGGCAACCCTGCGTTCGCCCCCCGATCGAGTTCTAAAAACGGAACCGCAAAAACAGGTCAAAAAAACTTCGTAAAGCAGAAAACCATTTTTCCGTGGGCGCGTTCCTGTCAGCAAGACCTGGAAGCTGACTCGACGAGGGGTCGAGCCGGTAGCAGGAACCGATGAACCTTCCAAAAGGAGTTCGCCCATGCGCAAAACACTGCTTGCTTTCGCCATCACCTCCTTGTTCGTGTCGTCTGCTTTCGCGCAAATCACTCCGACCTCGCAAGAGGGCCGCAACACGAAGAATGCCTCGACGGTCTCATACAAAGATCGCACCGACTACTCGTTTGACGACGACGTGCTTGAGGGCTCCGTGTTGAGTCCCGACGTGGAAATCGTGACCTCTCGCCAAAAAACCAAACACGACAGCCTGGTGAAACCCCGGCGGAACTTCATGCCCGAACTTCTGAGCTCCGTCGATTTCCTGTAGAAAACTCTCTCCCCCTAAAACGTCACCCACACCCTCCCACATCGTCCAACGTACAATCCGTTCATGGCTTTGCATGAACTCGATTCCGATAGGAGGCCGCACAGCCTGGTGCGTGTTTCGGATACTCTGACAGAACCGACAAAGGGAACCATGATGGGTGGAAATCACAAATTCGGAACGTGTCTTGGGATTGCGCTCGGCCTGCTTGGGATTCTTCCGCTCGAAACAAGGGCAGAGTCTCCCAAGCCGGCGACTCCTCAAACGTGGCGATCATTCAGCGGAACATGTCTGCCCAAACCCGGACCGCTGTATTCCAACAAAACGCTGGCCTCGCTGAAACTGAACACCCCGGTCGCCATTTCAGCCGAGGCAGACTTTGTGCAGCGATTTGGGTGTGCTTCAGGGCTGGACTGGACCCGGGAACAGTTGGTGGTGCTCCTTTTGGATAGTGGACACATCACCGGGGTTCATCTTCTGCGCGTGACCGACTCCGGCTCGCGGCTCCAGTTCCGATTTCGGGTGGACTGCGGCGCGGGAAATCCCACAAGTGACCGTGAAAATCCGACCCTGCAAGGACAGTACGTGTTCTTTGCAACCGTTGTGCAAAAGACCTCTTCCACCCTGGAAGTGAAATACCAGGACACAACTGGAAACCCCGGAACCTACCGCAACCTCATCCGAAGCTGCGCCATGATCCCCCGTGCCCGTCAATAGCAACAATCCCCTAACGCAATCCCCTCACCGCAATCCCCTTCCTACAAACTCCCGAAAGAACACCTGCGGCGCGTGTTGCCTTGCGGGTATCAGGGAACGGTCAGACCGATTTGGCGACCACTCTTTTGGAAGGCTTCGATGTCTCCTGGTTCAAACAAAATTCCCTGTTTCTGCATGTAGGCAAAGCCTGCTGCCGCTGTGTCAGCGATCGTGTACGGAAAAGGGGGTGGCGCAAGTGTGAAGATGACTCGAGTTGCCACACGCGCAATCCAACTGCCCGTAACCATGACGAAACCCAACGTCGTTTCGCCAAGAATCTTGTTTCTCTCTTTGAGAATGCGGCCCTGGCGCTGCAAAAACTTCTGATCATCTCGTTTGGAGTCACCGACGGTCATGATCAAACCGTATTTCCCCCCTACCCGCGAATCGATGGACTTGGCAAGCTGCTCAAAATAGATGTTGATCTCCCGGTCGGTCGCATCCGAAGAAAGAAGCGTCACAAAGAGATTCCCCCAAAGCTCCATGCACAGCCCGCGCTCCCGAATGGGCCACCCTGCGAGTTTGAGAGACGGTTTCAGTGGCATGGTTCCTATCCCCTCTACATCAAAGCAATCGAGACGAACAGTGTACGACTTTCTGGCTTGTGTTGGGTTCCGTAAGAGTGTCGCACTGGGCGAGCCACATCGAAACCTGCCACTTCGTCTTACGAGGCCATACCTTTCCCCCTTCCGCTCCTAATGCTGAAACTGGAGGCCGAGTTGGAAGCGGAGGGGTTGTTGGCGCGCGGTCACTTGGCCATAGGAAGGAACATCGCGGGTCTCGATCGCCGTCGGAGAATCTAGGTTGAACAGGTTGAACAAGTCCGCGCTGATTTGCAGATGGAATGTTTTGACAAGCGCAAATAGGTCGTACGCCACACGCAAATCCGTCACGAGCAGAGCCGGCGTGCGGATCTCTGCAATCGAAGTCACATCGTTTGCGATATGTCCTGGATCTGTTCCGCTCGGAGAACGCCTGCTCGTAAAATCACCGTCGGCTTGGTTGAAAAAATGTTTCGTGTGTGGTGCTCCACTTTGGAAATTCAGGAATGCCCCGATCAAGATTCCTTTCGTGGAATACGAAGCACGCAATTTCAGGTTGTGCCGACGATCTTC
>Ga0268298_10000721_pt1 | contig 41755 bp, 39 predicted proteins | sample WWTPWeurt_MetaG_FD_194462 | JGI IMG/M metagenome (GOLD analysis project Ga0268298, IMG submission 194462) | Activated sludge microbial communities from WWTP in Nijmegen, Gelderland, Netherland - WWTP Weurt | ecosystem: Engineered > WWTP > Aerobic digester > Activated sludge | place...
TGCTCAAATGTTTTATGATAATCCAGATGATCGTGTGTGATATTGGTAAAAACGACTCCTGCAAACTCCAGTCCCGCAATTCTGTTTTGATGAATGGCGTGTGAACTTGCCTCCATAAAACAGTAAGTACATCCGGCATCCACCATTTTAGCCAGCAGTTCATTTATAGCAAGCGCATCGGGGGTGGTATGGGTAGATGGAATAACCTCATCGTTGAGGATATTATTTACCGTTGACAGTAAACCCACGTGATGCCCGAATTCACGAAATAATTTATAGAGCAGCGTAGCTACCGAAGTTTTTCCGTTGGTTCCGGTTACGGCAACCAGCTCCAGTTCTTTTGATGGTTCGCCATAATAAACCGATGCCATAAGCGCGAGTGCCTTTGAAGCATCTTTTACTTTCACATAAGTTACCTCATCAAGGAGGTGATGCGGCAGCTCTTCGCAAACAATTACCGAACAGCCCTTCTCTATTACTTCTGCAATAAACTGATGTCCGTCAACCTGAGTGCCGCGTACCGCTACAAATAATGATTGCAGAGCCGCCTTGCGTGAATCAAAACATATAGCAGATACCGAAACATCCCGGTCACCTGCAATCTGCATTATTTCTAACGGACGAAGAAGCGTATTTAATTCAATCATTAACCTAAGTCGAGATAAATAATTGTTCCTTTAATAAGTGCCTGCCCCGCGGGAAGCGACTGACTTTTTATTCTGCCACAACCTTTACTCATTACCTTTAACCCTGCATTTTCTAAAATGAAAACAGCATCCTTTAAACTCATTCCGGTAACATCGGGCACCTGCTTTTCAGCTATTTTTTTACTTACCAGCTGAACAGAATTGTGATGTGTGCTTCCGCTCACCCATTCGGCAGACGCGGATGAATCTTTCACCGAAGAACTAATGCTTAAATGGCTAAGTACTGTTTTAACCTCCGGTTTATAACCGGGCCGCACCACAGGTATGAGCAATTCTTTTTTATCAGTTTGCACGGTAACTGAAGGATGCATATCAATGCTGCCCGAGTACACCTGATCGGCTATTTCTCTGAATACCGGACCTGCCACCAGAGCTCCGTAGTACACTCCGTTTGACGGAGAATTGATAATAACAATACAGGAATATTTTGGTTTATCGGCAGGGAAATAACCACAAAAGGTAGCCTGATGTACTACTTTATTATACCCGTTTTTCGCATCGGCAATCTGCGCGGTTCCGGTTTTACCTGCAATGGTATAATATTGATTTTTGAGGTTTTTTGCAGTTCCTCTTTCAACTACTCCTTCCATCATGAGCCGCACCGATTTAATGGTTTTCTCCGAACAAATAGCCGGAGCAATTTCCTGTACCGGAAATTGCTGAATCACTTTTCCTGTTTGCTGAACTTCTTTTACCAGCAATGGTTTCACCATGCGTCCATTATTGGCAACCGCGTTATAAAGTGTGAGCATTTGCAGCGGAGTTACGTGAACTTCATAGCCAATTGAGGTCCATGGAAGCGTGGTACCATACCAGTCTTTATCCTTCGGGTGTTTAATATGCGGAGTTCCTTCACCGCTTACCTGCAAGCCAAGCTGCTTTGCCAGGTGTAGTTTTTCAAGATGCGCTATAAATTTTGAGGGCTGCTTTGCGTAGTTATTATACACCGCTTTTGAAATGGCCACATTAGAAGAAAGTTCAAACGCATGCTGAAAACTTACCCGACCGTGTCCGCCTTCTTCCGCATCTTTCATGATGCGATCGAAATAACGTTTCTGCCCGTGTTCCGTATCAAACGAATCAGTAGGTTTTACATAGCCATCTTCCAGTAATGCGATTACTGAAGCAAGTTTAAATGTGGATCCGGGTTCGGTACTGAAACCAATAGCATAATTGTATTTCTCGGTATAAACTCCATCCGCAACTTTAGTAAGATTGGCAATGGCTTTTATTTCGCCCGTTTCCACTTCCATTAACACCGCAGTACCAAACTGAGCGTTGTGCTGAACAAGTGCTTTGTACAACGCATCCTCGGCTACATCCTGCATATTCACATTAATGGTGCTGATGATATCCTTTCCCGCTTCGGGCTCAATTTCATTCTCATCGTTAATAGGCACCCAAACTCCTCCGCTTACCCGCTGCATTAATCTTTTGCCGCTGGTACCTGCCAGAATTTTATCAAATGAACCTTCCAGTCCCACCGGAGCTACTCCTTCTACATTGTATCCTATGGTGCGCTCAGCTAATAACTGAAATGGTTTTTGTCGTCTTGTGCGTTCTACGGCTACATATCCGCCTTTGTATCTGCCCAACCTGAACAATGGCCATTTAGCCATTTGCTTCATTTGTAAAAAAGTTACTTTCCGTTTGAGTAAAAAATAGCGTTCAGATTTAGCACGGGCACTCTTAATCATGCGTGCGTATTCTCTTGGTGTTTTATCTTTAAATTCCAGTGCGAGTAGTAAAGAGAGCGAATCAATTCCGGCATTAAAAACTTTATTGGTTAATCCGCTTGCTCTGGTATCGAAACGGATATCATAAATAGGAATGGAAGTAGCAAGCAGGCTTCCGTCTGATGCATAAATATTACCCCGAACGGCTTCGATGGTTTGGTATTCGGTACTTAAGCTATCGGCCAGCTGACGCCATTTATGTCCCTCTACAAACTGTATGCGGAACATATACACCACTACCACTACCGCAAATACGGAAATGAAGAAAAAGGTAAGATATACCCGCCAAAGTATGTCCTTCTTAATGTTCATTCTGCTCTGGTATCGTTATTTTTTTAGGTGGATTAGTCAATACTTTTATTCCTGTTTCAGGTGCAAGCCGTTTCAATACTTCGCTTTGCTTGCTGTTAAACATCAAATCCGATTTGATGGTGATATATTCCGAACGCAGCTCTTTAATTTCTTTGGCCATTTTATCGCTTTGCCTGATGGTTTTCTCGGTAAAATGGGCATTGGCTATATAGAATATGGCTAATACTGCTGCAAACAGAATAGTAGGAAACATGCCCTGCACATTGTCGCGTGTAAGGAAAAAATCAAAATCAGCTACCTTGGCCATTTGCGCTCCGGCAGTTGATTTTTTGGGCTCCTCCTTTTTTGTTTCCTTTTCTATTTCTTCTTTCAGCTGATTCATATCTTTTCAGCAATTCGCAGTTTGGCACTTCGTGAACGCGGGTTTTTAGACATCTCTTCGGTATCGGGTACTATGGCTTTTCGGGTGAGCGGGTGAAATGGTTTTATTTCATTTCCATAAAAATCCTTCTCGGCATCACCCTCAAATTTCCCTTTGTTCATGTAGTTTTTCACCAGTTTATCCTCAAGCGAATGATAGGAAATCACTACCAGACGCCCTCCTTTTTTCATTACATCGGCACTTTGTTCAAGCAATGCTTTCAATGCTCCCATTTCGTTATTTACCTCAATACGCAATGCCTGAAACACCTGAGCAAAAAATTTGTAGTCTTTGAATTTGGGAGCTAAAGGCAGCAGGCATGATTTTAACTCACCCACGGTATCGATAGGTTTTACTGCGCGTTTTACTATAATGGCCTTAGCTAATTTTCGTGCACTTTTCAGTTCTCCGTAGAAAAAAAACAAATCGGCCAGTTGAGCCTCGGTGTAGGTATTTATTATTTGTTTGGCCGAAAGGTTTTGCTGCTGATTCATGCGCATGTCTAATTCGGCTTCGTCAAACCGGAAAGAGAAACCGCGCGAAGCCTCATCAAACTGATGTGATGAAACTCCTAAATCGGCCAGAATCCCGTCTACGGGAATGGCACCTGCAAAACGCAGTTGATTTTTGAGGTGCTCAAAATTGCTTTCAACCAACGTAAAATGCTCATCGTTCACTGCGTTGTTATGTGCATCGGCATCCTGATCAAATGCAATGAGTTTCCCTGAAGTTAAGTGTTTAAGAATTTCTTTTGAGTGGCCGCCTCCACCGTATGTTACATCGACAATGATTCCTTCGGGGTTTATGTTGAGTCCCTTGATGCATTCGTTAAGAAGCACCGGCACGTGGTACTCAATCATTCTGCCTCCTGTCTTTGTCTTTATTGCCCATTACTTCCTCGGCCAGTCGGGCGAAGTCTTCTGGTTCATTACTCAGCAACCTGTCATACGATTCTTTAGACCAGATTTCAATTTTATTGAGTTGAGAAGAAAGAATAATTTCTGTTTTAAGTGCGGCATACCCCTGCAAAGGTTTGGGCACCAAAATGCGCCCCGCATTATCCATCACCAGCTCTGTGGCTCCTCTGGTAAAATATCTGATAAACTCCCGGGTACGGGCATTGTACGAATTCTGTTTAGCCAGTTCAGTGGTAATTAAATCCCATTCGTTTTTGGGATATATCACCAGGCATTTTTCAAATCCACGGTTCACAACTAAACGTTCTGCGGCCTCTTGCGGAAGCTGTTTCCGCAAGACAGAAGGAAGGATTATGCGACCCTTCGCATCCAGTTTGCACTCAAACTCACCGAGAAACATGGACATTTTTTGCAGTTGTTTTGATGGGTAAAATTATGGAACTTTTCTCCACTTTAAACCACATAACTCCACTTTGTGGATAAATATTGTGCAAAACATGGGTTTTAAATAATCATATAGCCTGAAAATCAGTAAAATAAAAAAGTGGGGGAAATTCCCATAAAAAGCAGTTTTAACCAGCCTAAATGAATGAAAAGTGGCGCAGTGCTCACAAAATTGGAATTGTCACTGTCAGCCTTAAATTTGTCTACTTAAATAAAATCGAGTTATGAGCATGATAAAAGAGTTTAAAGAATTTGCCATGAAAGGCAACGTGATGGATTTAGCCATAGGTGTTATTATTGGAGGAGCTTTTGGTAAAATCGTCAGCTCGCTGGTAGATAATTTATTGATGCCTTTGGTAGGTATTTTACTTCAGGGAGTAAATTTTTCCTCGTTGTCATTAAAAGTGGGAGATGCTGAGTTAAAATACGGTTTGTTTATAGGTGCTACTATTGATTTTATCATCATAGCATTTGTGATGTTTTTGATAATAAAAGGAATGAATAACCTTAAGCGTAAAGAAGAAGCTGCCGCCCAACCTACCCCGCCTGCACCCAGTAAGGAAGAACAATTACTCACCGAAATTCGTGATTTGCTTAAGTCGAAATAAAAGGGGATTTCGTAATTATTCTCTAACGCTTTGCTTCCTTTTTACAAGCGTATTCTCTTTTGCTTTTTCGTTTGATATTACTGTAAAATTAATCCCTCCGGCTACCGGAAGAATTACTCTTTTTACTACGCTCAACGCAGCAGCCAGCGAATTAAAGGCTGATTCAACCGGAAGAATTTTTTACCGGGGGCAACTGGGATTCCCGTCACAATGTTTGCTGGTTTTGGAGTACAGAAAAACGTATTACCGGTATAATTTTTTTCTTTTTAACGACAGTAAACTCACCGCCATTTTCGACCCCTTAAAAAAAGGGAATGAATGGATTATTGACGGGTTGTGTGTAAGGTGCAAAGCCTTTGAAAAAATAAGCGCCATTTCTAAACGAACAGAATCGGGAATTACCCCGTTGAACTACGAAAAAGAGCTCCTGAAATTTACCGCTGCTGTAAAATCTATTCCCGGAATAGGAACGGATGAATACACCCAACTGGTAACCGATTTGGAAACTGTAAAACTTAAAGAGCATCTGATTGACTCTTTAACCGGTAAAATTCTATTTAACAGCGGAAAAGATCCTTTACTGAAAAAGCACCTTCCGCCACAGGAGAAGTATTGCGGATTTTTGCTTTATGCAAACTACGTAAGCAATTATTTTCTGACGGCTGTGTATGATTCGGTAATGAAAGAACGTATTAAAGACGGGTCGCTGCCCGATCCGATTTTTTTAGATGTATATAAATTAGTATCGGCATCCAAAACCAACCTGCCTAAACATGTATATGCCGAAATCATGCTTCAGCTTCTGTACACCAACCGTGACCCGTCCTATAAAGATTCGGTTTCAACTGCCATTATTAAACAGGAGCTTGAAGAGTTTATAAAAAACAACCCCAACCATCCGCAATTAAATCTGGTGAAACGCATGAATGACGGATACCAGCATCCTCTTCTTAAAAACGATATCCCGAATATCTGGCTGATGGATAAGAAGGGTGTTAAATTTCATGCAAAAGCATTTCCGCCAAAATATATTCTGTTGAATACATGGTCGCCTTCTAATTCCACTTCCAGAAATTTATGTGATACGCTTGAGCGAATTGTTGGCTTTTTTAACAAAGATAAACAGTGGATTTATCTGGCCCATATAGCGCTTGGAACGGATTCAAAAAAATGGATGGCCCTTATAGCCAGCGACACACTCACAGGCAATCAATATATTCCGGTAAATAATGATTTTGAAAAAGCCTTTCAACTTTGGGATTTCCCGGCCACTTACATTATAAATTCCAAGGGGAAAGTCATTTATAAAGGACATCCCTATAGCCTTACCATCCCTTTTCTGGATAAAGTATTGAGTGGTAAACTCGATTGATTTCAATTATCTTTGATTGCTTTATTCTTAGCACATCATGAAAAAACATTTACTTATAATTCTTTTTAGCCAACTGGCCTTTGCCACTTCATTGTTTGCGCAGCAAACAGATTTTACCACATCGGTTGACGATACCTTTAACTACCCGTATTATATTGATATGATGGCCGACCGTAACGTGAATTTTTTTGACGTTCAGCGTGCCTTTGAAAAATACTGGACCAATCGCAACCATAGTAAAACTGGAAGTTACAAACCATTTAAAAGATGGGAATATTACATGAGCACCCGGGTAAATCCTGACGGTACACGTCCGGCACCCGAGCATAACCTCAATGAGTACCTCAACTATTTTGGCAGTTGGAATAGTTTGTATTCTACCGCATCGGTAAGCGGAAACTGGCAGGAACTTGGCCCAAGACCTTTGCCAACCAACGGCACCGGACAACCTAACGGATTAGGCCGGGTTGCAGCCATTGCTGTTCACCCTACCAACGGAAACATCATTTTTATTGGTGCTCCGGCAGGGGGCTTATGGAAAACAACCAACCACGGCACCAACTGGACAAGCAATACAGATATGTTACCAACGCTTGGAGTTTCGTCTATTCTCATTGACCAAAACAATCCCGCCAATATGTGGATTGGAACCGGTGACCGTGATGCATCGGATGCAAATGGCGTGGGAGTAATGAAAAGTACTGATGGCGGCAATAGCTGGACAACATCAAGCACCGGAATGAGTGGAGGCCTCACGGTGGGCGCAATGGTACAAAACCCGATAACCCCGAATGTAATTTTTGCCGCAACAAGCGGTGGTATTTATAAATCATATAATGGCGGTGCCAACTGGACCCGAAAATCTACCGTTAGTAATTTTAAAGATATTCATTACCGTCCCGGAGATACTACCATTATGTTTGCAACTGCTTCCGGTTTTTTTTATCGCTCGGCCAACGGAGGTGAAACCTGGTCTATCATCAGTTCAGGCATTCCATCAGGAAGCGTACGAATGGTAATCGGAGTAACACCGGCCAATAAAAATAAAGTATATGTCATTGCTACCAACCAGCGCACCTTCCGTGGTTGTTACATGTCGTCAGACAGCGGACTTTCTTTTTCGCTTCGTTCCAATTCTCCAAATATTATGGATTACTCGGATACAGGAAGCGATAGCACCAAAGGACAAGCATGGTATGACCTGTGTATGGCAGTAGATACCGCCAACGAAAACGTAATTTACGTAGGCGGAGTGAATATTTTCAAATCAACAGACGGAGGACAAAACTGGAGCATTAATGCGCATTGGGTTGGAACAAACGCTCCCGATATTCATGCCGACCAGCATTGCATGACCATTGCAAAAGCAACCAACAGATTGTATGCAGGAAATGACGGAGGTATTTATTACACTTCGAACGGTGGCTCTACCTGGACCGACATAAGCAGCGGACTTGCTATTGGACAGATTTACAAAATAGGCCAGAGCAAGCTGACAAAAAATTTAGTAATTGCCGGATTTCAGGATAATGGAACCGCTATTTTTAATACGAACGCATGGGCAACAGAAATAGGAGGTGACGGGATGGAATGTGCAATAGATCCTACTAATGACAATTATATGTGGGGGGAATTATACTACGGAGACATTGATCGCTCCACTAACAAAGGGTCTTCATTCGGTAATTTTGCAGGTAAAGGCGTAAATGGCATTACAGAAGACGGTGCGTGGGTTACTCCTTTTATTCTGCACCGCTCCAACTCCAATATCATGTTTATCGGATATAAAAATATATGGCGCACCACTAATGCAAAAGCAGGAACACCCTCATTCACTAAAATTTCAAATAACCTTGGAGCCAGCAATTCAAAAAACATAAAAGCGCTTGAACAATCACGGACTAATATGAATGTGTTGTACGTGGTGCGTGAAGACAATAAACTTTTCAGAACAGACAGTGCCCTTGCCACTACTCCATCGTGGGTTGACCTCACCTCTACATTGCCTGTTAACGCTACTGCTACCGATATTGAAACACATCCTTCAAAAGACAGTGTGGTTTACATGACCATTAACAATAAAGTTTATCGTTCGCTGAACAGAGGACAGTCATGGACCAATATTTCAGGCACTCTGCCCAATGTAGCTATGAATTGCATTGCCATAGATGTAAAAGGAGCCGAAGCTTTATATGTAGGAAGCGATTTGGGTGTGTTTTACCGCGACTCAAGCATGAATGATTGGGTTGCATTTAAACAGGGACTTCCTGCCACCTCAGAAATTACCGAGTTGGAAATATGGTACGATAACCTGAATCATTTAAACAGCCGCATTCGTGCCGCTACTTATGGCCGTGGGTTATGGGAATCTGATTTATATTCCAATCCAACCAGTGTACCTGTTATAAAATTCTCGGCAAGTGACAGTACTATTTGCGAAGGCAGTACCATTAATTTTACTGAACAATCTACAAACTATCCTACCAAATGGAGCTGGAGTTTTAATCCGGCAACAGTAACATTTGTAAACTCAACAAACGATAGCACACAATCTCCCTCAGTACAATTTAATGCAGCCGGAACTTACAGCGTAACTCTTACTTCAACCAACGTTGTAGGGCCCAATACCCAAACATTTACCAACCTGATTACAGTATTTGCCAACCCTAATGTTTCGGCAAGCTCTCCTTCTGCGGGTATTTGTATCGGAGACAGCATTCAACTTACTGCTACCGGAACAAATATTGCTGCATATGCCTGGAGTCCTTCAACCGGTTTAAGTAATACCACTTCGGCTTCGGTGTATGCAAAACCATCGGCCAACACTTTGTATACGGTAACCGGAACGGATAATAACGGATGTAGCGATACCGGAATTGTTCAGGTCACTGTTCACCCGAGTCCAATCATTAGTATCAGTCCTAATAATAGTTTTATTTTAGTTGGAGAATCCGTTCAGCTCACAGCCAGCGGAGCAGTTACATTTACCTGGACTCCACCTTCGGGATTAAACACCACCACGGGCGCTACAGTAAATGCCTCGCCAGTAGTGACTACAACTTATGTGGCTGTTGGAACAGATGCCAACGGTTGTGTGGGTGCTGCCACATCCTTTGTTAAAGTAGCTCCTGTTTCGGTTACTCCTGTTTTCACTTCCGATGTATTCAAAGTTTACCCTAATCCGGTTCAAAACGGATTATTGATTGTTGAATCAACAGAGCAAGAAATGCTGCAGGTAGAAATAGGAAATATGCTGGGAAGTGTGGTACGCACAACTCAACTTCAACACGCGGCTAAAATTGATCTATCCGGATTGCAGTCGGGTTTATATGTGGTAACACTGAAAAAGAACGGAGTAATGGTGAACCATACTATTGTAAGCGTACAGCACTAAACTTTATCGCCCGCTGATGAAAAAGGCAGATCACCTTGCATTGGGGGAAAAGGGAGAACAACTTGCTTCAGATTTCCTGTTAAAAAAAGGATATGTAATTATTGAGCGCAACTGGAGAAATGTGCACGAAGAGATAGACATTATTGCCTCTCATGATCAAACATTAGTGATTACTGAAGTAAAAACACGCAGCACCTCTGTTTTTGGTGAACCTGAAATGGCCGTAACTCCCCTCAAACAAAAAAAACTTGCACGTGCTGCTGAATCTTACCTTGAAAAGACCGGACACAAAGGTGAAATGCGTTTTGATGTGATTTCAGTTATTCTTAACGGAAATGAAACCCGGATAACTCATATTGAAGACGCCTTCTACCCGTTTTTTTCTGAATAACCAGGCAATGATTAAACCTGATTTTACAATCCTGCTCCCTGATCAAACCAATCGCGCCTGCGGGTAAGTTTTAATTCCTGCAACGCACTTGAGCGAACTTTAATAGTAAAGAAATAACTGGTACGGTAGCCAAAAGGAATCCACTGCAAGCTAAAATCCCAGCAATGCAGGTTGCGGTGAATATCAAACGAGGTTACTGAAATTCCTTTATTCCTGAAATCGTAGCCCGATGTAAATGCCACTTTCCAGTTTTTGGTGAGGCTCACATCGCCCGAAAAATTGAGTGTTTGCGTATAAGTGCTCACATTATATGGCCGCGAATAATCGTAGGTAAATGAGAAACTCAGATTCCAGGGCATATCAAAATCGATATAATCATTCGGGTTCATGCCCAATTCTTTCATACGATCGCGTTTTGCCTCTCCCTTTTTGTTTTTTTTAAACATATCCGGATTTAACGTGGCTGTAAATGGAATGCGGTAACTGATTAAACGTGCCCACCTGCCATTGGTTTTCCACTCAAATGAGTTGAAGCGCTGTGTATAGGATGAACCGGTTGATGTGGTTACTTTCCCATACACATACGGATCGAAAGCAGCATTAAACTGTAACTGAAAAAACCTGAACAACGTAGTAAAAGTAGAGAGCCCTATTTGTGAAAATTTTAATGAATCGGCCAGAAAATTATAATTCCCGCTAATGGTGAGTGATTCTATAATTTTAACTTTATTCTCATGCCGCGCAGTATCCTTTCCCTTCATCACTTTCATCTCAATATTATTCATCAGCGAGTAGTTAATACTTCCCTGTTTGCCCTGACCCGGGCCACCCAGGAGTCCCTGTTCAAAAACGGAATACTTGCGTGTTTGTCCGTTCTCTCCCGTTTGTACCGTTTTATAATTTCCAAAACGTGACTGACTAAAATCGGGCTGATAGTACCATTGAACCGTAGGTGTGAGCACATGCCTCACAGCTCTTATTTTTCCTTTCTTAAACTGCAACATGGAAAACAACCGCGTAGTAAGTGAAACTGAAGCACTGTAAGTATAAGCCGAACGGAAACCATTAACAGGCAAAGTCACTTCTTTTTTACTGATGCTGTCCCACACTTTATTTACGGTTTTCAAATACATGTAATCGGTAATGGTAATGGCCGGTGACAGGGAAAAGTATTTGAAAATTTTAGTGGAGGTATTGATGGGCAGCGAATGCACCATTCCATAATTCATAGTGTCGAGTGTTTTCCGGTCAAACAATAAACTATCAACCGTGCGAATATGATTGCTGAAACTTGCGCTGTACTGTAATCCCAGATTTTTAACCATTGAACTGAAAAAACCCTGCTGTAAGGTTGAATTTTGAAAGGGAGTCAACCGGTTTACCGAGAAATACACATCAGGCAATTTCATTTCTACTACGTGGGTACTGGTGTTTTGTGAATGCGACAGGTTGGAGGTTAAATTATAGAGCCTGTTCTTTCCAAAACTGGTGCTGTAGGAAATGGTGGAGATTAACTGATTTTGCGTAAACGTTTGAGGGGTGTACGAATTTAACCGGAGTGCATTGCTTGTTCCGGCATTTACACTTGCCGAAAACTGCGAATTAGGACTTGCCTTCTGGTCGGCACGGTGAGTCCAGGTTATCCAAAAATCTTTCGATATACTTTTGGTTAATTCATCACCGGCATTCAGAATATTATAATAATATTTTAAATCTAAATTTCCGTTGTAGTGGTATCGCTTCTTGTAGGTAGTGTGCGTGTACAAGCCCCAGCTTCCCATAGTGTAAATATCTCCACGCAACTCGGTATGCAGGTAATCATTAAACGCAAAATAATATCCTCCTCCCCGTAAAAAAAATCCTCGGTCGGGCGAGTTTCCATACATAGGAATTAACACTCCTGATTTTTGCTTTTTGGTTATAGGAAAAAATCCGAACGGAATAATTCCCGGTGTGGGTACATCTTCAATTACTAAAAATGCCGGACCGGTAATTACCTGCTTCTCCGGAATAATTTTGAGTTTGGTGGCATTGATGTAAAAATGCGGATGCTCGGCATCGCAGGTAGTATATTGTGCCCCTTTAATGAAACTGTTATTGTTTTCATCTTTGTACACATTGTTTCCGCGTATAATGCTCTCCCCTTCTTTAGTTACCAGTTCGCTAAGCCGCCCTTTTTTGGTCTTAAAATTATAGGCCATGTGGCGAACTTTATAGTTTTGCCCACCCTGTGTAAACTCGCTGTTCCCTATATAATTCCCGGCTGTATCTTTTTTGCCAAAGGCATAAACCGTGCTGGTATTAAAATCAATGTAAATATAATCTGCTCTCAGGGTAAGGTCTTCGTAATCTACTTTTGCCTCGCCATACAAATGCACCTGCTTGCGTTTTGCATCCATCTCAATAGAGTCTTTGGCAGTATATTTGACCATCTCGTTGAGGGAGCCCTGAGCTTTGGTGAGCGAAAGAGTATCACCCGTTTGAATTTGAATCACCTGCTTTTTTGTGGAGTCGTCAGGAGACTGAATAATTACCTGATTCGCTTGCGCCCATACCGCTATCGTACTGCAAAAAAAGCAGACAATCAACAAAATGGGGTGGGTAAGTAATCGCCTTATCACAGCCGAGGACCCAAAGGTACTTGTACATTTGTAACGAGGTAAACTCAAGATGCGCAAAACTAACATAATTTATTTAACCATGAAACGGCTGCTTGCTCTTGCCTTTTTGGCCATTTCTTTTGTACTGTGTTCATTTAGTAACCTAAATCCTGTTAAATCAAAAATAAACACCGTGGTGATTGATGCAGGCCACGGAGGCCATGACACCGGGTGTCGTTACGGAGGCGTAGAAGAAAAACACGTTGCTCTGGCCATTGCCCTTCGTCTAGGGAAACTTATCGAACAAAACTACCCTGAGGTTAAAGTCATTTATACCCGCACCAACGATACATTTATTGAACTTTGGGAACGCCCGGCCATCGGTAACAGAAATAATGCCGATATATTTATCTCCATTCATTGCAATGCCAACCCCAAAACAAGTGTATATGGTACAGAAACTTATGTAATGGGTCTCCATAAATCGGAGGGGAATCTGGAAGTGGCAAAGCGCGAAAACGAGGTAATTTTAATGGAAGATAATTACGAGAAAAAATACGATGGCTTCGACCCTAACTCGCCCGAAGGACATATCTATTTCTCCCTGTTTCAAAATGCTTACCTTGACCAGAGTTTAAATCTTGCCTCAAATATTGAAAAGCAGCTGGCCGTACAAAAACGAAGCAGCCGCGGAGTAAAACAAGCCGGATTTCTGGTGCTGTGGAAAGCAAATATGCCAAGTATCCTTATTGAAACAGGCTTTTTGAGCAACGATCAGGAACGTAGTTTTCTCAAATCGGTGAAGGGGCAGGACTCGGTAGCCACAGGAATTTTTAATGCCTTCCGCGATTATAAATCGAGTTTTGAACTTACCCCCGGCAATAAGAAATAACCATCATTCTAAACGGATTTCCCTATTTTTGACAAAAATCACAAATTTTGAAAATCAATAACGAAACAAAAGTTGGTGCCCTTGCCTCTGTTGCCATCACCATTCTTATTTTAGGTTATAACTTTATGAAAGGGGAAGACCTTTTCTCTAAAAAAAGAATGTTTTATGCCGTATATCACGATGTGGACGGACTGGCTACTTCCAACCCAATTCTGATTAACGGTTTTAAAGTGGGACAGGTAAAAAACATAGCCGCCATGGACGAAAACCTCGATAATATTGTGGTTACCTTTACCATTGACGGCAACGTGCGTATTGGCAAAAACAGCATGGCGCGCATTATCAACTCCGATTTGTTTGGCGGGAAAGCCATTCAGCTTGATTTGAATAAAAACGCTGAAGAGGCAATGGATGGCGATACACTAAACAGCGATATTGAACTTAGTGTAAGCAAAACCATGAACAGCATTTTAAATCCGGTAAAAGCAAAGGCCGAAAAACTGCTGGCCACACTCGATTCGGTTTTAAACTCGGTAGATGACGTGCTGAATGATGAAACACAAAAAAACCTGCGTGTAGGTTTCCGGAGTCTGGCCGAAACACTGGAGAATTTCAGAAAAACATCAGTTAAAATAGACGATTTGGTAGGTAAACAAGGGGACCGTATTGATCATATTTTTGCCAATGTAGAAAGCATTACCCGCAATTTTCGCGACAATAATCAGGTGCTAGCCAAAACACTTAAAAACGTAGAACAAATAAGCGACTCCTTGGCTTCGTCACAAATAAAAAGTACGGTTTACAATGCCAATAAAGCACTGGCCGATCTGGACATGACCCTGCGAAAAATAAACAGCGGAGAAGGCTCGCTTGGCCTGCTGGTAAACGACAAAAAACTGTACAACAACCTGGAGAGTTCGGCCAAAAGTTTAGACTCTTTGCTTATTGATATGAAGGCGCACCCAAAACGTTACGTGCACTTCAGCGTATTTGGCAAAAAAGACAAAAAATAATTTGGCCGTGTTTGTGGCTTTTTAAACGGTCTCCCGGAAAAAGCGCACGCAATACCGTTAATCCCAGAATACATCTTCCGTATTGTCTTCAAACGAATCCGACTGATGCATCTCTTCCATTTGCTGCATTTGCACTGCGGTGGCTACCTGTTGTATCTCATTAAACAAAATACGTTCTTCAAAACGTATATGTTTTTCCAGCATATCCTGTATAAATGGCAGCGAATCTCCGGCATTGGTTGTACCCGTAAAAAGTTCTACAAGCGCACGGTGGTCGGCCAGTGCCTGCTGCACCATTGCGTTATTATCTCCCAGCACCGGATACATGTATTTTTCCTCTGCGTCAAAATGCGGGCGCAAATGATGCTGATAAAACCAGTCGCTGTACTTTTTTATTCTTTCGGGGGTAATACCTTTTGCCAGTCCCTGTTTAATTTTCCAGCACAGCAATAATGCAAAGTGGTGTTCTCTCGAATAGTTTTGAATAGACGAATGTCTTTTAGCGGGTGCCATGGTCATATAGATGAAATCTAAAACGTGTTACTCAAAATATTTAGGATACTCTTCGAGCAAGCCTTTAATTTCCTTCACCTGCTGCTTATCGCCATTTTCTTTCAGGCAGGTTATGCGGTCGCGCAAGGGAAGTAAAAAATGATGCAGCTGTTCGTGTGCCTCGCCCTGCATGGTGCATTGCTTAATGATAAGGTTAAACTGTTCATCAAGTTCGGCAGCTATTAAATGAATATCGGGAGCAGATTGCTGCAACTGCTCATTTACCAGCTGCTGCATAGTCATTACTCCGTTGGTTGTTTCTTTATTGGCGGCCCATTTTGCCCCGTTGTTCAGGGTGAGCATTAGTTGCTCTTCAGCGCCTTCGGCCTCATGGTGGTGTTCCCGTTTAAGTGTATCGCCTGCCTGCGGGGCGGGAGCAGCCTGCCGTTGTTCGGTTTGGCTGCATCCCCCTGCAAGAAATAAAGCAACAGTGAATGAAAAAATAAAAGTCGCTTTCATGCTCCGGTTAATTATTTCGGGTAACTTCATTACGCTAAACTTTTTTCCAGCTCTACAGCACCCGGAAACAAAATATTATTTTCAAGATGGATATGCATGTGCAGGTCGGCTTCAAACTCTTTGAGCATAGCAAATGCTACCCGGTAGGTAGTGCATCCGTCAGCCGGTGCAGTATAACCATTACACAGGGCTTCTATTTTCCTGAAACGTTCGCCTTCAGTGTCGTGTTCATCCATCATCATGTATATTGGATTTTGAACCGACCCGAACGGAGGGCGCTCAAACGGTGTATTTTTACTTTTGGCTTCGGCCATTATGCGTACAAAAGGAAATAATATCAGTTCTTCCTTTTTCATGTGCGCAGCCAACTCGCCTGCCGATGCACTAAACTCGCGGTAAATGTCAAATAACTCGGGGTGATTTCCTCCGTGCACTTTGCACAATTTATCCAAAAACTGCATCAAAGCGGGAGTTGATTCCTGAATGTAGCGGTGGTGCTTTTTCTCAATGTAATCGGCCAGTAAATCCAGCGACCAGGTTTTAAAATCGGTAGCCGAATCTTTGGCCGATGCAGCAGCTGCTGCCAACTCGGCCAGCAATTTTGTGTCATCCAGATTTTTACTGGCGCACACTTCTTCAATTGAGCGGCCACCCTTGCAGCAAAAATCTATTCCATACTTTTGAAACACGGTGGCGGTACGGTAATCATTTGCTACAAACGAACCTACCGTAGCTGTTTTATTATTTTCCATTATTTACGTTTTAAAAATGTAATTCCTTTTGATATATCCTGCGTCAGTTCGGTGAGGCTGGTTTCTTCCAGCATATCTTTCAACCCGTCACGTACGCGTTTAAATTTAAAGTGCAGCGGGCATGGTTTATTCTCGTTACAATTGCGCAATCCCAGTCCGCATCCTTTATAAATACTGTCTCCGTCAATGGCCGAAACAATTTGTGCCATCGTTATCGTATCCATGTTCTTTTTGCTTATCTCAAATCCTCCGGTTGGCCCCTTTAGCGAAACCAGTAATTTACTCTTCACCAGTTTTTGCAAAATTTTAGAAGTAAACGAAACCGGGGAGTCTATTTCTGCAGCAATATCCGTAAGCCCCACCCGCATTTCCTGTTGCGAACGGGTGGCAATAAACACCATCGATCTTATTCCGTATTCACATGCTTTTGAAAACATTTCTCATGTGCGATTTGCGCTACAAAGATAAACAAATATGTAAATAGCGGACAAAATTGTCCGAATTAATTTAATTACTGACTTACAACATGATAAATTGAAATTTTAATTATAAATAATCTGATTTAAATCAGAAAACCGCACTGTGAAAACCATTCAGCAGGAGAACGGCTGATGAGGTATTTTTTCAGGAAGCCTGTTTGCTATTGAAGCGATAAAATTGTTTTCTCAATAATATCGCAGGCCCGGTGTATTTGTTCTTCGGTAATTACCAGCGGAGGAGCAAAGCGGATAATATCGCCATGTGTTTGTTTTGCGAGCAGACCGTTGTGCATCATGGCTACACATACATCCCAGGCGGTTTTATTATTTCCGTAAGGTTTTATCACAATGGCATTGAGCAATCCTTTACCGCGCACGTTGGTGATAAGGGGAGATTTTATGGCACTCATCCGCTCACAAAATATTTTTCCCATCGCTTCGGCATTTTTTGCCAGTTGCTCGTCTTTTACTACCTGCAATGCAGCTGTAGCTACAGCACAGGCCAAAGGATTTCCGCCAAAGGTTGACCCATGCTGACCGGGATGCAAAGTAAGCATTACCTCATGCGAAGTAAGCACAGCTGATACGGGCAATACCCCGCCTGAAAGTGCCTTGCCCAAAATCAGAATATCGGGTTTTACCTCTTCGTGGTCACAGGCAAGCAATTTCCCGGTGCGGCCAATACCGGTTTGCACTTCATCGGCAATCATCAGCACATGGTACTTGTGGCATAAGGCACGCACACCGGCAACATAACCACCATCAGGTATAATCACTCCGGCTTCTCCTTGTATGGGTTCAAACATAAAACCGGCCACATCGGCATCCTGTAATGCCCTGTCTAATGCATTTAAATCGTTGTAAGGTATAATTTCAAAACCCGGCATAAATGGTCCGAATTTCCCGTAGCTGTCGGGGTCGGTTGAAGATGAAATAGCCGCCATGGTGCGCCCCCAGAAATTCCCTTCCACAAAAATTATTTTGGCTTTATTCTCGTCAATGCCTTTAATTTCATAGCCCCACCTGCGGGCCAGTTTAATAGCCGTTTCTCCTCCTTCTACCCCACTGTTCATGGGCAGCACCCGCTCATAGCCAAAATAGTTGCAAATAAACTGTTCGTACTCGCCCAATTTGTTATTATGAAACGCACGGCTGGTGAGGGTAAGATTTTTTGCCTGTTCAGTGAGTGCATGTATAATAGCCGGATGGCAGTGCCCCTGATTTACGGCACTGTAAGCCGATAAAAAATCGAAGTATTGTTTTCCTTCTACATCCCAAAGGTAAACACCCTCCCCGCGCTCCAATACCACCGGAAGCGGATGGTAATTATGTGCCCCGTAGTGGTTCTCGAGTTCAATAAAATAAGCGGTTTGGTTATGCATCACCTCATTCATAGGCACAAAGGTAAGTAAATTACCCGCTCAAACCTTATATTTTAATACTTTTTACCCGTAACGAAAAGCAAAAGATTTCAGCATGTTTACGGTGGCATAGTAACGCTAACATATGAACTGAACTGCGTTGAAACTGAAACAGGCAATAGTGAAAAAACCGGAGATTGGCGGAGGCAATTGTGATAGCTAATATGAGTGAAAACACGAGCGAAGGCAGGAGATATTTACTATTCACCGTTAGTCGTTTACCCATAAAAATTGTGGTGTCCATAAAAACTTAAATAGGAAAAAAAATATTAATGAAACAATTGAAACAAGATGTAGTAATTTTTCCCTTTTCGTAAAAGTGATTTTGTTAATCAAGAGGTGAGTCAGTAAAAGGAACCACGCTGGCACTGCTGCAAATCCGATAAAACCCGTTACAAGTTGAATAAAAGTAAAGACTTCTGTAATGAGACCATGCAAATCTCCATCCACTCCATATTTTGGTATATGTCCATATTTTAATGTTCCGATTAAAAGAGAAATCAAAAATGAGGTAAACCACGCTGGCGAAATTAAAGATGCGATTTTTGCGAACAGACGAATTTTTCCCATTGTTTAATATCCTGCTTTTTCAAAAATTAGTTTCCATCCATTGTCTGGCGGTGACGTTAACCAGCCACCTCCTATAAGTTCATTAAAATCTTTGTCAATGGGAAAAAATGTAGTGTTAAATGCAATGCCTTCATCATAAACAGTAATCCCAAATGCTTTGTCAAGTCCCGTTACAACCTTGAAAACCTGCTTTGGTCTAACCCAGTGTGTTAGCCCATCAATTCGTTTGTCAGTTGAATTGCAGGATTGAATTTCAAATACTCCGCTGTCATCTTCATTCTTACACCAAATACTTTGCTTACTTGAATTTCTAACTGTACGAATTCCAGAACTAGTTTTTAGTTTTTCACTGTCAAGCACATTGTTTTGAAGAGCATTGGTGTTCCAATATTTACCACCAGGGCCCCAAGGGTTTGTAAAATTATTGTCAGCCATATTGATTAAATTTTATGTTTCAACGTTATTTACTGAAGCTTACTTTTATACGAAAGTCACCAGTTAGCTCTGTCCCCACCAATTGTACATTACGTTGGAGCACCGTATTTAGCTTTCAGGCGTCAAAAAACTAAATTATAATTCATATGTAAAACTTGCAAAAAGAAACCGGAAAAACAAGGAAAAAGTGGAAGGCAATAGCAGGCTGCAGGTTTACAAGTTTTATCTCCAACCCTTTTTTAAAGGCCATTTCTCCTTTTGTATATCATTACAAGTTCATCAAGCGCACGATCCTGTTTTAGAATTTCCTGATACGGTTTATCAATAACCTTTATTTGCTCTTTAATTTCCTGGTTGTCGCCTCCCATGGTCGAGATATAGTCGGCCCACGATTTACATGAGTTAACGTATCGCTCCACCGTGTTCAGTTGGTTTATCATAAAATCATACAGCTCATTTTTGCCTTTCGCCTCGCGCACCACATTGAGTTCGGTTCTGAATGTAGTGATGGCCTCCTGCGTGGTTTTACAGTAATTGTTCCTTAGCTCCATCGAAATGGATGGCCATTGCGAGCGATTAAATTCTCCACTGCTGTTTATCACAAAACTGCGGTCCATGTATTGAGTTAATGCATTCACGATGTCAACAAATTTATTTATGTTCCTGTTGTAAATCACAAACACTTCCCTGCTCAGGGTATCTCTGCGTTTTAACGAGGCCTCTTTTGCGAGCCGGGCTTTCTCGGCCTGTGCAGCGGCCAATTCATCCTGCTTCCGCATTTTTTCATCTCTGCCCGAAATGTCGATGTACAATCTGGTTCCATTCAGTTTTACCGAAGCAGTTCCTCCTGAAAAATCTCCGGCATCTTCAAATTTATACGGGATAATCAACGTACCTTTTTTATCGATATATCCCCACTTGCCATCCATATACCCGCCTTTTCTTACAGCGGCCACCCCTTCGCTAAAATCGTGTGCATTATCAAATGAAAAAGGAATAATCTCCTTTCCTGTTTTATCAATAAAGCCATACTTTTTGTTTAATTCGGCATAAGCAAGTCCTTCTGCAAAATAACCCACACTTTCATATCTGAACGGAATTACTTCCTTGCCATTTCTATCAATAAATCCCCACTTGTCGTTAAGTCTGGCACCGGCCACATCTTCTCTGAAATTATCTATCACCTCGTAAATACACGGAATTACTTCCTTACCAGTTTTGTCAATACACCCGGTTTTCCCGTCAAGTTTTACGCGCGCCATTCCGTTTTCAAAATTGCTGCACGAAGTATACATCATGGGAATAATAATTTTTCCGCTTTGATCTATGTATCCGTAAAGGTATTTTTTGGCCGATACTAAAGCAAGTCCCTCTTTGAAATCGTTTGCATCAAGGTATTTGGCAGGGAGTACAATATTACCCTGTTCATCTATAAACCCCCATTTGCCGTTATCAGCTTTAAACGACCTGAGGTTTTGGGCAAAAAGTGACGCATGCACCAACAAAAAAAACAGCAGCGCGGATAGCGATTTAACTTGTAAATTCATGAATTGATATTTTAAAATTAACGGAGTAAAAATACTGTTTTCCGTTATAAAATGATACAATCTTTAGGGATGCATGTATCCATTCTAAACCTGTCAGGTTTAAAAAAGGCAGTTTTCTACCTTTGTCAATGAGATGCCAGAATGTTTATCTTTTGAATTTTTTTCAAATGCAATTCAATATGGCGGTCATGCGCTTTGTTTGCATATTCGCTGATGATTTCCAGAATATCGTAATCAATAAAATTACATTCGCTTCCGTCAATAGTGAGCATGCTGTACTCGGGCACTTCGTCTAATGTTTTTCTTAACTTCACTTTGTTTAAAAAAGTGACGTTGCTGTTTAGTTTAACCTAAGCGGCACACCATACTCAATATTTTCATTCCTCTATCCGAATGGAGTATGTCATGTTCACCGCAAAGCAACTTCTGTTATTGCACAATTACTTTACTTACAGCATTCGTTCCGTTTTCTCTGATAAAGTAAAGACCCGGACTGAGTTTTTCATTTATACTTTGGCTAGTATTTGTTATAAGGTATGTATTTATTACTTGGCCTGTAATATTCATTAACTCAAAAACTCCGTCTTTTTCAGTCTGTATATTGAATTCCCCATTGTTTGGATTAGGATATATTTTGAATTCCGCAGTATTAAAGACGTTATTCAATCCGGTTGAACCGGAAACGCCATACTTCACCAATTTATCAGCTGCCGTATTTCCCCCTGCATCGGTAAATTTTCCGGCTATGTAAAGATCAGAACCCGAAACGGCCATCTCGTACACCTCTTCATTTAGTCCTCCCCCAACGGCCTCCCATGTAGTTCCGTTATATTTTGCAATATTGTCGGCTGAAGCCAACCCCTTTGCATCCTGAAATTTACCTCCCACATACACCGATGTACCAACAATCTCTATATCTGAAATCCAACTTGCCCCGGAGGCCGTAAAATTTCCCATCAAATCCCATGCGGTACCGTTGTATTTTGCAATTTTGGCCGGGAATTCTCCTCCGATATATAAATTATTGTTTGCGTCAAAAACAATTTCATATACTGCCCCAACCTGACTGTTCCACCCATACACTTGTTGAAATGATGTACCATCCCATTTTGTTAAATAATTTGCAACACCTCCGTTGCTAGAATAAAAATTACCCCCGATATAAAGCTCATTGTTATGAACTGCAAGAGCACTTACAACAGTTAACGAATTGGTACTTACCACCTGCGAACCAAGTGCACTCCATGAAGTTCCGTTCCATTTAGCAATATAATCTGCATTGGGATCTCCACCTGCATTCGTAAACGACCCCGCAACAATAATATCGGTTCCCATTTGAACAATATCCATTACATAACCGTTCAGTCCGCCACCCAATGCATGCCAGGTGCCCGTGGTAATATTCCATCTGGCTATTTTATCCATATTGGTGTCACCGGCAGCATTAATAAAATGGCCTCCTACATAAATATTATCGCCAATTTTAGCTGCACTGGTTACCCCAATTACCGATCCCCATCCTCCCATTTTCGACCAGTTTCCGTTGGAGAATTTGCCGTATGTAAAAATATCCGACCCGTTAACAAACATATTGTCAGCATAAATATCGCTACCATTGGTAATAATGGTACTACTTGTTAATGAATAGTTGCCTGCGCCTATTGGCAAAAATGACTGAGCATTAGCAATTACTGAAACTAAAACGCAAATTTTAGTGAGAAAAAATGAAGCTTTTTTCATGTATAAATAATATTAAGTTAAGAGATCATATACTAAATTAAAGTAGGTTATGAACATTTGATACGTATTGGTGTATCAACAACTGCAAAATTATAAATATCTTTCGACTTATGTATAGTACACATGTACTATATATGTATTGATTGTAATCTAATAATATCTTTGTGAAATCCGTATATGAGCAAAAATTGGGTTTTATGTTACTTCCTATGCTTATCACAGCTTGGCGCTTTAAACCTATGCGCCCAGCCAGTGGAAGAAATGCTGCAACAAGCTCAAGAATTTTACGACCGGAATAACTATGATAATGCTCAGGAAAAATATCTCCTTGCCCTTAAAATGGCAGAAGAAGAACATAACCCAGAAGCTATGGCACGGGCATTATTCGCAATCGCCCAATGTAATTATCATTTGCGCGACAGGATTACTTCACTAAAATGGCTTTATCGAACCCTTAATTTAACTAATAAATACTCCCTCGATTCGATTCAAACAATGGCATATTACTTTACAAGTGTCGTTTACATTGAAACAGGTAAAATTGACTCAGCTGAAAAATATTCTTACAAAGCAATAGAAGTTTGGAAAGCAAAAAAAGATTATGCTTCACTTTCGCGTGCACTATTGGCCCTTTCAGATTTATATCTGAACACTACAAAAGATGAGCAAAAAGCTGAGAACACCATAAACATAGCCGAACATTATGCCCTGCTTTCACAGAATAAAAACTCAATGGCATTTGCAGCGATGAAAAGGTATTTTTTACATACTTTACTACGAAAAAACTTTAAAACAGCTTTGCCGTATATAAATAAAGCCGAAAAGTTATACATAGAGACAGGTGACAGGGAAGGAATTGGCTATGCATACAGTTTTAAAGCCGAATGCCTCGCTAAACTTGGGGATACAACTGCGGCAGATTACTTCTGGAAATGGTTTGGATTTAAGGACTCTGTTTTTCAATTAGAAAAAACCATTCATTTGGCAAAATTCGAAACACTTTACGAAACAGAAAAAAAGGAAAAAGAAAATAAATTACTGCAGCAGAAAAATGAACTAAACCGCTTGGTACTGGTGATAGTTGGTGTGGTATTTCTGTTGCTTGTAGTGCTGAGTCTTTGGTTATACAATCGCTATAATCTTAAAAAGAAACATCAGGAATTTTTAATGATGCAAAGCCTTCAAAAAGATAAGCAACGTATTGCCCGTGATTTACACGATAACGTAGGCGGTCAACTCTCGTTCATCATTTACTCATTAGATGGAATTAACGATGAGGATGAAAAAAAACGGATTGAAATAACCGAAAGTATAACTCGGTCGGTAAGAAGCGTGATTACCAACTTGCGTGAAACTATATGGGCAATAAGTGATTCCAATATTAGCGTGAAGGATTTTTCAGACAAATTAAAAGTATATGCCCGTACATTGTTTGAGTACAGTACTACCCGAATTAATTTCACCGAAAATATAAAAGTTGAAAAAGAACTAAATGCATTATTTGGATTAAATCTTTACCGTATTTGTCAGGAAATCTTAACCAACGCCTTTAAATATGCAACCGCCACCGAAGTAAAAATTGATTTAGTATGTGAAGAAGGAAAACTGTTCATCTCCATTGGTGATAACGGCATAGGTTTTGACACCACGCAATTAAGTAAAGAACAATACGGCTTGCTCAACATTCAAAGGCGGGCAGCTGAATTTGGCATATCGTTTTCTCTCGAAACAGGAATAAACAAAGGAACAAAATACATACTCGAACTATAAATGCAATTCTTGATCCAGCTATAACAGTGATAAAAAAGCAAATTTAAGAATGAAATATATAGCAATTGTTGATGACAAAAAAAGTTTATGCCAGACGCTTAAAGAAAAATTGAGCCGTTTTGAAGGGTATGAAGTACTGTTTACTGCCGAAAATGGGAAAGCCTTTCTAGAAGCGATGAGGGAAGCAAGACAATCTATAGTACCTGATGTGGTGCTAATGGATATCGACATGCCGGTAATGGATGGAATCGAAGCAGTATCCGAAGGTAAACTGCGTTTCCCTAACACCCGCTATTTGATGCTTACCATATTTGATGAAGATGAGAAAATATTTAACGCTATAAAAGCAGGTGCGGATGGTTATTTACTAAAAGACGAACCTGCCGAAAAAATAAAAGAAGCTATTAATAATTTGTTGCGAAATGAAGGGGCTCCAATGTCACCAAGCATTGCGCGAAAGGTGTTGGGTATGCTTACCAACACAAAACAACCTTTTAATAAATCAGAAAAACTACAACCGGATAACGAATACAACCTTACTGACCGGGAAACTGAAATCTTAACTCTTCTGGTAGATGCTCTTGAATATAAAGAAATAGCCCAAAAACTGGGATTAAGTCCTAACACCATTCGCAATAATATAACAAAGATTTACAGCAAACTTCATGTATCATCGCGGATGCAGGCCGCCAATCTGTTGAAACGGAAGTAGCATAACTATTAAACCACATATCAGAAACACATCATATTTGCGTGCATAATGTATCGAGATAATATCAACACATCAAATTCTAAACACAAGCTACCTGCAAGATGGAAATGGTATTGTAAATACGCACAGGATGAAACCTTATAGTTCCCATTTTATCTGCGCCATTTTTATTTTCCAGCAACAATAGGATGAGTTATTGCCTGCCAAAGAGCCGATATTTTGCAAAAATACCCTTTGCTCCAGAAACAAGAATCATTGATAGAAAATTACGAGTTATAATTAGCTCTCACCTGTTAAGATTTTTTCATCTTGTTTAACCTAAGGCCTAATCCAATCCCTACATTCCAACGCCCATCTTTTGTCCCTGTTTTAGGTGTATAATAAAAAGGGATTTCAAATGCTAAATACTTTAGGCAATATGTAAATCCTGCACCCAGGCTTGGTGTAATAAAAGAATTCTTTGTTGAACCTTTATCTTCTTTGAAACGAAGCGATGGAAGAAGCCCGATAATAAATTTGGATTCTCCTGAGGTAAAATTAACATTCGGCCCTGTAAAATTTAAGAAAGCCCCATTGTCAGCATACCCCCCCATAATAATCCCATCAACTATTGTAACATTTGCTTTTTTATCTTGAGCAAAAACGGTGGTTGAACACACCGTAAGAATTAATATGAAAAGTAATGTCTTCATGATTTTCGAATTTTACTTGAACTATAAACTTTTTCTCAATATTATCGTGCCGATAAAAATAATTACTCCAATTTCATCCACCTATACTCACCATACTTCGATTAACCAATTGATTGGCCAATGTATGCTGGTATCCTTTTTCGAACTGACCACCCATCGCAGCATGTTTGCTTTGTACGGATCGTAAAATGAGTTCCTCTACGTTATGTCCGTTTCGCATAGCGCTGAGTAAATCTATTTCATCTTTCCCAAACAGGCAATTTTTCATTTTCCCTTCAGCCGTAAGGCGCAAGCGATTGCACTCATCGCAAAACTGTTTGCTCATGGTTGTGATAAAGGCGAAGGTACCTATGTGCCCTATAGCATTGTATTTGCTTGCCGTTGCATGCGGTTCATCTTTTAATTTTACTATATCGTATTGCTCTTGTATTCTATGGAGCAACTCGCCAGCAGTAATCACTTTACTCTTATCCCAGCCATTTCCTGAGAAGGGCATGAATTCAATAAAGCGAACGTGTAATGGATAAAGTCTTGTTAATTCAATAAATTCAAATAATTCATGCCCTATATTGCGCATGGCTACTGCATTTAATTTTACCCGAAACCCATTTTCCAGAAGCATTATAATGTTCGACCATATCTTTCCAAATACATTTCGCTGTGTTATTTGCTCAAAAGAAGCAGGATTCAACGAATCTAAACTTACATTCACTGAAGTTACTCCGGCATTTTTTAATTCTACAATGTGTTTGTGAATTAAACTACCGTTGGTAGTAATGAGTAACTCTACATTCAATGCTGATAATCGCTGCAAGATATCATCAAAATCTTTGCGGATTAGCGGTTCTCCGCCTGTTAAACGTATCTTACTTACACCTTGTTTTACAAAAATAGTTGCAAGAGCTTCTATCTCCTTAGCTGTCATCAGTTGATCTTTATTCAACAATTGATGACATAGCTTTGGCATGCAATAGCTACAGCGAAAATTACAGTTGTCTGTAACTGAAATTCGCAGATAATCATGTTTTCTGCCCAAATTATCAGTAAGCATTTCCTAACCGCGATTTTTAAATTTACTCTCTTCGCCTTCTTTTCCTCGCTTAAACTCATTAATGCCTGTTCCAAGTCCCCGCATGAGTTCAGGTATCTTTTTCCCGCCAAATAACAGCAAAAGAACGGTAGCTATAACAAGCAATTCTGTAACTCCTATCCCGCCTATCATTAAAATTGTATTTGACATAGTATTTTGAATTTCTACTTTAACACCACATAACTTATCTATTCCGCAGATGTGCAGGAGAGCCGGGAGTTATTATCAGTCAATTCGCTTGTTATAAACTCTTCCAACAAGTATGATACAGTTAAAAAGAATGGACCCGCATCACCTTCTCGCAAGCGCTTCGCCAAAGCCAGTGCAAATTCACCAGTGTGTTCTTCTAAAAATGTATGGTATGCATCTTCAGTTACACTTTTGCTTTCTTCATTGGGTGCGATAACACTTTTCACCAATAACAATGCGAGAAACTCTAATTGATACATAATGCTGTCGGGATTTTCTCCTGTTTTGGGTGCAAAACCAAATGCTTTGTAGAAGGCATTCGCGTCCGACACGCTATTATATTTCTGCAACAGGTGGGTTTCGCTAAGTGCTACTCCTCCCTTGACAAAAATATTGGTGAAGGCATACAATACTTCGTCATCCTTTGCAGCTTCAACCAATGATTGCAACATTATATTGATATTTTCGTCAGGATAACCCGCTTTGTGCAAGTTGGTCGCCATTTGCTTGATGTTAAACAAACGCTCTTTGTCAGGATAATCAAAGCAACTTGCGATTAAACGATACAAATCGCCCTTAATAAGTCTTGTATCAACCATTCGATCAGTTTTCATTCTGTAAATATTTCTATTTTTGAAAAAATAAATCAACCCACGGTATGAAGTGTTTTCTCCCGCCTATGTTTTGAAATCCACCATCCCATAAAGCGAATGCCACTTTAGTTCTGTCAGTAAATGTAGCTTTGTATTTATTTCCAGTATTCACCGGAACCACCACGCACAATTTCCATTTTCCATCTTTCCATTCAGCCCAGGCCTTTGCCTGCTGTGTTTCTTGGGTAGTAAGGGTACCAAAGCCCTCTGCAACGGCTTCTTCTACCGGCTCTTTACGTTTTATTTGTGACATTGGATTTTTAGAATATGTCCCCGGCATATTTCCTGTTGACCGCGTATCTACAATTTGTACAGCGGTAATGTCTTGGGCATAAATCCTTTTACTTCGGTCAAGATAACTCTCTAAGCCGGGGTATACGTCAACCCACATATTTGGATACTTCACTTGCACATCTTGAAAACCTTTTTCGCAATCCTCCTGCCAAATGGCTTTCCAATGAACAATATGCACCATGCCTTCTTTATTTCCCATCATGTAACTTGGAATTACTTTTGTACTTAAAGGAAATTCCACCGCGAACTGGTCGCAAAATTTTACCACATCAACTTCGTTGCTTTTTGAAGAGTCATTCCACTCAATGAGAAAAGCAACTTCCTTGGGGCGGTAAACACTTTTTACAGTAAGGTATTCAATCGAAGGAATTTGGAGAGTAGGATAAGCCAATGTTTGTGGAGAAACCGGCAACTTTAATGCTTCTATTTTTGACCAGAACTCCGCATTCAATTCTTTAGGATTCACGTCTTGTTGCGTAGGGTAACTTTTAAGCTTATATTCAGCATCAATCCAATCATCTGCTTGTTTTGCAACAACTGGTTTTGTAGTGGTTTTAGTTGATGGTGTAGAAATTGCAGCTTTTTTAGTTGCGGCAGTTGCTGGTGCAGGATTTGCCGGGGCGCTCTTGCTCTTTATGTATGCTAGAACATCTTTAATCTGAGCATCAGTTAGTTTTTGATCAGGCATCGGGATTTTATTATGATCGTTGAATAGTTTAACCGCAATCGGGTCACCACTCTTCACCACAGTTTGCGAGGATCGTATAAAACTAATCAACCATTTTTCGGTCCTGCGCTTATTTACATTAATTAAATCTGGCCCAACAATTTTTCCTTTTCCAATGCTGTGACAGGCGTTACATGACGCTTTGAATGTCTTTTCACCGGCAGCAGCATTTTGGGCATAAACGCTTTGCAATTGCGTTGCAACTGCTATTAGCACGAGAAACAATATTCTTTTCATTTCCTTTATATTTTCTATTTTACTATTTTAATCATTATGGAGTGTTGTGGCGGAAAGTTTGGAACTGCGCATCCCAATGCGGTCTGTTTAGAACAGGTTCTACGTAAGGCACCCGAACAATTTCATCACCAATTTCGTTGTAACCGACCGCATAATTCTCTTCTGCCTTGTAAGAGTGAATGATTCTATGTGTATTGCCGAATAACATGAAGGCCGCTAACAGTTCTTTATCATCCTTCATGTTTCGATACTGTGTTATTGCCTCCTCTACGTTAGGACCAAACATTTGTATCAGAAAATCTTTTGGTACATGCACCGGTGGCACATAATAAACATTTGGTTGAGTGCCGAATTGCGGATATAGCGGAAGAGCTATTTTTTTGATGCGTACAATCATATCAAACGGACTATCTCTGCGTGGCTCTTTGGCATCTTCCATAAAGCCCTGTAACCGTATTTTTCCAATACAACTGGTAACACATCTGGGTTGTTCGCCTTGCTCAATTAATGGATAACATCCAATACATTTTTCAGACACGCGGGTTACCATGTTAAAGAATGTTTTCTTGTAAGGACAAGCCTTTACACATTCTTTGTAACCTCTGCAGCGCGACTGGTCAATCAATACGATACCGTCTTCTTCGCGTTTGTAAATTGCTTTTCGAGGGCAGGCCGCAAGGCAACCTGGATATGAACAGTGGTTACAAATACGTGCCAGGTAAAACATCCATATATCGTGTATACCGTTGAAGAAAGCACCCTTCTCCATGTTGCCCAACACTTCATCTTCACCAATATTAGGGAATGCATAGTTTCTTTCCGGTGGTCGCCAACCAGTAACACGCTCCCCCGTCTCACTTTCAAAAATGGTTTTACCTTTATACACGCCATCTTTGCCCCACTCTTGTCCGTTAAGTTCCTTTAATGTATTTACATCCCACTTTTGCGGATAACCACCATAAGGTTTAGTTTCTACATTATTGAAGAAAATGGTTTCTTCCCCTTTGCCGGAAGTCCATGTGGTTTTACAAGCCACAGTACATGTTTGACACGCAATACATTTATTTGTATCAAAAACATAGGTTATCTGTTTTTTCGGCTTCTTTTCTTCATAGGGATATTCCATCTCCCTGTTCAGTTGCCAGTTTTTTACCTTTGCCATCGTTTTGTATCAGTTATTTTTTAACAAAGTCTCCTTTTAGAAATTTCTTGAAATCGTCATCCTCGTTCATGGGTCTTATGCCTTGCCCAACCCCTTCCCAACTACCTACTCCTTCATTGCCCCCTTTTTCTGCAAATGTTATCTTTACAAATGCTTCACGTGGATTTCCTGTTGCTCCGTGCACATCAATCTCAAACCCTTTTCCAATTCCTTGCCCGAAATTATTCTTACGAACCAGCGAGTCGGTTAACAAAGTAGGTTTTAACCAAGCGCGGGTGCAACTTTGATGTGATCCGCTGCGGAACAATGCCTGATAGCCTGTAGTATTATTTTTAGCCAAACCATTTGCATTTTCTTTAGCCCCCTTAATTGAACCATAAGTGGCCCCATAAGCATTGTGCCACATACGGGTTACTCCACGCGGAGTTCCCGGATAAAAACGGGCACGTGCTTTTAAGCGGGCTAATTCGTATTCCGGCCCATCTTTTCTTCCGGCTAAGCCTCTAAATGGTCTATCGGAAGGGTCCGCATCTATCCATACATAGTCGCCATCTTGTATACCCTGCTCAATGGCATCCAGTGGATTCATATCTATATATAATTCCGATACAAATGGTTTTCTCTTATCAGCCCTGTGCATGTCACCAAACGGACCAAACCAAACCGCAATTATATCTGTATCTACCGGCATGGTATGGGCTCCATGCCTAAACTTTGGTGTATGGAAGATGAATTTATAGTCTTTATCCATTTTTTGTAAAGGATGTTGCGTGTTTTTAAGTTCGCTCCACGGCTTTACCACATTTCTTGCTTGGCGAGTATCCGTACCCAAATCGTTTCTATCAACCCCATATTTCTCAGGTTCATCTGGCATTATGCAAGGATGTTTCTTTCCTACAATTACGTTTGGTTCATAAAAGGTAGAGTCAATTGGTTCTCTAAACACAACCATATTTTCTCCAGCTTCGATAAACTCGGGTTCATCACGATAAAACTCAAGCCTTCCGGATTTTGTGTACCATTGTTTATCTTCATCAGTTTGCTCCATTCCGGAATACTTTGGAGTAGTTCGTGTCATCATCAGCGAAGGAATTCCATCCTTTGCTTTAGCTTCTAATTCACTAAATTTATACCCTTTCGTTCCCTGGCTGGTATCAAGTATGCGTTGTAAATAAACTTCAACATTATTCTCATGCACAAACTTGAACATATCGGTAAACCGTTTGTCTCCGGTTAAATCTCCAAATGCCGAGGCTATACCAGCCAATACTTCAATGTCACCTTTTGAATTAAAGATTCTTTTGAGTGGCGTCTTAGGAAATACATATAAGAACGGATTGGTTACGGACATGGTCATGTCTGGATATTTGAACTCAGCCCACGAATCAACCGGATAAACAATATCCGAATATTCGCAGGAACCTGTCCACCACCATTCATGCACACCAATAAATTCAATTTTTGGATACACATTTATCACATTGTCATAATGTCCTTTTGAGTTGGCTAATAATGAGTTCCCGTTTGAAACCATTATTGACTTTGTAGGGGTAGGCATGTGAGTTTTTCCTGTCATATTCTTTTTCCCCATACGCAATATACGGTCTCCATTATTAAAATAATGGGCTGACTCGTAGTGGAAATATTTTTTGACTTTTGCTGGTTTGCTTGGGTCTAGCTCTAGGTTGAATGGATCTTCGGCTATATAGTTTGGTATGCCGGTAAAATATGCTCCTCTATAATTCCCTGCAAATGACCCTACATTTCCTCCTATTTTACCAATATTCCCTGTTATACTTGCCAGGAAAAATACCGCTCTATCTTTTAAATCATTGTTAAAGAATTGGTTAGGCCCCATACCCATTGCGAATAATGTGCCTCCATTATTTTTCGCTATATCTGAGGCTATGGTTTCTAATCCTATTTTGGGTGCCCAAGTCAATTCTTCTACTGTTTGAGGATCATAATTTTCCATCACATACTCTTTCATCAAATCGAATACAGTACGGACTTCTATTTCTTTTCCATCTACAGTTTTAACTTTAAATTTTCCTTCTAAGGCAGGATTGAGTCCTTTTTCTTTCATGTAATTACCATAATCATCTCTGGTAATTACTGAATGTATTTTCTTTGTCTCATCCCAAATCATAAAGTCGCCCCATTCTTTGGCCATCTCCTCATCTACGAATGGCACACCTTGGTCTAATGTCTTTTTCGCTTTCTCACCTTTCTTCAGAACTTGAATATAATTTTTCAAATCTGGTTTCTGGTAGTTGGCTATAACATCAGTAGGTTTTAGCATCTTTTGATTATCCATCCTTACCAAAAAAGGCAGGTCTGTAAATTTCTTCATGAAATCTACATCATATTTCTTATCACGTATGATAATATGTGCAAGCCCTAATGCCAAGGCAGGAGTTACACCTGGTCTTACTACTAAGACATTGTCGCCTTTATTGGCTGTGGCACTATATTCACATGCGATGACGGTTACCTTTGAGCCTTTCAATCTTGCCTCTGTAAGCCAGTGTGCATCGGGCATTTTGGTGGTTATCCAATTCATCCCCCATACAATAATATGCTTAGAGTGCTCCGTACAGTTAAGGTCAAAATCCACTGTTTGCTGGCCTGTTACCATTGGGTGACCCGGAGGTAAATCGGTATGCCATGCATAGCTATCCCAAGTTCGCCCTCCGTGTGCATGTTCAGGGTCAGAGTTGTTAATTTTTGCGTCCAGCAAAGCCAATGAATTGGCTAAGCGATTGATACCAAAGATACGCGTTACTCCAAGAGGTGCCATACCACCTCTAAATTTCAATACTTGTGTGCCATGTCCTTCAGTAGCTTCCACCATAAGTGGGTCATAGCCTTGCGCTGCTAATTTCTTCTGTCCGGCTTTTCCGTTATATGTGCGGGCAATATTATCTAAAACCTTAGCGGTGTATTTGAATGTATCCTCCCAGGTTATTTTTACAAACGCTTCTTTACCCCTCTGCATATATTCTTGGGGAATAGCACCTGATTTTTTATCTCGGGGCATTCCTGCATTTATCCATCTTAAATATCCTTCGCGAATAAGTGGATACTTTGCTCTGCGGTCGCCATAAAAACGTCTGGCAAGTGCGAGACCTTTTTGACAGCAACGTGGTTCCCAACGCGAAGTAGCTTGATTTCCTTGTGCGTCTGTAGCTTTTCCAAATCCATAACTTGGTGCAATGCGAACAACTGCACCATTCTTCACCATTGCTTTAAGCAGACAATTGTGCGTGTCGTTAGGTGCACACAAAAAAGTGAACTCCTCGTCATAAGCCCACATATCGCGGTAAGTTTTTTCCCAACCTCTGTTTGGATATCCACCAAGTGGATTGTCAATATCAAGTGGGTCAAAGAAAGAGAATGCTTCAGAAAATCCGCTGAAGGGTAATGATGATAAAGCTAATGTGCCTAGCCCACTCAGTAATCCTGATTTAATAAATTTTCTTCTGTTTGTTTTCATCACTTTAAATTTGATTAGAGTAATCCATCATTTACATGTATAAATGACTTAGCAATATTAACTGCTGTGATGATCAAATCATTTGAATGAAATCACGCTAAGGTGTGATTTATGTTACATTGAAATATCGAAACTGATTCGAATCAAGAGCGTATTAAAACAGCGGTTCTGCCCAACCAACCCCATGGTATTCACCATTATGATTGCTGAGCGCCCAAACATATGCACTATTTAATCTAAACTGATTTCCGTTTTTACTGATGTAACTGCCATTATAGTTGGCTGATTTACTTCCTTGACGGATATGTTTTGCAAAGCCAAGCAGGTTGTTTTGCAATTGATCGGGTACAGAATCCTTCAAAAGGAAATTATTTATGTCTTCACGATTGAGCTCAAATGCTTTCTGCGCCCTAAAATTCAGGTAATTATATTTAGGCATTTCTGAATTGTTAATACTGAAAACCAGAAAAGGAGCATGATATAATTTTATTGATAGATCTGCCGGGTCTGAAAAATGAATTGGGAACTCTAGGAAATTTTGCCTGAATGAATCAAAAATGAGCATAGAATGATCGAGCATGAACTCTGTAGTAAGTTCTTCAACTGTAAGCATATCTTTTGTTGCAATCATAATGTAGATTCATTTAATTCTTTATACATGGCAGCCAGTTTCACTACAAAACCACATTCATGTTTTTCAAACTTTTGCTGTACTAACGAAAAAGGATAAACAATATGATTGCCATCATTGCTTATGAGCACATACTCCTCTCCAAGATGGTCTTTATTAATATTCCACGCATAATTAAGGTGATTGATAAAATGAACGCCTAGTGCATATGCTGTTACCGGAACAATCTGATAACTAAATGGATGGTTCTGCTTATTGCATCTAAAAAAAATAATATCTATCGTTTTTGCATCAAATGGCTTTTCATTCAATTCAGGCGCAAAGGTTTGCAAACAGTGTAAGTAAATTTCCTCAAGTCGATTCAAAGAGGCCAAATCTTGTTCAGAAAGTAATTTATATGTGGCTTTCACACTAATAAAGAGGGTTAGCGTTTTTCTCTAATTCTTTCAGGTCAAGGATCTTTATCTTATTTCCTTCAGTAGAAATTATTTTATCGGCATTTAACTCCGACAAGAGTCGTGTTGCGGTTTCGCGAACAGTTCCTGCCAATCCGGCAAGTTCATTGCGTTTCAGGTTAGCGTTAATGGTGTTGCCATCCTCTGTAAATCCATACACCTCTTTCAAAATTAAAATTGATTCTGCCACCCTTTCACGAACAGTCTTCTGTGCCATGTGCATGGCTTTTTCTTCAGCATTTCTGGTATCGTCAGCTAAGAGTTTTATAAAACGCAGTGCAAGTTTAGAATTATTTTCAATCAGGCGAAAGATCAAATCCTTTGAGAAAAAGCAAACTTCGGTATCACTGATGGCAGTAGCAGAGCAGGTAAACCGATCATTACTCAACAACGCACGGTAACCCAGCAGATCGTTTTCTTTAGCAAAGCGAACAATCTGTTCCCTATCCTCAAAACCCGATTTTGAAACCTTAACCTTGCCTTTAGTGATAACATAAATGCCCCCCGGCATTTGTCGTTCTTTAAAAATCAATTCCCCGTACTTAAATCGCAAATCAGTGTGTTCTTTTTTTAACTGCTCTGTCTCATCTCCTGAAAGACAGCTAAAGATAGAAAATTGAGGAGTTAAACAAGTATTGCAGGCCTCGCAACTTTTGTTTAATTGCATGAATTTCATCATGGTCAAAAATAATGAATTAATATCAAAATTATCCAATTAGATAGCCCAAACATTCAACAAATTGTACTTAACTGAAAGCTTATAAAAATTTCCAGCTAAAAATACTGTTTCTAATGTTTTTCAAGACAAAAAAACCTGTCATACCTTTCATACAATTTAAATATGAACAAGTGCCTCTGCTATTGTCAGTTTATAAATATTCAATTATTCAAAATAGTACTAAATTACATTTTTTCTTCACCTTCAAAAGCCAATTGTTTAAAGTAACTGGAATACAAAAAACCAATAAATATTAATTCGAGCCAAGCTATTGAAATAACAGCAATCTCAAATCTATATTCCCATTTTATTCCGTAATTAATAGAAATTACTATTAAAGATATAATTGTTAGTGCTAATCCTAATTACCGAAATCCATTTTATAACCTTTTGGGTTGAGTTGTTTTTTTGAAAATGTTGGTATCAGGCAAAAAAAGATAAAATCATAAACATTAACCCTATTTCTTCTAAAACTTTAATAATGCCATGCGGATTGAATTGGCTTAAAATTGAAATTCCATCAGTTTCACCTGCTAAAAGACTTGGCTGGATTACTGAAACTTGTATGAAATAATCAGTAATCAATACGAATGTTGCCATTGCTCCGAAAACAATACTGGAACTCCAGTTACTCCATTAAAAAAGGCCGGAACAAAATTGCTTCGGCCTTTTTATGCAACTACTAAACTTAGTTACTTGGCAAAATTAACGGCACGTTTTTCACGTATCACCGTAATTTTTATTTGTCCGGGGTAAGTCATTTCTTTTTGAATGCGGGTAGCCAGATCAAACGAAAGCACATCGGCCTGTTCATCGGTTATCTTTTCGCTTTCTACAATTACACGCAATTCACGTCCGGCCTGAATAGCAAATGATTTTTCGACACCGGGGTATGAAAGTGCCATTGCCTCGAGGTCTTTTAAACGTTTAATATAATTTTCTACATCCTCTCTGCGTGCACCGGGGCGCGATCCTGAAATGGCATCGCATGCCTGAATTACGGGTGCAATAAGGCAGTTCATTTCAATTTCATCGTGGTGCGCACCAATGGCATTTACTACTTCAGGATGTTCTTTATATTTTTCGGCCAATTGCATACCGAGTAATGCGTGTGGTGTTTCGGGATTATCGTCAGGCACTTTGCCAATATCGTGAAGTAATCCGGCACGTTTAGCCAGCTTTACGTTTAAGCCCATTTCGGCAGCCATGGTGGCGCAAAGATTGGCTACCTCGCGCGAGTGCTGCAACAGGTTTTGTCCGTATGATGAGCGATACCTCATGCGGCCCACCATGCGCACCAGTTCGGGGTGCAGGCCATGAATGCCCATGTCAATACAAACGCGCTCTCCTATTTCTACTATTTCTTCTTCAATTTGTTTTTTCACTTTAGTCACCACCTCTTCAATGCGGGCCGGGTGAATACGGCCATCAGTTACCAGGCGATGTAATGATAGGCGGGCAATCTCTCTGCGAATGGGATCGAAACCCGATAGAATAATTGCTTCGGGAGTATCGTCTACAATTATTTCAATTCCGGTGGCGGCTTCCAGTGCACGAATATTTCTTCCCTCGCGACCAATGATACGTCCTTTCATTTCGTCACTTTCAATATGGAAAACCGAAACCGAATTCTCAATGGCCTGCTCGGCTGCTGTACGCTGAATGGTTTGGATCACAATTTTCTTGGCATCTTTTACCGCGGTAAGTTTGGCTTCGTCCACAATATCTTTTGCCATTACCATTGCCTGTGTGCGGGCTTCGTCTTTCAATGCTTCAATCATCTGGGCTTTGGCTTCCTCGGCACTCATACCCGCCACTTTTTCGAGTGTTTTTATTTGCGATTGAAGGGCTTTGTCTAATTCTTCCTTTTTGTGATTTACAGCTTCTACCTGACGGGTGTACTGCTCTTTCAATTTGTCCAGCTCGTTTTCTTTGCGCTGGGTGTTTTCCATTTTCTGATTGAGGCTTTGTTCTTTTTGCTTAATGCGGGATTCGGTTTGAGCAATGTGATTGTTTTTGGCATTCACTTCTTTTTCATGCTCTGCCTTAAGTTGCATAAAACGTTCTTTTGCCTGCAGTTCCTTGTCTTTGCGAATTACCTCTGCCTTGGCTTCGGCTTCTGCAATAATGCCTGATGCTTTTCCTTTTTGCTGACTACCTGCAATAAACCAGGTAATCAAAGCGCCTATGATTGCAGCAGCAATAATTAATACAATTTCTAAAATTCCCATCTTCTCCTTTTTCTATTTAAATAATTTAACATAAGGTATAAACCATACACCGGGATGAAGGGAGAAAAACGTAAATGAGACTGAATTCAGATTTCGATATCGCGCAACGACTCACTAAGTCTTGTTATGGCTTCGGCCACGCGATGGTCTTCAACAGGCTGAACGTCTTTGATGCTTAAATTTTCTGTGGCCAGTTCAAGTGCGCACATGGCTAGTACGTCTTGTTTATCTTTTACGGAAAAATGTTCAAAGTATGCTTTCACCCGTTGGTTAATCATGTTAGCAGCTTCCCTCACCCTTGCTTCATCTGCTTGCGCAATTTTCAGCGGGTAATGTCGGTCGGCTATATTAACTTTTATCTGTAATTCACTCATTTTGTTGTACGCCTTCTCAGTCGCTTAACAATCTGATGCATGTATCGATTTCCCTGATATACTGATTGATTAGCTTTTTATGCTCCTTCACATCGGTATGCGACAGGGTTATCGCATTTGCAAGTTTACTGATTTTATTCGTTTCTTCCAGTTCCTTGTTGGCATTTTTTTGTGCGTCTAATTCCAACTGCATTTGGGCTAATTTAACCTCAAGATTCTGAATTTTAGCCTGTTCAGCCTCCAGCAGCTGTTTAAGCCGTTTAACTTTTTTTTGAATTTCAGTTAATTGGTCAAGCAGGGCCTTGCTCATTGCCTTATTTCAGCGTTCAATTGTTTGCGATAATTCTCCACCAGTTTTTGCATCACTTTCTCCACCTGTTCGCTGGTGAGGGTTTTTTCGGTATCCTGCAAAATAAAACTGAGGGCATACGATTTTTTACCTTCCGGAAGTTTATTTCCTTCGTACATATCAAACATATCAACGCTACGCAACAGTTTACTTTCTGTTTCGCGGGCAATACGTTCGAGGTCGGCAAATTTCACCTGCTTATCAATTAACAGTGATAAATCTCTGCGTACTTCCGGATATTTGGCAATGGGTGTTACTACGATGGCACTTGCCGATTCGGTTTGGCACATGATATCCCAGTTAAGGTCGGCATAAAAAACGGGTGCTTCTATATCGTATTTGGCGGTGAGTGCATCCGAAACCATTCCGTATTCACCTATCACTTTCCCTTCGCTCAGCAATTGGGTGCGGGTAGCTAAATAAGCTGAGTTTTCGTGCACCGATTCGTAGTTGGTAATTCCGGCTTTGGCTAGCAACTCCCCCACAAATGTTTTAAGATAATAATAGCTCACATCATTTGCGGGAGTGGTCCAGTTTGAATGATTTTGTTTACCTGTAATCCATAAAACCAAATGATTTTGCTCTTTGTATGCATTGGCTTCTTTGTGGTAAGTTTTTCCAAACTCGTAAATTTTTAAATCGGCCTGTTTGCGGTTGGTGTTGTACTGAATGGTTTGCAGCCCGTAAAACAACATGGTTTGCCTGAGCACATCCAGTTCATTGCTGAGCGGATTAAGTATGGCAACCAATGATTTTTTTTCTTCATCGGTATAATTAGCCGATGAAGTGAGGCTGAATCCGTAAATTTCATTGAACCCGCTGTGTGAAAGAAAATCTCCGGTGCGCGAGCGAAAACGGAAAAATTTCTCCTCGGGCGTAACCGAAATACAGGAACGAATGGAAGCAGGAATATCAATTTGATTGTACCCGTAAATGCGCATAATTTCTTCGGCAATATCTACCTCGCGGGTTACATCCACGCGGTAAGCGGGAACGGTTAATACCCAATTATCATTCCCCGCATCGTTACTTATTTTTATTTCGAGGCGATTTAAAATGGCTCTTATTTCGGCTGCGGCCATTTCTTTTCCGGCCAGTTTGCAAAAACGTTTAAGATTAAAATGCACCTGATGCGGAGCTATTTTATCCGGATACACATCAACCGTTTCGGTGGTAACTTCTCCTCCCGCCAATTCCATGATCAATTGTGCCGTAAGTTCCATGGCATCGATAGTAATATCGGGGTCGGTGCCGCGCTCAAACCTGAATGAGGCATCGGTACTTAGTGCATGAGTTTTAGCCGCCTTGCGTATAGTGGCCGGATTAAAATAAGCGCTTTCAATAAACACTTCGGTAGTTGCCTCGTTTATTCCCGAATCAAGACCGCCAAAAACACCAGCCATTGCCATTGGTTCAACCGCATTGCATATCATCAATTCAAAGCCATGCAATTTGCGTTGGGTTTTATCGAGGGTGGTAAACAGCGTTCCTGCCTCAGCTTTTTTTACCACAATTATATTCCCTTTTATTTTGCTTACATCAAATGCGTGGATGGGCTGCCCTATGCTGTGCAGTACATAATTGGTGGCATCTACAATATTATTGATGGGGCTAAGTCCAATTGCCTTTAATCGGTTTTGTAACCATGCAGGCGATGGTTGCACTTTTACCCCGCTCACCACACAACCCGAATACCGCGGACAGGCGCTTATATCTTCAATATGCACTTCAATTTTTGAATTTCCTTTTGCCGCAGGCAATGGCTTGCGCCAGGTTTTAAGAGGTAAATTTTTAACGGCAAAAATATCGCGTGCTACTCCCAAATGCGAGGCAGCATCACCTCTGTTGGGTGTTAATCCTATTTCAAAAATCGTATCGCTGTACACGGGTAAAATTTGCGACAGCGGTACCCCCGCATTTGTTTCCGCAGGCAATACCATAATACCTGCATGGCTTTGCCCTAAACCAATTTCATCTTCGGCACACAACATTCCCTCCGAAACTTCTCCTCTTATTTTGCTTTTGGAAATTTTAAAAGGTTCGCCAGTGGTAGGATACAGCGTAGTGCCCACCAGTGCAACGGCAACTTTTTGTCCGGCAGCCACATTGGGGGCACCGCATACTATTTGCAACGGAGTGCCGGTTCCGGCATCAACTGTTGTCACCCGCAAACGGTCGGCATTGGGATGTTGCACACAGGTAAGCACCTTACCGGTAACCAATCCCTGCAGGCCTCCTTTTACCGAGGTGTATTCTTCAAAATGTTCTACTTCAAGTCCGCAGTTGGTTAATACCTGCTCTATTTCCGGGGCCGAAAGTGTATTTTCTATAAAATCGTTAAGCCAATTGAGTGAAATCTTCATAAGGCAACGAAATTAAGAATTTAGTTTGGTGGTTAAAGAAAGAAACGAAAGAAGATGAAAACTATAACCTGTTGATTAAACGGAAATTGCTAAAGTTTTTCAATTTGCTGAATATTAATTGTACTATTGTAATGTCCTGAACGGGATAGTACACGCTTAAGTGCAGCGGGTCTTTCGCCAGAAAAAATAACTACAACTTTAGTTAAACCATTTTGCGCAGGGATTTTTTTGGAACAAACAAGAACATTTAGATTTATACATGAAAAAGGGCACAGTTAAATTTTACAACATCGAAAAGGGTTATGGTTTTATAACCGATTCAGAAACTAATACCGATATTTTCGTTCACCGCTCAGGCTTAAAGTCTCCGATTCGTCAGGGAGATCAGGTAACGTTTGACGTTGAAAACGGAAAAAAAGGACTTACTGCAGTTAATGTTGAACGCGGATAACCATAATCCGGTCAATTTCATTTTACCTAACCCCAAACCACATGGAAGTAGTTTTCAGTCCAAGTCAAAAATCGTTTTTTAATACACTTCGCAGCAGAGTAAACGAATATTTTAGTAAAAACCAAATTACCCAGGAAGGTAATGGAACGCTTTACTCAAAAACAATTATCATTACTGCATTATTGATTGCCAATTATACGCTGCTGGTTTTTTTCACTCCGCCTCAGGTATGGTTTCAAATTACCCTGTGCATTTCGCTGGGAATTTTATTTGCGCTGGTTGGATTTAACATGATGCACGATGGCTCGCACGGAAGTTACTCAAACAACAAGGTGCTAAATACCATTATGGCCTATACCCTTAATATTTTAGGCGGGAATGCACTAATCTGGCATCAAA
>Ga0268298_10000722_pt1 | contig 41733 bp, 31 predicted proteins | sample WWTPWeurt_MetaG_FD_194462 | JGI IMG/M metagenome (GOLD analysis project Ga0268298, IMG submission 194462) | Activated sludge microbial communities from WWTP in Nijmegen, Gelderland, Netherland - WWTP Weurt | ecosystem: Engineered > WWTP > Aerobic digester > Activated sludge | place...
GGATCAGTTCCCGCTCATCGCCATCATCAGCTGGTTGATGCGCTTGACGAAGGTGGCCGGATCGTCGAGCGTGCCGCCCTCGGCCAGCAGGGCCTGGTCGAACAGCACCGCCGCCCAGTCGTCGAAGTGCTTGTCCTCGTACTTCAGGCGCAGCACAGCCGGGTGGTTGGGGTTGATCTCGAGGATGGGCTTGGAGACCGGCGCGTTCTGGCCCGCAGCCTTGAGGATGCGCGCGAGGTTCATGCCGAGGTCGTGCTCGTCGGCGACCAGGCAGGCCGGGGAGTCGGTCAGGCGCAGGGTCACCTTCACGTCCTTGACGCGCTCGCCCAGGCTCGCCTTCATCTTGTCGAGCAGCTCCTTGTACTCGTCGGCGGCCTTCTCGACCTCCTGCTTCTCGGTCTCGTCCTCCAGCGCGCCCAGGTCCAGCCCGCCCTTGGCCACCGACACCAGCGCCTTGCCGTCGAACTCGGTGAGGTTGCCGGTCACCCACTCGTCGACGCGGTCGGTGAGCAGCAGCACCTCGATGCCCTTCTTGCGGAAGACCTCGAGATGCGGGCTGTTCTTCGCCGCGTTGAAGGTCTCGGCGGTGACGAAGTAGATCTTGTCCTGGCCTTCCTTCATGCGGCCGATGTAGTCGGCGAGCGACACCACCTCGTCGGGCGTATCCAGCTTGGTCGAGGCGAAGCGCAGCAGGCCGGCGATCTTGTCCTTGTTGGCGAAGTCCTCGCCCACGCCTTCCTTGAGCACCTTGCCGAAGGCCTTCCAGAACTCGGCGTACTTGTCCTTGTCCGCGGCCTCGTCGCTGTTGGCCAGGCTCTCGAGCAGGGTCAGCACCTTCTTGGTGCAGCCGGCGCGGATGGTGTCGATGTCCTTGGATTCCTGCAGGATCTCGCGCGACACGTTGAGCGGCAGGTCGGCCGAATCGACCACCCCGCGCACGAAGCGCAGGTAGGTCGGCATCAGCTTCTCGGCGTCATCCATGATGAAGACGCGCTTCACATAGAGCTTGATGCCGTGCCTGGCGTTGCGGTCCCACAGGTCGAAGGGCGCGTTCTTCGGTATGTAGAGCAGGTTCGTGTATTCGTGGCGACCCTCGACGCGCGAGTGCGTCCACGCCAGCGGGTCCTCGAAGTCGTGGGCGACGTGCTTGTAGAAGGCGGTGTACTCGTCGTCCGTGATGTCGTTCTTCGAGCGCGTCCACAGCGCGTTGGCCTGGTTGACGGTCTCGTCCTCGTCGGTCACGACCTGCTTCTTCTGCTCCTCGTTCCATTCCTCCTTCTTCATCACGATCGGCTGCACGATGTGATCGGAGTACTTGCGGATCAGGCTCTTCAGCTTCCACGAGGACAGCAGGTCTTCCTGGCCCTCGCGCAGGTGCAGCGTGATCTCCGTGCCGCGCCCGGGCTTGTCGACCTGCGCCACGGTGTAGGCGCCGGCTTCGTCGCCCGTCATCGAGCATTCCCACTTCACGCCCTGGTCGGCAGGGAGCCCGGCGCGGCGCGACACCACGGTGACCTTGTCGGCGACGATGAAGGCGGAGTAGAAGCCGACACCGAACTGGCCGATGAGGTGGGCGTCCTTCTTCTGGTCGCCGGTAAGCTTGCCGAAGAACTCCTTGGTACCCGACCTGGCGATGGTGCCCAGGTGGGCGATCGCCTCGTCGCGGCTCATGCCGATGCCGTTGTCGGCGATGGTGATGGTCTTCGCCTCGGCGTCGAAGCCGATGCGGATCTTCAGCTCGCTGTCGTCCTCATACAGCGCGCCGTTGTCGAGCGCCTCGAAGCGCAGCTTGTCGCAGGCATCCGAGGCGTTGGAGACGAGCTCGCGCAGGAAGATCTCGCGGTTGGAATACAGCGAGTGGATCATCAGGTGAAGCAGCTGCTTCACCTCGGCCTGGAAGGCGAGCGTCTGGGAGGAAGGTTGCGAAGGGTTGTGGACTTCGGACATTGGAAGCTGCTCCGTCGAGGGGTTGTCGAAACGCAGCAGCAGTTGGGGGCACGGCGGCGGATTTCAAGCGCCACCGCCCCCGCGGATCAGCAGCGGAAGCGCCCGACCAGGGCGTCGAGCTCGGCGGCCAGGCCCTGCAGCTGCTCGGCCGCGACCACCACGCTGTGCATCGAGCCCGAGGTGCCGTCGGCCATCTCGGTGATGGTCTGCACCTGGCGGGCGATCTCGGTGGAGGCGCTGCTCTGCTCGCCGGTGGCGTAGGCCACCTCGCGGATGCGCTCGAGCGCCTCGCCCGCGGTGCTGCGGATGCGGTGCAGCGAATCGGTCGCGTCGCCCACCAGCGCCACGCCGCCATCGACCTGGCTCGACACCTCGGCCATCGCGCCCACGGTGGCGCGGGTCTCGTTCTGGATGCCCTCGATCACCTTCTCGATCTGCACGGTGGCCACCGCGGTGCGCTCGGCCAGGCCGCGCACCTCGTCGGCCACCACCGCGAAGCCGCGCCCCTGCTCGCCGGCGCGCGCGGCCTCGATGGCCGCGTTGAGCGCGAGCAGGTTGGTCTGGCCGGCGATCTCCTTGATCACGTTGGCGATGGTGCCGACCTCGTCGGCGCGTGCCACGAGCTGCTGGATCTTCTGCGCCGCGTCGCCCACGCGCGCGGCGATGGCCTGCATCTCGCGCGCCGCGCGCTCGGCCTTGCCGGCGCCCTCGTCGGCGAGCCCGGCCGCGGTGCTCGAATGCTGCTCGGCCAGGCGCGCACTGTCGGAGATCTGCTCGATGCTCACGGTCATCTCCTCGATCGCCGCAGCGATCGAGGCGGTCGCGCCGGTCTGCGAGACCGAGGCCTCCGACACCGAGCGCGACACCGCGTGGATCTCGCGCGCACTCGCCCCCAGGCGCGCGGCGCTGCCGCCGATCGCGCCGATCATGGCGCGCAGCTGCGCGAGCATGGTCGAGAGGTTGCCGAGCAGGCTGTCGCCCCGCCCGCGCTGCGCCACCTCCACCGCCAGGTCGCCGGCGGCGGCGCGCTTCATGATCGCGCCGGCATAGACCGGCTCGCCGCCGAGCGCGCCGGTGACCCCCCGGATCACCCACACGCCGATCAGCACCAGCAGCACGAGCACCACCGCGACCAGGCCGCCGAAGCGCAGCGCCGTGTCCCGGAAGGCGGTGTCGATGTCGTCCACATACACGCCCGAGCCCACCACCCAGCCCCAGGCCGGGAAGGCCTTCACGTAGCTCAGCTTGGGCTGGGCCGGGTCGGTGGCGACGCCCGAGCGCGGCCAGGTGTAGTCCACGAAGCCCTGCCCCTGCGCGCGCGCCAGCGTCACCATCTCGCGCACGAAGTGCTTGCCCGCGCTGTCCTTCAGGTCGGCGAGCTTGCCCTCCAGCGCGGGCCGCAGCGGGTGCATCAGCATGTTCAGCTCGAGGTCGAGCACGAAGAAATACTCGTTGTTCTGGTAACGCAGGCCGCGCAGCGTCTCCTTCGCGGCCTGCTGCGCCGCCTCGCGCCCGAGCGCGCCGGCCTGCTCCAGCCCGTGGAAATGCGCGAGCACCCCGGTCGCCAGTTCGATCTGGCTGCGCACGTTGCGCGCATAGCCCTCGCGCATGTCGTCGCGGTTTTCGTACAAGGCCGCGAGCGCGAGCAGGACCATGCCCGCGAGGGCGACGAGCAGCATCAGCGCCAGGCGGCGGGCGACGGTGAGGGATTCGAAACGCATCTTGTCGGACCATCCACGAAAGGGAGACTTTGCGGGAGGGCTGCCGCCTTTGCGCACAGCCGCTTCGTCCGGTCTACGGCAACATTCGGCCCGACTTGAGCACTATGCAGGACGAATGCCGTTCCTGCCGCTCAGCGATAGGCCACCGCGCCGATCTCGATCTCGCGCACGCCGGCCGGGCTGTGGAAGCGCACCACGTCGCCGACGCGCGCCTTGAGCACCGCACGCGCCAGCGGCGAAATCCAGCTGATCCGCCCCTGCGAGGCGTCGGCCTCGTCGACCCCGACGATCTGCAGGGTCTGCTCCTCCGCGGTGTCGAGGTCGCTGAAGCTCACCGTCGCTCCGAAGAAGACCTGCTCCAGGCCCTGCTGGCGCTCGGGATCGACCACCTCGGCGCTCTCGATGCGCTTGATCAGGAAGCGGATGCGGCGGTCGATCTCGCGCAGGCGCTTCTTGCCGTAGATGTAGTCGCCGTTCTCCGAGCGATCGCCGTTGCCCGCGGCCCAGGCCACGGTCTCGACCAGCTTCGGGCGCTCGACGCGCACGAGCTGGTCGAGCTCGACGCGCAGCGCATCGTAGCCGCGCCGCGTCATGTAGTTCTTGCTTCCCGGCGGCAGCCGCAACGCGGGGGCGAGCTCCTCGTCCCCGTCGTCGCCGTCGCTCTCCTTCACGAAGGCCTTGTTCACTTGCGCATTCCGGTCGGTATCGAGGGGCGCATGGTAAGAAATCGGCGCCCGCCGGGGAAGCGTCGCGGCGTTTCCCGCCCCGGGACGGCGCGCGCCTGCGGTCGTGTTGTCATCCCCTGCGCCGCCGCATACCATTGCCGGCAAAACGACGCCGCCCGGCACTTCGCCCACGGCCGGCGCACACGCCAGGGGAACGAGCATGACCGGGGAGAGCTTCGACGATGTGACCAGCCTGCGCCAGCGGCTGGACGAGCTGCGCCTCGAGCACCGCGACCTCGACGACGCGATCGCCCGCCTCGCCGACGATCCGGTCGAGGACGAGCTCATGCTGCGCCGGCTCAAGAAGCGCAAGCTCGCGCTCAAGGACCGCATCGTGGCAATCGAGCACATGCTCGACCCCGACGAATACGCCTGAGCCGCCGCGCGCCGAAACGCCCGCCCGTTCGAACATCCGAGCGCCCCGGCGCCCCGGTACCCGGAGCGGCGCGCGCCCGTCCCTGCGCCTCACGACTCCCACCCGGACGCGGACAACCCCGCCGTCCGCCCCTCCCGACGCCTCCACGAACAGACCCATGACCCACACCCTCCAGCTCGACGGCCGCCGCGCCGCCTTCGACGACTTCGGCCCCGCCACCGCGCCGGCCATCCTGCTGATCCATGGCGCCGGTCACGACCGCGGCGTCTGGCAGGCGGTCGCTGCCGGGCTGGCCGCGGCCGGTCGCCGGGTGATCGTCCCCGATCTCCCCGGCCACGGCGATTCGGAAGGCGAGGCCCCCGGCGCGGTCGACGCCATGGCGACGTGGGTGCTCGCCTTCGCCGACGCGCGGGGGCTGGACCGCTTCGAACTCGCCGGCCACAGCATGGGCTCGCTGGTCGCGCTCGCCGCCGCGGCCGCCGCCCCGGCGCGCATCGGCCGCCTGCACCTGCTCGGCAGCCTCGCGCCGATGCCGGTCGCGCCCCTCCTGCTCGAGGCCGCGCGCAGCGACCCGGCGCAGGCGCACGCGCTGATCAACAAGTTCTCCTTCGCCCCCGCCGAGGTGCTCGGCGAAGAACGCCGGCGCGCGCTCGAGACCGGCAACCGTGCGCGCATGGAGCGCAACGGCAGCGAGACGCTCGCGCGCGACCTCGCCGCCTGCAATGCCTGGCAGGACGGGCTGGCCGCCGCCGCCCACCGCGACGGCCCCACCCTGCTGCTGTGCGGCGCGCTCGACCGCATGACCCCGGTCAAGGCTGTCGGCCCGCTGTACGAAGCCCTGCAAGCCGGCGGCGGCGAGGTGAGGCGGGTCGAGCTGGCCGGCTGCGGCCACGCGATGCAGGAAGAGGACCCCGCCGCCGTGGTACGCGCCCTGCTCGGCACGAACACCGGCCCGCTCAGCAAGAAGTAAGCGAGTCCGCCCCACGAAAAAGCCGGCGCCAGCCGGCTTTTTCACGCCTCACGCCAGCTCCATCACCACCGGCTGGTGATCCGAGGCCGCGGTGTCCGCGCGCACCTCGACCGCGCGCACCCGCGGCGCCAGGTCGGTGCTCACGAAGAAGAAATCGCAGCAATAGGCGCGTTTGGGCCACTCCGCGCCGTGCAGGCCCACGCTGGGTGCGTGCGCTCGCGCGCCGTGGACGAGCGGCCACGCATCCGTCCAATGCGGGCGCTCGGCGTCTGTTGCCGGACCGGACGCGGGTAGCGGACGCTGCAGCGCGAGGTATTCGGCCGAGCCCGGTTCGCAATTGAAGTCCCCGCACAGCACCGCCGAGGCCGGACGCGGGCGCGCGGCGAAGGCGGGGTTGGACTCCTTGCCCGCCGCCGGCAACCGCGCCAGGTCCGCCGCCTGGGCCTGCAGCGCGCGCAAGGCCTCGATCTGGGCGCGGCGCTGGCGCGCGGAGTAATACTCGAGGTGGGTGCTCATCACCCGCAGCGGCCCCCAGGGCGCCTCCACCACCGCCTCCACGCACACCCGCTGCATCGCCGGACAGGCGGGGTCGGCGGGCGACGGCAGCAGGTGGCGGAACACCTGCCCCACCGGCAGGCGCGACAGCAGCAGGTTGCCGAAGCGCGCCCGCCCGCCGTCGCCGTCGGGCACGTCCATACCCGCGCCGAACACCGGCTCGAAATCCGCACAGGCCTCGGCGAAGAAGGCCGGCTCGTCCTCGCGCGCACCGCCGGCGAGGCCGGGAAAATTGCTCGCCACTTCCTGCAGGCAGATCAGGTCGAGCGGCCCGGCGGCGCGGATCGCCGCGCGCGTACGCGCCAGATCCACCCGCCCGTCCGCCCCGCGCCCCCACTGGATGTTCCAGCTCAGCAGGCGAATGCCTCGTTGTCGCTGCCCGATCGATTTCTTCATACGCATTTCGACATGATGTAAAGAAAGACCCCTGCGCGCCGTTATACCGGGCACGCCCCGTGTCCGGCGCGGACGCCCCGCCCCGCCGCCTTCCCGCCCGACACGCCGCGCATCCGGACAGGCGGCCTGCGGCCGCCCGTCATCGCGACTCCCGACGACGGCCACCAGACCATGTTCAACCGCAAGCTCAAGAGCACCCTCCAGGAACAACAGGCCGAGCTCGCCGCACGCCAGGCGGTGATCGAGGCGATCGACCGCGCCACCGCCCGCATCGAGTTCGCACCCGACGGTACCGTGCTGTTCGCCAACGAGCTCTTCCTCGCGACCATGAAGTATCGCAGCGAAGAGGTGCTCGGGCAGCACCACCGCATGTTCTGCGACGAGGCCTACGCGAATTCGTCGGACTACCTCGCGCACTGGCAGCGCCTGCGCCGCGGCGAGCCGGTGAGCGGGCGCTTCGAGCGCCGCGACGCCACTGGCGAGCCGGTGTGGCTCGAGGCCACCTACAACCCCGTATTCGGCCCCGACGGCCGCGTGCTGCGCGTGGTCAAGCTCGCCACCGACATCACCGCCCAAGTCCGCGAGGGCGCCGAGCACCGCGCCATGCTGTCGGCGATCGAGCGCTCGATGGCGATGATCGAGTTCGACCTCGACGGCAAGGTCCTCGCCGCCAACGACAACTTCCTCGCCACCATGGGCTACGCCCGCCACGAGGTGCTTGGCCGCCACCATCGCCTGTTCTGCGCCGCCGAGGACGCTGCGACGCCCGAGTACGCGCAGTTCTGGGAGCGCCTGCGCCACGGCGAATATTTCTCCGGCCGCTTCCGCCGCGTGGCGCGCAACGGCCGCACGGTCTGGCTCGAGGCCAGCTACAACCCGGTGTTCGATGCGTCCGGTCGCCCCTGCAAGTTCATCAAGCTCGCCGCCGACATCAGCCCCCGCGTCGAGGCGCTCGAGGAAGAGGTCGCCAACGCCGCCGCCGCGCTCGAACGCGCCCGCGACAACGCCCACCTCGCCGAGCGCGGCACCGACGTGATCGCGCGCGCCACCGCACAGATGGTGGCGATCTCGAACAGCGCCGAGGATGCCGCGCAGACCTTCGGCCAGCTCGGCGACGAGACCGGGCGCATCACCACCATCGTCAACACCATCCGCGAGATCGCCGACCAGACGAACCTGCTCGCGCTCAACGCGGCGATCGAGGCCGCCCGCGCAGGCGAGCACGGCCGCGGCTTCGCGGTGGTCGCCGACGAGGTGCGCAAGCTCGCCGAGCGCACCTCCAAGGCCACCACCGAGATCAGCGCCATGATCTCCACCGTGCAGGACGCCACCCACCTAGCGATCTCGCGGGTGCACGGCATGCACGAGACCGCCACCGCGAGCATCGGCTTGGCACGCGAGGCCGGCGAGGTCATCGACGGCATCCACAACGGCGCCACCGAGGTCGTCGAGGTGGTGGAGCGCTTCTCGGGGCTGCTGCATCGCTGAGTCCCCGAAGGGTGTGGACGCGCGCCGCGGCCCGCCGCGGATGCCGGAGGTGTCGGGACCGACTGCGCCACAGGCATAATCCGCTGAAGCCCTCGAGGAAGCGCTGCGATGCACACCCATCACGGTCATCAGCACGACCACCACGCCCACAACGAGCACGACCACCAACACGGCGACCCCGCACACGGCCACGCATACCCGCATCAAGCCGGTCACGCCCACCCCCCTCATCACGCGCACGACCACTCCGCGAGCCGCTTCCTGCCGCTCGCGCTCGTGCTCACGCTCGGCTTCGCCGCGGTCGAGGCGATCGCCGGATGGTGGTCGGGCTCGCTCGCCCTGCTCGGCGACGCCGGCCACATGCTCACCGACGCGGCCTCGCTCGGGCTGGCGGCGCTCGCGGCGCGCATCGCGCTGCGCCCGGCCAGCGCCCGCCACTCCTACGGCCTGCGCCGGGTCGAGGCGCTCGCCGCGCTCGCCAACGGGCTCTTCATGCTGGTGATCGTCGGCGGCCTGGTGTGGCACGCGGTCGAACGCCTGCTCGAGCCGCGCGCGGTGGCCGGCGAGGCGGTGATCCTGGTCGCGCTCGGCGGGCTGGTGCTGAACCTGGCCGTGGCCTGGCTGCTGACCCGCGGCGAGGGCGATCTCAACACCCGCGGCGCGCTGCTGCACGTGATCGGCGACCTGCTCGGCTCGGTCGCCGCGCTCGCCTCGGGCATCGTGATCCTGTACACCGGCTGGATGCCGATCGACCCGCTGCTCACCATGCTGATCTGCGGCCTGATCCTGTACTCCACGCTGGCGCTGCTGCGCCAGGTGGTCCACACCCTGCTCGAGGGCGTGCCCGACGGCCTGTCGCTGCCCGAAGTCGGTCACGCGATGGCGGGCGTCGAGGGCGTGCGCTCGGTGCACGACCTCCACATCTGGAGCCTGGATTCAAACCGCAGCGCGCTCTCCGCCCATGTCGTGCTCGCCGACGCGGCGCGCTGGCCGACGGTGCTGGCGGCCGAGCGCGCCCTGCTGCGCAGCCGCTTCGGCATCGAGCACGCCACCCTGCAACCCGAGCTGCCGCCGGCGCAGCCGCTGGTCTTCACCCCACGTACGCCGCGCGCACGCGATGCCGGCTGAGCCCCTCCCCCGATCCACAGGACCCCGACAATGCACTCCGCCCAGGAACTGGTCAGCCAGATCGAGGCGCTGACCTCGCTGCCCGATGTTTACATGCGCGTGCGCGAACAACTCGAGTCGCCGGCCGGCTCGGTCGTCACCGTCGCCCGCCTGGTCTCCGCCGACCCCGCGCTCTCGGCCCGCCTGCTGCACCTGGTCAACAGCCCCCTGTTCGGCCAGCGCGGCCGCGTCGAGGACATCGTGCGCGCGGTCGCGCTGCTCGGCCTGCAGCAGGTGCACGATCTGGTGCTGGCGATGTCCCTGCAGGGCATCTTCGCCGGCGTCCGCCCCGCCCGCCTCGACATGCGGCGCTTCTGGCGCAACAGCCTGCTCACCGGACTGGCCGCGCGCGCGGCCGGGATCGCCGCCGGCCTCACCGCCGGCGAACGCCTGTTCCTGATCGGCGTGCTCGCAGACACCGGCCACCTGGTGATGTACCAGACCGTGCCCGAGCTCGCCGCCGCCGCGCGCCTTGCGGCGCAAGCCGGCGACGAGGCGCTCGACGCCGCCGAGCGTCGCCTGGTCGGCTGCGACTTCGCGGAACTCGGCGCCGCCCTGCTCGACCGCTGGCAACTGCCCGACCGCTTCGGCACCGCGGTGGGCGCGCAGATGCTGCCGCGCCTGGGCGGCGCCTACGCCGCCGAGGCGGCAACCATCAACCTCGCCCGCCGCATCGCCGAGGCCGACGAGCTGGACCTCCCGAGCAGCGCCGCCGCCGCCCGCGTCGCGCCCGAGACCTGGGACGTGCTCGGGCTCGAGGCGGAGCGCCTGGCGGGCCTGCGCGAAGGTGCGGAGATCGATTTCGCCGCCTACCTGTCGCTGTTCTTCCCACGCAGGTAGGGGCCGCAGCGTGGCGCAAACCCGCATGGAGACTGGGATTCCAGCCCAAAAACCCCACTTCGGAAGCTACTACATGTAGTGCCCTGCAAAATCATGAAATACAAAGAGATTGTATAAATACTTGTTTTTTAAACGTTTTATTTTTTTGCACGAGCACTCGTTCCGCGCTATCCTTCCGTCCGTCCCAAGACCCACCACGGAGGAAGAAAAAGACCATGAGCGAGACCACCAGCGCGTCCACCCAGAACACCGTCAAAGCCTCCGCCGCCAACCTGCCGATGCAGGAAATCTCCGGCGAGGTGCTCGTCGAGAAGTACGCCAAGGGCGACGAACAGACCGTCGCCGAAGTGCGTCGCCGCGTCGCGCGCGCGCTGGCTGCAGTCGAAGCCGAGGACAAGCGCGCCCACTGGGAGGCGAAGTTCCTCGAGGCACAGGAGAAAGGCTTCGTGCCCGCCGGTCGCATCAACAGCGCCGCCGGCACCACGCTCGCCGCCACGCTGATCAACTGCTTCGTGCAACCGGTCGGCGACTCGGTCACCGAGGCGGTCGATGGTCGCCCCGGCATCTACACCGCGCTCGCCCAGGCCGCCGAGACCATGCGCCGCGGTGGCGGCGTCGGCTACGACTTCTCGTCCATCCGTCCCAAGGGCGCGCTGGTCAAGGGCACGGCCTCCAACGCCTCCGGCCCGGTATCCTACATGCGCGTGTTCGACCGCTCGTGCGAGACGGTGGAGTCCGCCGGCGCGCGCCGCGGCGCGCAGATGGGCGTGCTGCGCTGCGACCACCCCGACATCGAGGAATTCATCCACGCCAAGGATGAAGGCGATCTCACCAACTTCAACATCTCGGTCGGCGTCACCGACCCCTTCATGCAGGCGGTCGAGGCCGACGGCGACGTAGAGCTGGTGCACAAGGCCGAGCCCACCGAAGAGGTGAAGGCCGCCGGCGCCTACCAGCGCGACGACGGCATGTGGGTGTATCGCAAGGTGCGCGCGCGAGAGCTGTGGGACCAGGTCATGCGCTCGACCTACGACCACGCCGAGCCGGGCATCCTGTTCCTCGACCGCATGAACGCGGACAACAACCTGTACTACTGCGAGACCATCGAGGCCACCAACCCCTGCGCCGAACAGCCGCTGCCGCCCTACGGCTGCTGCTGCCTGGGCTCGATCAACCTCACGCTCTTCGTCAAGAACCCCTTCGGCGACAAGGCCGAGTTCGACTATGCCGGCTTCGGCAAGGTGGTCGACGTCTCCATCCGCATGCTCGACAACGTGCTCGAGGTCACCCACTGGCCGCTCGCGCAGCAGCACGCCGAGGCGCAGTCCAAGCGCCGCGTGGGCCTCGGATTCACCGGCCTGGGCGACGCGCTGATCATGCTCGGCCAGCGCTACGACACCGCCGAGGCGCGCGAGGAAGCGCGCAAGATCTCCGAGTTCATGCGCAACCGCGCCTACCTGGCCTCGTCCGAACTCGCCCGCGAGCGCGGCGCCTTCCCGCTCTTCAACGCCGACCTCTACCTGTCGGGCGGCAACTTCGCCTCGCGCCTGCCGGCCGATGTGAAGGACAAGATCCGCAAGCACGGCATCCGCAACTCGCACCTGCTGTCGATCGCCCCCACCGGCACGATCAGCCTGGCCTTCGCCGACAACGCCTCCAACGGCATCGAGCCGCCCTTCTCCTATACGTACACCCGGCGCAAGCGCATGGCCGACGGCACCTTCAAGGAGTACGCGGTCGAGGACTACGCCTGGCGTCTGTACAAGCACCTCGGCGGCAACGTCGACAAGCTGCCGCAGTCCTTCGTCACCGCGCTGGAGATCTCCGCGCAGGCCCACAAGGACATGGTCGCCGCGGTCGCGCCCTACGTCGACACGTCCATCTCCAAGACGGTGAACGTGCCCGAGGACTACCCCTACGCCGAGTTCGAGGATCTTTACCTCACCGCCTGGAAAGCCGGCCTCAAGGGGCTCGCCACCTACCGTCCCAACTCGGTGCTGGGTTCGGTGCTGTCGGTCACCCCGACCGCCGAGCAGAAGCAGCCGCACGACGTCGAGATCGCCGACGCCAACAAGCGCCTGTCGATCAAGAACCTGCCCGCTCCGGTGCTGTCCAGCCTGCGCTGGCCCGGCCGCCCGGACCTGCCCGACGGCAACCTGGCGTGGACCTACATGCTCAACACCCCGACCGGCGGCTTCGCGCTCTTCGTCGGCCAGGTGGGCAACAACGGCGGCAGCTTCCCGTTCGAGGTGTGGGTCAATGGCGCAGACCAGCCGCGCGGCCTGGGTGCGGTGGCCAAGACCCTGTCGATGGACATGCGCGCCAACGACCGCGGCTGGCTCAAGCTCAAGCTCGACACCCTGGCCCGCACCGTGGGCGAGCGCTCCTTCGAGATGCCCTTCCCGCCGCACGGCGAGAAGAAGCTGGTGCCCGGCGTGGTGTCGGCCTTCGCCCAGGTGGTGAATTACCGCTGCGAGAAGCTCGGCGTGTTCGACAAGGAAGACGAGAGCAACGGCGTCCTCGACACGCTGTTCAGCCTGGAAGAACCCAAGACCGGCACCGACGGCACGTTGTCGTGGACGGTGGACATCTACAACCCGGCCACCGGCGAAGACTTCGTGCTCGGCCTCAAGGAAATCACCCTGCCGGACGGCGTCACCCGCCCGTACTCGGTGTGGCTGTCGGGCAATTATCCGCGCGCGCTGGACGGCCTGACCCGCATCCTGTCGCTCGACATGCGCGTCATGGACCCGGCCTGGATCGGCATGAAGCTGCGCAAGCTCCTCGACTACCCCGAGCCGCTCGGCGACTTCATGGCCTTCGTGCCCGGCACCCGCCGCCAGCAGAACTGGCCCAGCACCGTGGCCTACCTGGCGCAGCTCATCATCCACCGCTACGCCATGCTCGGCGTGCTCGACGAGCGCGGCTACCCGACGCGCGAGATGGGCATCCTGGAGTCGCCGCGCGACGACAACGAGCCCAAGCTGATGCAGGGCGCGCTGTGCAACGAATGCGGCAACCACACCGTGATCCGCAAGGACGGCTGCGACTTCTGCACCGCCTGCGGCGCGGTCGGGACCTGCGGCTGAGCGCGCGCGCCGGCATCGCGCGAACGTCATATTCAGCAAAAAAGGGCAGCCCTGCGGGCTGCCCTTTTTGCGCTCGGTGTGATCCGTCGATCGTTTCTTGGACGCAGACGCTCTATATAATCGAGAAAATCTTCAGAAACGGTGCGCAGCCCGCCCTGCGACCACGGCACGCCCGAGCGATCACCATGCCCACCTGCCCGCGTTGCGACGGAACCGACTGCCGCGAGTCCCCGTGGAAATCCGCGGACGAGCGCCTCGCCCACCCGGGCGAGCGCGCATGGCGCTGCATGTCCTGCGTGCACCGCTTCCACGCCCCGGAGCCGCGCCGCCTGCTGCGCGACAACCCGATCGTCGCCGCGGTGGGCGGCAGCACCCTGCTGCTGACGATCGCCGTCATCGCGATCCTGTGGTTCTGGAAGAGCTGAGCGGGGAGCGCGCATGAGCACTCGCGCCCACCCGGCCTGCCCGGCCTGCGGATCCACCGACTGCCGGCGGTCGCGCTGGCGCTCGCACGAGGAACACGCCGGCCATCCCGGGCTGCACCCCTGGCGCTGCCTGGCCTGCGACCAGCGCTTCCTGGCTCCCGACGACGCGCTCCGGCCGCGCAGCAGATGGCCGCTGGTGGTGGGGATCCTGTCGGCCCTGCTGCTCCTGGGCATCGGCATCGCGAGCGTGCGCATGCTGGACCTCGACGAGTCCGGCGATGCGCCGGGCGAGACCCGATCCGCCGCGGCCGAGCCCTCGGCGCCGACGGACGCGCTCGACGCCCGCTTCCGCGCCGCACGTGCCGCGCTGCTCGACACCGCGCGCGGGCGCGAAGTGTCCGCCAGCGCGGTGAGCCAGTTGCGCGAGGCTGCCGAAGGCGGCCACACCGGTGCCATGGTGCTGCTCGGCAAGCTCTACCGCAGCGGCATCGGCATGCCGCAGAACTACGAGCTCGCCGCGCGCTGGCTGAACCAGGCGGCGCATGCGGGCGATCCCGAGGGCATGGTGGAGTTCGGCCGCCTGCATCGCAGCGGGATCGGCGTCGAACGGGATGCGGTGCAGGCCTATGTGTGGTTCAATCGCGCAGCCGCCCTGCTCAACATGGACGGCGTGCAGGAGCGCGACAGCATCGCGGTCAAGCTCGACGCGGACGAGCTCCGGCGCGCGCAGGCCCTGTCGCTCGAAGCCGCCGAAGAGGCCGCCCGGCAGGCGGCCGAGCGCAGCCGCTGAGCCCCCGGGCGTCCACGACGCCGCACGCGCCCGCTTTCCGACCGACGACACACCGCCTCGAATCGACGTGCCCATCCCGTATCCCCCCCTGCAGCCGGACACCGCCGCCGGCCCTGCCAGACTGGTCCTGCAGGGCATCAGCAAGGCCTACCCGACGGTGGTCGCCAACCACGACATCGGCCTCGTCGTGCGCGCGGGCGAGATCCGCGCCATCCTCGGCGAGAACGGCGCCGGCAAGTCGACGCTGATGAAGATCATCTACGGCGTCACCCGGCCGAGCAGCGGGCGCATGTTCTGGGAGGGCGAGGAGGTCGCGGTCGCCAGCCCGGCGCATGCGCGCAGCCTGGGCATCGGCATGGTGTTCCAGCACTTCTCGCTGTTCGAGACGCTGACCGTGGTGGAAAACGTCGCCCTGGCCCTGCCCGGCAAGCCCGCGCTCGACGCGCTCGCGCGGCGCATCGTCGAGGTCTCGGAGCGCTACGGCCTGCCGGTCGATCCGCGCCGCCACATCCACGCCCTGTCGGTGGGCGAGCGCCAGCGCGTCGAGATCATCCGCTGCCTGCTCCAGGACCCGCGCCTGCTGATCATGGACGAGCCCACCTCGGTGCTCACGCCGCAGGCGGTGCGCAAGCTCTTCGAGACCCTGCGCCGGCTCGCCGACGAAGGCTGCTCGATCCTCTACATCAGCCACAAGCTCGACGAGATCCGCACGCTCTGCCACACCGCCACCGTGCTGCGCGGCGGCAAGGTAACCGGCGAGTGCATCCCGGCGCAGGAGACCCCCGCCTCGATGGCGCGCCTGATGATCGGCAAGGAACTGCCGCGCTGCGAGCACGACGCGCGGCAGGCCGGCAGCGAAGTCCGCCTGCGCCTGGCCGGGCTCTCGCACGCCGCGGACGACCCCTTCGGCACCGACCTGCGCGACCTCCACCTCGACGTCCATGCCGGCGAGATCGTCGGCATTGCCGGCGTGTCGGGCAACGGCCAGCAGGAGCTGCTGCGCGTGATCTCGGGCGAGGCGCCGCTGGCGGAGAAATTCCCCGTGCAGATCTGCGGTGTCGAGGCCGGCCGGCTGTCGCCGGGGCGGCGGCGGCGGCTCGGCATGGCCTTCGTGCCCGAGGAGCGCCTCGGCCGCGGCGCGGTGCCGACGATGTCGCTTGCCGACAACGCGCTCCTCACCGCCGCGCACAACCAGGGCATGGTGGCCGCCGGCTTCCTGCGCTTCGGGCGTGCGCGCGCGTTCGCACGGCGCTGCATCGACGAGTTCGACGTCCGCTGTGGCGGCACGGCCGCCGCGGCCAAGTCGCTGTCGGGCGGCAACCTGCAGAAGTTCATCGTCGGCCGCGAGATCCTGCAGGCCCCGCGCCTGCTCGTATGCGCGCAGCCCACCTGGGGCGTGGACGTCGGCGCCGCCGCCTTCATCCGCCAGCGGATCATCGACCTGCGCAACCGCGGCTGCGCGGTGCTGGTGATCTCGGAGGAGCTCGACGAGCTGTTCGAGATCTGCGACCGCATCGCGGTGATCGCCAAGGGCCGGCTGTCGCCGGTGCGCGCCGTGCGCGACACCAGCATCGAGGACATCGGCGTGTGGATGAGCGGGCTGTGGCCGGGCGCCGAGCACACTGCCGGCGCGCCCCTCGCGACGGAGACCCCGCATGCTTGAGCTCGAAGCCCGTGCCGAACCCTCGCGGCTGATGTCCTGGGCCTCGCCGCTGCTCGCGGTGGCACTGATGCTCGTCGGCGGCCTGGCGGTGTTCGCCGCGCTCGGCAAGGACCCGGCCGAAGGCTTCCGCGTCTTTTTCCTCAACCCGGTCAAGGACCTCTACGCGCTCTCCGAACTGCTGCTCAAGGCCACGCCGCTGATGCTGTGCGCGATCGGCCTGGCGATCGGCTTCCGCGCCAACGTGTGGAACATCGGCGCCGAGGGCCAGTTCATGCTCGGTGCGGTGGCCGCCACCGGCGTGGCGCTGTACTTCGGCGACGCCGAGAGCGCCCTGGTGCTGCCGGCCATGGTCCTCGCCGGCGCCGCGGGCGGGGCGGCTTGGGCGGCGATCCCGGCGCTGCTGCGCACGCGCTTCAACGCCAACGAGATCCTGGTGTCGCTGATGCTGGTCTATGTGGCCCAGCTCTTCGTGTCCTGGCTGGTGTTCGGGCCATGGAAGGACCCCGACGGCTTCAACTTCCCGCAGACGCGGATGTTCGCCGAGGCGGCGACCCTGCCGATGGTGATCGAGGGCACCCGCCTGCATTTCGGCTTCGCGATCGCGCTCGCCGCCCTGGTGGCCGGCTACGCCTTCATGAACCGCAGCCACGCGGGCTTTCGCATGCGGGTCGCCGGCGAGGCCGCCGACGCCGCGCGCTACGCCGGCTTCTCGGCCACGCGCATGATCTGGGTGGGTCTGCTCCTCGGCGGCGCCGCCGCCGGGCTGGCCGGCATGGGCGAGGTGGCCGGGCCGATGGGCCAGCTCACCGACAAGGTCGGCAGCGGCTACGGCTTCGCCGCCATCATCGTCGCCTTCGTCGGGCGGCTCAACGCCTTCGGCATCCTGCTCGCCAGCCTGCTCATGGCCCTGCTCTACATCGGCGGCGAGCAGGCGCAGCAATACCTGAACCTGCCCAACTCGATCTCGATGGTGTTCCAGGGCATGCTGCTCTTCTTCCTGCTCGGCGCCGACGTCTTCATCCACTACCGCCTGCGCCTGCGCCGGCGTGGCACTTGAGGAGGCCGCCATGGACGCGAGTCTCTTCACCTCGATGCTGTTCGCCACCGTGGTGGCGGGCACGCCGCTGATCATCGTCGCCCTCGGCCTGCTGGTGAACGAGAAGGCCGGGGTGCTCAACCTCGGCGCCGAGGGCATGATGACGATGGGCGCGGTCGCTGCCTTCGCCGTCACCCACGAGAGCGGCAACCCGTGGCTGGGCGTGGCCGCCGGCATGGGCGCGGGCATGGCGATGGCGGCGCTCTTCGGCCTGCTCGTGCTCACCCTGATGGCCAATCAGGTCGCCTCCGGCCTCGCCCTGGCGATCTTCGGCGTCGGCCTCGCGGCCTTCGTCGGCAAGCCCTACGAGGCGGTGGCGCTGCAGGCGGTGCCGCCGATCCGCATCCCCTTCATCGCCGACCTGCCGCTGATCGGCGAAGCGCTCTACAACCAGCAGGCGCTGGTGTATTTCTCCTGGGCGCTGTTCTGGGGCCTGCTGTGGTTCCTGCACCGCAGCCGCGCCGGCCTGGTGCTGCGCGCGGTGGGCGAGTCGCCTGCATCCGCGCACGCGATCGGCTACCCGGTGATCCGCATCCGCTACCTCGCGGTGCTCTTCGGCGGCGCCATGGCCGGCATCGGCGGCGCCTTCCTGTCGGTGTTCTACACGCCGATGTGGGCCGAGGGCATGGTCGCCGGGCGCGGCTGGATCGCGCTCGCGCTGGTGGTGTTCGCGACCTGGCGGCCGCTGCGGGTGATGGTCGGGGCCTATCTGTTCGGTGGCGTGATGGTCACCCAGCTCTTCATCCAGGGCTCGGGGCTGCAGATCGACTTCCCCTCGCAGCTGCTGTCGTCCCTGCCCTACTGGGCGACCATCGTGGTGCTGGTGGCGATCTCGCGCAACGGCAACACGATCCGGCTCAACTCGCCGGTCTCGCTCGGCAAGCCCTACCGGCCCGAGGCCTGACGCCTTTCGCCGCGACCGCGGCGGCTCGGCAGCCCTCCAGCGCGGGACAACCCATCTCGGGTCGCGCGTGACGCAGTCGGCAGCAGCCGGGCGGAGCGCGGGCTAGCATCTGCGGCATCCGAACATGCTCCGGCGCAGGTCCGCCTGCCCGTACCCGCCCGATGATCCTCGACCTGCTCCAGGCCACCGCCCTGCTGCTCGCCCTCTGCCTGCTGCAGGGCGGTTTGGCACGCCGCTGCGCGCACGGCGGCCCGGCATTCGCGGTCGGGTCCGGGCTGATCTACGGGCTGGCCTGCATCGCCGGCATGATGATGCCGATCACGCTGGCGCCCGGCGTCATCGTGGATCCGCGCTCGGTGGTGTTGAGCGTGGGCGCACTCTTCGGCGGTCCGCTCGCCGGCGCCGTGGCCGGCCTGGCCGCCGCAGCCTATCGCATCTGGCTGGGCGGCAGCGGCGTCTTCATCGGCGTGACGACGATCACGCTGGCGGTGCTGCTCGGCCTCGCCTTCCGCCTCGGCGCCGCGCGCGGCTGGCTGCGGCCGGCGCCGCTGCAGCTCTTCCTCTTCGGCGTGTTCACCCACGCCACCAGCCTGCTGCTGATCGCAACGGTCCCCAACCAGTCCCTCGCCGGTCTCTTCGCCAACCTCGGCCTGCCCTACCTGCTGCTGATGGGGGCCGCCACGCTGCTGCTCGGCGCCCTGCTGCGCGACCTCGAGCAGCGCCGCGCGACCGAATGCGCGCTGGCGGCGAGCGAGGCGCGCCTGCGCGCGATCACCGCGGCCATCCCCGACCTGGTCTTCGTGGTCGACGAGGACGGCCGCTACCTCGAGGTCATCACCCGCCAGGAAAACCTGCTCGCCGCACCGCCCGAGCAGGTGATCGGTCGACGCTCCGAGGACGTGCTGCCCGCGGGACCGGCCGCCGTGCTGCGCGCGGCGCTGGAGCAAGCCCTGGCCAGCCCGGAGCGGACCTGCGCCCGCTATGCGCTCGACACGCCCGCCGGCCACCGCGAATTTCAGGCCTGGATCCAGGCCATCGACGCCCCGATCGGCGGGCGCCGCGCGGCGGCCATCCTGGTGCAGGACATCACGGCCAACGTGGCCGCCGAGGAACGCATCCGCAAGCTCGCCTACTACGACCCGCTCACCACGCTGCCCAACCGCCGCCTGCTCGTCGAGCGCCTCGGCCACGCGATCGCCACCAATGCGCGCACCGGCCTGCACGGCGCGCTGATGTTCATCGACCTGGACGACTTCAAGGACATCAACGACCTGCTCGGCCACCACAACGGCGACGTGCTGCTGCGCGAGGCCGGCGCACGCCTGCGCGGCGTGGTGCGCGAATCCGACACGGTGGCACGCTTCGGCGGCGACGAGTTCGTGGTCCTGCTCGAGCTGCTCGCCGAATCTGCCGACGAGGCCTTGCTCGCCGCGCGTCAGGTCGCGGACAAACTGCTCGAACAGCTCGGCCATCCCTACCGTCTCGACGGACTCGACCGCAAATGCACCGCGAGCCTGGGCCTGGTGATCTTCAACGGCCACGAGCACACGGCCGACGAACTGATGCAGCGCGCCGACCTGTCGATGTACGAGGCCAAGCGCTCGGGCAAGAACACCGCCCGCGTCTTCGATCCGCACATGCGTACCGAGCTGGCCGACCGGCTCGCGCTGGAGACCGAGCTGCGCGGCGCGATCGGCACCGGCGCGTTCCTGCTCCACCTGCAGCCCCAGCTCGATGCCGGCGGACGCCTGATCGGCGCCGAGGCCCTGCTGCGCTGGAACCGCGAGGGGCACGGACCGACCCCGCCCGCCCTGTTCATCCCGATCGCCGAGCAGGCGGGCCTGATGCCTGCGCTCGGACGCGAGGCGATGGCGCTCGCCTGCGAGGAACTCGCGCGCTGGGTCGCGCTTCCCGGCGCCGACGGCCTGGTGATGGCGGTCAACGTCAGCGCCGCCCAGCTCTACGAGCCCGGCTTCGTCGAGGAGGTGCTCGCGCTGCTGGCGCGCACCGGCGCCCCCGCAGAGCGGCTCAAGCTCGAACTCACCGAATCGCTGCTGCTCACCGACATCGAGCGCGCGATCGAGGCCATGACCCGCCTGCGCGAGATGGGCATCCGCTTCTCGATCGACGACTTCGGCACCGGCTACTCCTCGCTCGGCTACCTGCAGCGCCTGCCGCTCGACGAGCTCAAGATCGACCGCGCCTTCGTGCGCGACCTGCCCGCCAACGCCAGCAGCCTGGCGATCGTGCGCACCATCATGGCACTCGCCGACACCCTGCGCATCCGCGTCGTCGCCGAGGGCGTGGAAACCTCCGCACAGCACGCCTGCCTGCTCGACAACGGCTGCGACGCCTTCCAAGGCTTCCTGTTCGCCCGCCCCGAGGCGGTGGAGAGCTTCCGCGCACGGATGTCCGCGACGGACGCCTTGCACGGGAGCGGCGCGCAGCCCCGGGGCGGGGCAGATCGCGACCGATGAACGATCCGCACCCGGCACAGCGCGCCACCGTGAGCCTCCCTGCCCCGACGCCAGCCTTGCCCCCCTCCGCGGCAGCGATCGAGCTTTTCATCGAGGCCTGCCCGTTCGCGGTCATCGAGTGGGGCCGCGACATGCGCGTCCTGCGCTGGTCGCCCGAGGCCGAGCGGGTTTTCGGCTGGTCCGCTGCGGAGGTGCTCGGCAGGCGCCCCAACGAATGGAGCTTCACCCATCCGGACGACGCGGCGGCGGTCAAGCGCGCGATCGGCCAGGCCATCACCGCGGACGGTCCCACGCCGCCGGTGATCGGCCGCAACTTCACGCGCGACGGCCGCCTGCTGCATTGCGAATGGCACAACCGGGCGAACCGCGACCCGCAAGGCCGGCTCGTCTCGCTGCTCTCTTTCGCGAAGGACCTCACCCGACAGCTCGAGGCCGAGCGCGCGCGCGACCTCAGCGAAGCCCGCTACGCGCACATCTTCAACAACAGCCACGCGGTGATGCTGATCCTCGACCCGGAGAGCGGTCGCATCCTCGACGCCAACCCCGCCGCGGAGGAGTTCTACGGCTGGTCCAGGGAAACGCTGCAGACGATGCAGATCGGGGACATCAACACCCTGTCCCCGCAGGCGCTGCTCGTCGAACTGAAGGCGGCCCATGCGGAAGAGCGCAAGCATTTCGAGTTCCGCCATCGCCGCGCCGACGGCTCCGTCCGCGACGTCGAGGTCCACAGCGGACCGACCGAGGACGGCAACCGCTCCATGGTCTTCTCGATCGTGCACGACATCACCGAGCGCAAGCAGGCCGAAGCGTTGTCGCGACGCTGGGAGCGCTTCTTCCGCCTGTCGAACCTCGGCCTCGCGATGCACGACGTGTCCGACAACACGATCATCGACGTCAATGCCACCTATGCGAGCCAGCACGGCTACTCGATCGAGGAGCTGCGCGGCATGCGGATCGACGAACTTTACCCCGAGGACGAGCGCGAGCAACTCCATGCTCACCTCGCCGAGGCCGATCGCATCGGCAACGCCAGTTTCGAGACCGTTCACCTGCGCAAGGACGGCAGCCGGCTGCCGCTCGTGATCGGAGTAACCGCCCTGCTCGACGACCGCGGCCGCGCCGTCGCGCGCTTCGCATTCGGACTCGACATCAGCGCGCGCAAGGCGGCCGAGGATGAGCTGCGCAAGCTGTCGCGCGCCGTCGAGGAGAGCCCGGAGAGCATCGTCATCACCAACACCCGGGCCGAGATCGAGTACGTCAACCAGGCCTTCATCGACAAGACCGGCTATTCCCGTGCCGAGGCCATCGGCCAGAACCCGCGCCTGCTGCAGTCCGGACGCACCACCCCGGCCACCTATGCGGACCTGTGGAACACGCTCACCCACGGCCGCTCCTGGCAGGGCGAGTTCTTCAACCGCCGCAAGGACGGCAGCGAGTACCTCGAGCGCGTGACGATCACGCCGATCCACGACGAAAGCGGGCACATCACCCACTACGTCGCGGTCAAGCAGGACATCACCGCGCAACGGCGCATGGAAGAGGAACTGCTGCGCTACCACGAACACCTCGAGGGCCTCGTCGAGAGCCGGACGGCCGAACTGCAGCACGCACTCGATGCGGCCAACATCGCCAGCCGCGCAAAGAGCGAGTTCCTCACCACGATGAGCCACGAGATCCGCACGCCGATGAACGGGGTGATCGGCCTGCTCGACGTGCTGAGCCATTCGCAGCTCTCCACGGAACAGGTCGAGATGGTCGGCATCATGCGCGAATCCGCCGAGACCCTGCTGCGGCTGATCGACGACATCCTCGACTTTTCCAGGATCGAGTCGGGCAATCTCGAGCTCGACGTCGGCCCTGCATCGATCCCCGACCTGATCGCGCGTGTCGTCGGCATCCTGCAGACGGTCGCGAACCGCAAGTCGGTCCGGCTGAGCACCCGCATCGACCCCGACGTGCCCGCGGTCGTGCGCACCGACGCGCTGCGCCTGCAGCAGATCCTGTGCAACCTCGTCGGCAACGCGGTGAAGTTCTCCTCCGGCCTCGACCGCCCCGGCCGCGTCGAGATTCGCGTCGAGACCGCCGGCGCAGGCCGGATCCGCTTCATGGTCACCGACAACGGCATCGGCATCGCCCCCGAGGCGATCGAGAAGATCTTCGACCCCTTCTCGCAAGCCGAATCCAGCACCACCCGCCGCTTCGGCGGCAGCGGACTCGGACTGTCGATCTGCACGCGCCTCGTGCGCATGATGAAGGGCCGGATGGAGGTGAACAGCCTTCCCGGGCGTGGCAGCCGCTTCGTGGTCACGCTCCCGCTTGCCGCGACCAACGGCTCGGCCACGCGCAGCGAGCCAGCCCGCAGCACGGCGCTCGCTCGCCCCTCCCCCACGCCGCCGCTTGCGACACCCGGAGCCGGCGAGTCCGGTCGCCGCATCCTCGTCGCCGAGGACAACGACATCAATCGTCGCGTCATCGCGCGACAGCTCGCACTCCTCGGGCTGCAATGCGACACCGCCGAGGATGGCTTCGAGGCACTCGAGCGCTGGCGGCAGGGTCATTACAGCCTGCTGCTGACCGATCTCCACATGCCCGGGATGGACGGCTACGAACTCACGGCGAGGATCCGCAGCGAGGAAGCGCCGGGCCGGCGTACGCCGATCGTGGCGGTCACCGCAAACGCCCTGCGCGGAGAGAAGGAGCGCTGCATCGACGCCGGCATGGACGACTTCATCCTCAAGCCGGTACAGGTTGCGGCGCTGCAGGAGGTGCTCGCGCGCTGGCTGCAACCGGACACCGAGCAGCGGACTCCCGCCGGCACCGCGCCGGCAGCCCCGGCGGCGCCCCCTGCGGTGTTCGATCCGCAGGCCTTGCCGGGACTGATCGGCAACGATGCGGCGCTGATCGCGGAGTTTCTCGGCGAATACCGGCTCTCCGCATGCGACACCGTGCGCAGCATCCGCAAGGCGTGCGAGGACGGCGACTGGCGCCGGGCCGGCGAGCTCGCCCACCGCCTGAAGTCCTCCTCGCGCTCGGTCGGCGCCATGCAGCTCGGCGAAATCTGCGCCGCGCTCGAACAGGCCGGTCGCGACGACGATGGCGACCAAGTGCAGCGCCAGGGCGGGCTGCTCGAGGCGGCCCTGGCAGCCACGCTCACCGCGATGCAAGGCACGCAGGCCGCAGGAGTTCCGCCTGCGCGTGGTGATACCCCCCGGCCTGGGTAGCCGCTAGAATACGGATCCCACCGACAGAGCCGGAACCGATGAACCTCGAGACCCTCAAGGTCTTGGTCGTTACCGACGTCGCGGCCGATGCGGCCCAGATCGCGCGCCTGCTCGCGGACCATTTCGAGCACATCGAGACGTCGACGATCGAGAGTCGCTTCATCGCCGATTTCGAGCGCGTCCAGCCCGACGTCGTGGTGCTGGCCTTCACCAGCCTCGAGCGCGCCGAGCGCTACTCGCTCGGCCTCTATCGTCACAGCGAGGTGGTGCACTCCCTGCCTCACCGCAGCATCGTGCTGTGCGACAAGGACAACGTCCATCGCGCATTCGAGCTGTGCCGCAAGGAGTACTTCGACGACTACGTCCTGTACTGGCCCATGGTGTTCGACACGCCACGCCTGGCCATGTCGGTCCTCATCGCCGGCCGCTCGTTGCAGGCCCAGCGGGACACGCCGAACGCACGCGAGGTCGCCGCGCATGCACGCTCGATCAGCCAGCTGGAGACCGTGCTGGACGATCGCATCGAGGTCGGTCGTCAGCATGCTGACGCGCTCGAGCGCGCACTTCAGGCAGCGGAAATCGAAGCCTCCAGCGCGCAGCCCCGCCCTGCGGCGCCCGCAGCGCCCTCCAGCGACAGCGCCACCATCCCGGACGCAGGCCTCGACGTCCTGCCCGCATTCACGGACAGCTTCGAGCTCGACGTCGGCGACGTGCCCTCGGGCCTGGATCGGCCGACCCAGTTCGCCGTGACACCGCAAGAAGACGTCATCCAGGAAGCGAAGCTGCGTGTGGACGAGGCGAAAAAGAAGGTGGTGCCGCTCACCGAATGGATCGGCGGGCTCAAGGCGGACGTCAAGCCGCAACTCGATGCGGCTCGCCAACTCGGCGAACTCGCTGGCAGGACACCGCCCCTCATCGTGGTGGTCGACGACGACGCCTTCCAGTGCAAGCTGCTCGAACGCCTGCTCGGCAATTCCGGCTACCGTTCGATCATCGCGCACTCGGGTGCCGAAGCCCTTGCGGTGCTCGGCCGCCAGCCCCCCGATCTCATCCTGATGGATGTCGCGCTGCCCGACTTCAACGGTGTGGAACTCACCCGACGCCTGAAGGCCATCCCGCGTTTTGCGGCCATCCCGGTGGTGATGATCACCGGTCACAGCGAACGCCAGGTTCTCGAAGCCAGCCTCAAGGCCGGTGCGGTGGACTTCCTGGTGAAGCCGTTCGACCGCGAGATCCTGCTGCAGAAGCTCGCTCGCCACCTCGCCCCGTGAGGAGGGCGTTTGAGGGCAAGGCCGGCAGCCGGCAGAATTCGCGTCGACGCGTGAAATATCAACCATCGTCGCCATATCTGGAATATTTACAAGATTCGCCACCTTCAAGATGCCATCCTCTGCCCCGAGCACCGCAGCAATGATCACCGAGATGGAGATCTTCCCGTGGGACAGCAACTTCGCCACCGGCATCGCGGTCATCGATGCACAGCACCAGCAGCTCGTGGCACTGCTGAACCGTCTCGTCACGCATCTCGCCTTCCAATCCGACGCCCCCACGCTCAATTCGGTGTTCGACCAGCTGCGCGATTACGTCGAGGTCCATTTCACCACCGAGGAGGCGCTCTGGCAGGCGCATCTGGGCGAGTACGCCGGCGTCGCGGGCCACCATGAATCTCACGTCCGTTTCATCGACGAGGTCCTGCGTCTGAAGGCGGAGGAATCCACCAAACCCTTCGAGACGGTGATCGAGAACATCGTCAACTTTCTGACCCGCTGGCTGGCACTGCACATCCTCGAGGCGGACCGCCGCATGGCCCTGGTCGTACACGGCGTGCAGCGCGGATTGACGCTCGAGCAGGCGAGGACGCAAGCCGACGAAACCATGTCGGGTTCGATGCGCGTCCTGGTCGAGACCGTGCTGGTGATGTACGACAAGCTCGCCAACCGCACGATGGCGATGACGCGGGAGATCAACCGTCGCCGCCAGGCGGAAGCCGAACTGCAAAAGGCGCACGAGGCGCTCAAGCGCGCCAAGGAGAACGCGGAAAGTGTCAGCGAGGCGAAATCGTCTTTCCTCGCCAGCATGAGCCACGAGATCCGCACACCGCTCGCTGCAATCCTGGGCATGTCGCACCTGATGCACCAGGAGGAGTTGCCGGCGTCCCAGCGGGAGCGGCTCGACGTGATCGAGAACGCAGGCAGGCACCTGCTCTCGATCATCAACGGCATCCTCGACCTGTCGAAGATCGAAGCGGGGAAGTTCACGCTCGACGAGGCCGCACTCGACCTGCGCGGCGTGGTCGAGGAGGCGATGGCGATGCTCGCCCACCAGGCCGAGGCCAAGGGGCTGAGCCTGCGTGCAGAGTTCGACCTGCCGCCGGGCACCTTCCTCGGCGACGCGACGCGTCTGCGCCAGGCGCTGGTCAACTACCTCATCAACGCGCTGAAATTCACCGAGCGGGGTGGCATCACCGTGCGCTGCAGCGCCAGCGCGGTCGACACGGACGCGGTGGACGTCCGCTTCGTGGTCGAGGACACCGGGCCGGGCATCGCTGCCGCCGAACTGCGGCGTCTGTTCAAGCCCTTCACCCAGACCGAGGCGACCTCGACGGGCGAGCACGGCGGCACCGGGCTCGGGCTGGCGATCACCGCGCGTCTCGCCGAGCTGATGGGCGGGCAGGCGGGCGCCGAGAGCGAGCCTGGTCGCGGCAGTCGATTCTGGTTCACCACGCGCCTGCGCAAGGTGAAGGCCGACGAGGTCGTGGCGCCCACGGGTTCGCCCCTGGAGATCCGCGGCGCGCTCGCCGAGCGGCATGGCGGCGCATGCGTGCTGCTGGCCGACGACGACAAGGTCAATCGGGAAATCGCCCGGGTGCTGCTGTCACGCGGCGGGCTGGCGCCGGAATGCGCAGCCGACGGAGAAGAGGCCGCGGCGCTCGCCGAACGCTGCAAGCCGGCCCTGATCCTCATGGACATGCAGATGCCGGTTGTCGACGGGATCGCCGCGACGCGCAGGATCCGGACCCAGGACTGGGGGCGCGAGGTGCCGATCATCGCCCTGACGGCCAATGCCTTCGCCGAGGACCGGGTCCGCTGCCTCGAAGCCGGCATGGACGACTTCCTGACCAAGCCGATCATGCCCGCCGTGCTGTACTCGAAGCTGCTCTATTGGCTGGACCGCAGCCGCCGCGAACGCGCGGGTTCCTGATCCTTCCCGCGCAGCCGCGCACCTAGACCCGCGCGCTCGGGCGCTCGGCGATGCGGTCGCGCCAGTCCTGCAGGTTGGCCATGCCCTCGGCGCCGGGCCTGAACCTCATCAGCCCGCGCGCGAACTCGATCGCGCAAAAGGCCGTGATGTCGGCGATGGTGAAGCGCTCGCCGGCGACGAAGGGCTGGCGGCCGAGCTCCTCGTCGAGCCAGCGCGCCACCTCGCGCACCTTCTCGCCCTGCGAGCGGCCGAAATCCTCGAACTGCGGCTGCTCCAGCGGCGCCAGCCCGGGATGGGTGTGGCGGACGCAGTTCATGATGCCGCCGAAGAGGTAGAGCTCGACGCGGCGGTCGGTCATCTCGACGAAGGCACGCTCCTCGAAGCTTTCGCCCATCAGGTTGGGCTCGGGGTAGAGGCCTTCGAGGTAGCTGCAGATCGCCCGCGTCTCGCCGAGGTAGCGGCCGTCGTCGAGTTCCAGCACCGGCACCTTGGCGAGCGGGCTGCGTGCGCGGTGGTCCGAGCTGCGGTGCTCGCCCTTGACGAGGTCGACCGCGACCTCCTCGATGCCGCGGATGCCCTTCTCGGCGATGAACATCTGCACGCGGCGCGGATTGGGCGCCCGGGGTGATACATAGAGCTTCATGGGGTCTCCTGGAATGTCCTGAACCGGCAGGGCCGCTGGGGCCCTCAGACTCCACCGCTGCGCGACTGGCCGGTCTCGACCATGTTGCGCACCTTCGCCGAGAACGCCTTGGCCTGTTCCTCGCCGTCACCGTCGCGGTCGAAGCTGGACGGCGGCATCTCGATGCCGCGCTGCACGGCGGGGCGGGCGCGGATCTGGTCGCGCCAGCGCGCGAGGTCGGGCAGGTCGTCGATCGCCACCCCCGACCAGTTGTGCGTGCGCACCCAGGCCCAGTTGGCGATGTCGGCGATGGAATAGTCGCCGGCGAGGTACTCGTTCTTCGCCAGATGGCCGTCGAGCACGCGGAACAGGCGCTTGACCTCACCCTGGTAGCGGTCGATCGCGGGCTGGATCTTCTCCGGGAAATAGCGGAAGAAGACGTTGGCCTGGCCCATCATCGGGCCGATGCCGCCCATCTGGAACATCAGCCACTGCAGCACGCGCGAGCGCCCCCTGGCGTCTTGCGGCATCAGCCGGCCGGTCTTCTCGGCGAGGTAGATCAGGATCGCGCCCGACTCGAAGACCGCGAAGTCGTCCTCGTCGTGGTCGACGATCGCCGGGATGCGACCGTTGGGGTTGATGGCGAGGAACCAGGGCTCCTTCTGCTCGTTGGCGGACAGGTCGAGCACGCGCAGCGAGTACGCCAGGCCGAGCTCCTCGAGCGCGATCGAGACCTTGTGGCCGTTGGGGGTTGCGGCGGTGTACAGATCGATCATGCGATTCTCCATGGCTGCGGGCCGCGGCCCGTTCTTGCATCATCATCCCGCCCGTGCCGGCCCGGCCGCAAGCAGGCCGCCCGTGTGAGCGTCATCACGCATTCCGTATATGCGCTATCGGGCGGCGCGGCTGCGCCGGCGCGGCGCACGCCTCTACACTTTGTCCAGGACGCCTGCGCAGGCATCGCCGGATCCACCGGCCACGAGAATGCAGGATGCCCGCCGGGACACCGCGCTCCGGCACCGACCACACCACCGCAACCGGGAGTTCCCTCGATGAGCTACGAAATCCGCTCGATCCTTTACGCCTCCGACCTGACCCCGCGCTCGCCCGCGGTATTCCGCCACGCCGTGGGCCTGGCGATGAAGTTCAACGCCAAGCTGCACGCCGTCACCGTGACCCTTCCATCGAGCAGCCTGCCCTACGAGGAGTTCCTCAGCGAGGAGAAGATGGACGAGATCAAGCTCGCCGGCCACAAGAAGGCCGAGGCCCTGCTGCGCCATCGCATCGACGTCTTCGCCGAGGCCAACCCCGAGCTCGACGTGAAGAGCGTGCTCGCCAGCGTGCGCGCGCTCGAGGGCGACCCCTCGCGCCGCATCCTCGACGTCGCCAAGCATGTGCTCGCCGACGTGATCGTCATGGGCTCGCGCGGCCACAGCACCATCGGCGAGCTGCTGCTCGGCTCGGTGGCACACAAGGTCACCATGAAGGCCGACATCCCGGTGATGCTGGTGCCGATCGACCGCTGAGCGCTGCGGTGCTTCCTGCGCAGGCGCGACGCGGTGCCTCCTGCGTGCGAGCGACGCGGTGCTTCCTGCGTGGGAGCGACGCGAGTCGCGATCCGGCGCATGGGATTCGCACCGCGGCCGATCCAGCGCGGCAATCGCGACTTGCGTCGCTCCTACGGCATGGCTCCGGACCCGCTGCGGTTCGGGGCGCGCCGCGTTCCAGCGCCACAACGGTTTCCGCAGGAGCGACGCAAGTCGCGATCCACCGTTTCCAGAAACACCGCGCTCCTCCGCAGGCACCACGCGGACCGCAAGCCCCCATCCCGCTCACGCATGCGGTGGCGCGATCCTGCGCCCGCAATCCGACAACAGTCGGCGCAGCCAGCGGTGGCCGGTGGAATGGTGGTTGCGCTCGTGCCAGAGCTGGTAGAAGCGCATCGGTGGAAAAGCGATCGGCGAGGGGATGATCGCCAGCGGCAGCAGGTTGGCGTAGAACTGCGCGAAGTGCCGGGTGGTGGTGAACACCAGATCGGTGCCCTGCAGCAGGTAGGGCGCGGCGGTGAAGGACTGCACCGCCACGCGCTCGTCGCGGCTGATGCGCATCGACGCCAGCACGCTGTCGATGACCCCGCGCTGGCTGATCGAATACGGCATCGGCACCACGTGCGCGGCGCGCAGGTAGTCGTCGACGCTCATCCCCTTCTTCGCACACGGGTGGCTGGCCGCCACCAGGCACACGATCTCGTCCTCGAGCAGCATCGACAGGTGCATGCGGTGCGGCGGCTCGGGCCAGTTGCCGATCACCACGTCCAGGTCCCCTTCCGCGAGCGAGCGCTCGAAGTCGAAGCTCGGCCCCAGCGCGTGCAGGCTCAGGCGCGCCTGCGGCGCCTCGCGGCGGAAGCGCTCGGCCACGCTGGCGACGAACACCGGCGCGAGATAGTCGGGCGAGCCGACGCGGAACTCGTGGCGGGTGCTGTGCGGCTCGAAGGACTCCGGCGCATCGGTCATGCGGTCGATCTCGGCGAGCGCGCCCTTGGCGTGCGACATCAGCGCGAGCGCGCGCTCGGTCGGCACCATGCCGCCCTTCTCCCGCACCAGCAGCGGATCGCCGAGGATCTCGCGCAGACGCTTCAGGGCCGCGCTCACCGCGGGCTGCGACTGGTTCAGGCGCAGCGCGGTGCGCGACACGCTGCGCTCGCTGATCAGGAGCACGAACACGCGCAACAGGTAGGTGTCGAGCGGGTCGTCACTGCGCCGCAGGCTCATGGTGGGTCTCCTCGTCGTTCTTGTGTGGATCCGGGGCGGGAGCGACTGGCCGCCAGCAGACAGATACGCGAGAGCATATATCACATATAAGGACATATGCGTTCCGTTAACACGGACCCGGCTTACACTGCGTCTCACACGATTCCCCCAGCCCCGCACCAGACCAGGAGACAAGCGCATGGGCCGCCTGACCACCCACGTCCTCGACACCGCCCACGGCAAGCCCGGCACCGGCATCGCCGTCACCGTGTACCGACTCGACGGCGAGCGCCGCGAAGTCGCGCGCAGCGTCACCAACCACGACGGCCGCTGCGACAAGCCGCTGCTCGAAGGCGCCGCACTCGAGGCCGGCAAGTACGAGATCGTCTTCGCCGCCGGCGACTACTTCCGCGCGCTGGGCCTGAACCTGCCCGAGCCGCCGTTCGTGGACGAGGTCGCGCTGCGCTTCGGCATCGCCGATGTCGCCGAGCACTACCACGTGCCCCTGCTGGTGTCGCCGTGGAGCTATTCCACCTACCGCGGCAGCTGAACCCGGCGCTTCCACCTCCACACCGAACCGAATCGAGAACAAGAGAACAGACCATGGAAGCCTACCTGCTCGACTGGGCCAACCTGCTGGTCCGCTGGCTGCACCTGATCGCCGGCATCGCCTGGATCGGCGCGTCCTTCTACTTCGTCATGCTGGACAACTCGCTGAAGCCGCCGAAGAACCCGAACGACGCCAAGCGCGGCGTGTTCGGCGAGCTGTGGGCGGTGCATGGCGGCGGCTTCTACCACAGCCAGAAATACCTCACCGGCCCCAAGGGCGAGCCGCTCACCCAGGACCTGCACTGGTCGAAGTGGGAGGCCTACACCACCTGGCTGTCGGGCATGGGCATGATGGCCGTCATCTACTGGATCGGCGCCTCGAGCTACCTGATCGACAGCAGCGTGATGGCGCTCTCGCCTGCCGCCGCGGTCGGCATCTCGATCGCCTTCCTGGTCGCCGGCTGGGTGTTCTACGACCTGCTGTGCCGCAACATGATCGGCAAGGACGGCGTGCTCGCCGCGATCGTGTTCGTCTTCGTGATGGTGGCGAACTACGTGCTGCACCAGGTGTTCTCGGCCCGCGGCGCCTACATCCACGTCGGCGCCATGCTCGGCACCATGATGGCGGCCAACGTCTTCTTCCACATCATCCCCGGGCAGAAGAAGATGGTCGAGCAGATCCGCCGCGGCGAGCAGGTCGATCCGATGCCGGGCATCGTCGGCAAGCAGCGCTCGGTGCATAACACCTACTTCACGCTGCCGGTGCTGTTCATCATGATCAGCAACCACTACCCGATGACCTACGCCAACGCCAAGGGCTGGCTGGTGCTGGGCGTGCTGATGCTGGCCGGGGTGCTGATCCGCCAGTTCTTCGTGCTGCGCCACCGCGGCCAGGTCAAGTGGTGGCTGCCGGCGGCCGGCGTCGCGCTGATCGCGCTGCTGATGGTGCTGATGGCACCGAAGCAGGTCGACGCCGGCGGCGAGAAGGTGAGCTTCGCCACCGTCAAGGCGATCATGGCCCAGCGCTGCATCGCCTGCCACGCCGACAAGCCGACCTTCGAGGGCTTCGCCCAGGCGCCCAAGGGCGTGATGCTGCAGACGCCCGAGCAGATCGCCGCGCACGCCGTGATGAGCGCGCAGATCGTGGCCAGCGGCTACATGCCGCTCGGCAACCTCACTGCCATCACCGAAGAGGAGCGCGAGAAGATCGCCATCTGGTTCGCCCAGGGCGCGCGCACCGCGGACTGAACGACAGGAACAGGACAGGAAGAGACACCATGAGCACCCCCGCCACCGCCCCAACCACCGCCCCCGACCGCCCGGCCGCCGCGCTGGACGCCGCCCTGGATGAACTCTCCCGCCTGGCGCAGGACGCCTTCGTCGCCCGCCTCGAAGGCATCTTCGAGCACTCGCCGTGGATCGCCGAGCGTGCCTGGAGCGCCGGTCCCTTCGCCAGCATCGACGCGCTGCACGCCGCGATGTGCCTGGTGGTCGACACCGCCGCCCCCGCCGAGCAGCTCGGCCTCATCTGCGCCCACCCCGAGCTCGCCGGCAAGGAAGCCGAGGAAGGCACGCTGACCACGGCCTCCACCGGCGAGCAGCGCGGCGCCGGGCTCGACCAGTGCAGCAAGGAAGAGCTCCAGCGCCTGCGCCGGCTCAACCAGGACTACCGCGCGCGCTTCGGCTTTCCCTTCGTGGTCGCGGTCAAGGGCCTCACCCGCCACCAGATCCTGGACCGCGTCGAGGCCCGCCTGGCCAACGCGCGCGACGCCGAATTCCGCACCTGCCTGGCCGAGATCGGCAAGATCGCCCGCTTCCGGCTGGATGCGATGTTCGGGACGAACAGCTGAACGGCCGCCGCGAGGGCGCGGGTGGTCAGCATCTCGGCGCGGGAATCGCGACTCGCGTCGCTCCTGCAGGAACCACCCCGCCAACGCAGCCGCACGGCAGGAGCGACGCAAGTCGCGATCAAACGCGCGTCGCGCCTAGCGCGCGGCGAGGCAGGCGAGGTCGGTTTCGTGAGAGCGACGCCAGTCGCGATCAAACGCCCCCGCCTGTGCGAAGCCGACATTCGGCGCCAAGTCATCGCCCGGATCGCGACTGGCGTCGCTCCCACACGAACCGCCACGGCCGATTGGCCTGTTGAATCCCTGATCGCCTGTCTGGACAGAACACCATGACCTCGAACCCGACCTACCCCCGCGACCTCGTCGGCTACGGCCGCAACCCGCCCCACGCCGACTGGCCAGGCCGCGCCCGCATCGCGGTGCAGTTCGTGCTCAACTACGAGGAAGGCGGCGAGCACTGCGTGCTGCACGGCGACGCCGGCAGCGAGCAGTTCCTCTCCGAGCTCTTCAATGCCGCGAGCTACCCCGACCGCCACCTGTCGATGGAGGGCATCTACGAGTACGGCTCGCGCGTGGGCGTTTGGCGCTTCCTGCGCGAGTTCGAGCGCCGCGGCCTGCCGCTGACGATCTTCGGCGTGTCGATGGCGCTCGAGCGCCACCCCGAACTCACCGCCGCCTTCAAGGAACTCGGCCACGAGATCGCCTGCCACGGCTGGCGCTGGATCCACTACCAGAACGTGCCCGAGGAGATCGAGCGCGAGCACATGAAGATCGGCATGGAGATCATCGAGCGCCTCACCGGCACGCGCGCACTGGGCTGGTACACCGGCCGCGACTCCCCGAACACCCGCCGCCTGGTCGCCGACCACGGCGGCTTCCTGTACGACTCGGACTATTACGGCGACGACCTGCCGTTGTGGACCGAGGTGAGAAGGACCGACGGCGAGACCGTGCCGCATCTGGTGGTGCCCTACACGCTCGACACCAACGACATGCGCTTCGCGCTGCCGCAGGGCTTCTCGCACGGCGACGAGTTCTTCGAATACCTGCGTGACGCCTTCGACGTGATGTACGCCGAGGGCGAGGAGCGTCCCGCGATGATGTCGATCGGCATGCACTGCCGCCTGCTCGGCCGCCCCGGGCGCTTCCGCGCGCTGCAGCGCTTCCTCGACCACATCGAGAAGCACGACCGCGTGTGGGTGTGCCGTCGCGTCGACGTCGCCCGCCACTGGATCGAGCGCCACCCCTACCAAGCGAAGTAAGCCGGGGGGAAATCGGGAAATCGGGGACAGACCACGATTTCCCGAGCGACTCCCGGCTCTTTCCCGCCTGCCTCACGACCCGAACCCAAAGGAGAACCCCCATGGCCAGCCACACCCCCGGCGCCCCCGTCTTCGCCCCCGCTGCCGAGCTGCCCGACTGGGCGCTGCGCTCGGTCGACCTCGCCAACCCGCGCCTCGGCGCCAGGGCGATCGCCGCCTCCGACGACTTCTTCGCCGAAGTCGGCCGCATGCTCAACCCCGAACCCGCGCAGTTCGTCCCCGGCAAGTTCGACACCAACGGCAAGTGGATGGACGGCTGGGAGTCGCGCAGGAAGCGCGTCGCCGGCCACGACTGGGCACTCGTGAAACTCGGCGTCAAGGGCGTGATCCGCGGCTTCGACGTCGACACCTCCCACTTCACCGGCAACTACCCGCCCGCGGTGTCGATCGAGGCCTGCGTGTCCGAGACCGACGAGGTCGCCGCCCTGCAGGCGGCCGAGTGGACCGAGATCCTCCCCGCCAGCCCGATGGGCCCCAACAGCCACCACCTTCTCGAGTGCGCCAGCACCGCGGCGTGGACCCACCTGCGCGTGAACATGTACCCCGACGGCGGCATCGCCCGCCTGCGCGTTTACGGCCGCCCGGTGGGCACACTCGCGGCCCAGGCCGCCGGCGGCGAGCTGGTCGACCTGGTGGCGATGGAGAACGGCGGCCGCGCGCTGTCGTGGAACGACGCCAGCTTCGGCTCCTCGGCCGCCGCCCTGCTGCTGCCCGGGCGCGGCATGAACATGGGCGACGGCTGGGAGACCCGCCGCCGCCGCGAGCCCGGCAACGACTGGTGCGTGCTCGAGCTCGGCGCCCCCGGCACGGTCGAGCGCATCGAGGTCGACACCGCCTTCTTCAAGGGCAACTACCCCGACCGCTGCTCGGTGCAGGCCGCCTACGTCAGCGGCGGTACCGACCGCTCGATCACCACCCAGTCGATGTTCTGGCAGACCCTGCTGCCCGAGCAGAAGCTGGAGATGGACGCGATCCACAGCTTCACCGAACAGGTGGCGAAACTCGGGCCGATCACCCACGTGCGCTTCAACATCTTCCCCGACGGCGGCGTCTCGCGCCTGCGCCTGTGGGGCAAGGTCGAGGCGAAGTGAGACCGGCGGCGGCCGCGCCCGCGCCGCCGCGGATGCCCGCGCCGACCATCGCGACTTGCATCGCTCCTGCCCGTGCTGCCGAGACCGCCAATCGCGACTTGCGTCGCTCCTACCCGTGCTGCCGGAGCCGCGCCGGTTCGCGTAGGAGCGACGCGAGTCGCGATCCCACCGGTGCTGCCGGAGCCGCGCCGGTTCGCGTAGGAGCGACGCGAGTCGCGATCCCACCGGTGCTGCCGGAGCCGCGCCGGTTCGCGTAGGAGCGACGCGAGTCGCGATCCCACCGGTGCTGCCGGCGCCGCGTCGGTTCGCGTAGGAGCGACGCGAGTCGCGATCCCCCCTCTCAGCCCCCTCCGGCGGGCACACGCCCCCCAACCGTCACCGAGACCCCGTCATGCGCACCGCAGCCCCCCTCCCGCTCGCCGTCCATCCGCTCACCCGCGAGGCCTTCGCCCCCTATGGCGAGGTCGTCGAGGTCAGCGACGCGGTCCGCCACTTCACCATCAACGCCGGCAACACCGAGCGCTACCACGACCTCGCGAACATCGAGCCCGGGCCCGACGGGCGCGTGATCGTCTCCATCTTCCGCGGCCAGCCGCGCAGCCTGCCCTTCACGGTGCAGATGATGGAGCGCCACCCGCTCGCCTCGCAGGCCTTCGTCCCGATGTCGGGCAAGCCCTACCTCGTCGTCGTCGCCCCCGCCGGCGCACCGCCCGCGGCCGAGGATCTGAAGGTCTTCCGCGCCCGCGGCGACCAGGGCGTGAACTACGCCACCGGCGTGTGGCACCACCCGCTGCTCGCGCTCGAAGGGGTGTGCGACTTCCTCGTCATCGACCGCAGCGGCCCGGGACACAACTGCGACGAGGTGCAGCTCGCACGCCCCGGGGTGATCGAAGCCCTGTGAGCGCCGCGGGGTGATCGCAGCGCAAGCGCGGGAATCGCGACTTGCGTCGCTCCTACGACCACCTCCCGAGGCGCGGCGGTTCGTGTGGGAGCGACGCAAGTCGCGATCCGGCGTGTCCCGCGACGCGACGGCTTTCGTGGGAGCGACGCAAGTCGCGATGCGGCGCCCGAGAGACCGCCTTCGTCCTTCCGCCGCAGGCTCCCGCTCTCCCTCCCCTACCCCACCACGCCTCCCCCTCCCCGCAAACACCATACGGATCCCCTGATCCGTCCTATAAGCCCATAAGGGTTTCCATATCACGGCGCGATCCTAGACTGGACTCATCGGTCCATAACGACAAGGAGACGCCACGATGTCCGATCAAACCCGCACGAGCCGGCCGCTCGAGCTCGACCCGGTAGACCAGTGCCCGCCCGGCGGGCGCCTGTTCACCCTCGCCCTGCAGCACGTGCTGGTGATGTACGCCGGCGCGATCGCGGTCCCGCTGATCGTCGGCGGCGCGCTCAAGCTGCCCAAGGATCAGATCGCCTTTCTCATCAACGCCGACCTGCTGTGTTGCGGCCTGGTCACCATCATCCAGGCGCTCGGCGTCGGCCGCTTCGGCATCCGCCTGCCGATCATGATGGGCGTCACCTTCGCCGCGGTCGGGCCGATGGTGGCGATGGCGGGCAACCCCGCGCTCGGCATCAACGCCATCCTCGGCGCGGGCATCGCCGCCGGCCTCTTCGGCATCCTGTTCGCGCCCCTGGTGGCGCGCGCGCTGCCGCTGTTCCCGCCCGTGGTCACCGGCTCGATCATCGCGGTGATCGGCCTCTCGCTGATGCCGGTGGCGATCAACTGGTCGGCCGGCGGCCAGCCGCGCATCCGCGACGCAGCGACCGGACTGATGGTGGACAACCCCGCCTACGGTGCCCCGGAATACCTCGCCATCGCCGCCATCGTGCTCGTCGTGGTGCTGGCGATCACCCGCTACGGTCGTGGCTTCCTGTCCAACGTGGCGGTGCTGGTCGGCATGGGCGTGGGCTTCGCGATCGCGATCGCGCTCGGCAAGGTCGGCTTCGACGGCCTCGCCGACGCGCCCTGGGTGTCGATCGTGACGCCGCTGCACTTCGGCACGCCGATCTTCGACCCGATCTCGATCGCCACCATGTGCCTGGTGATGGTGGTCGTGATGGTCGAGTCGCTCGGCATGTTCCTCGCGCTCGGCGAGCTCACCGGCCGCCGGCTGTCGCGCGACGACCTCACCCGCGGCCTGCGCACCGACGGCCTCGGCACGCTGATCGGCGGCTTCCTGAACACCTTCCCGCACACCAGCTTCTCGCAGAACGTCGGCCTGGTCGGCGTCACCGGCGTCAAGAGCCGCTGGGTGTGCGTGGCGGGCGGCGCGATCCTGATGGCCTTCGGCCTCTTCCCCAAGATGGCGCTGATCATCGCCTCGGTGCCGCAGTACGTGCTCGGCGGCGCCGGCCTGGTGATGTTCGGCATGGTCGCCGCCACCGGCATCAAGATCCTGCTCGCGGCCGACCTGCGCAACAACCGCTTCAACCTCTACATCGTCGCGCTGTCGGTGGGCGCCGGCATGATCCCGATGGTGGCGCCGAAGTTCTTCCAGCAGATGCCGCACGCGCTCGAAACCCTGCTGCACAGCGGCATCCTGCTCGCGGCGATCACCGCGGTGACGCTCAACCTCTTCCTCAACGGCGGCCGCCGCAGCGCCAGCGCCGAGGCGATCGAACCCGCGCTGGCGCACTGAGGCAGCGCCGAACGCGCTACCATCTTCGGGCCTGCGCCCCCGGGATCCGAAGATGGACAGCCAGACGATACGCATCCTGCTCGACGGCGAGGCGGTGTCGATCACCGACCTCGCCCCCACCACCAGCCTGCTCGCCTGGCTGCGCGGCGCGCGCGGCCTCGTCGGCACCAAGGAAGGCTGCAACGAGGGCGACTGCGGCGCCTGCACCGTGGTGGTGGGCGAGCTCGCCGACGACCCCGCGGACGCGCCGCGCCTGTACGCGGTCAACGCCTGCATCCGCTTCCTGGCCACGCTCGACGGCAAGGCGGTGTTCACCGTCGAACACCTGCGCAGCCTCGCCGGCGGCGCCCTGCACCCGGTGCAGCAGGCGATGGTCGATTGCCACGGCTCGCAATGCGGCTTCTGCACCCCCGGCTTCACGATGTCGCTGTGGGCGCTGTACGAGGACCGTCACGCGCAGGGCGAGGCCGCCGCGGATCCCGCCCGCATCCGCAGCGCGCTCGCCGGCAACCTGTGCCGCTGCACGGGCTACCGGCCGATCGTGGAGGCCGGCGAGCGCATGTTCGACGCCCCGTCGCGCCTGCTCGACCGCGATCGCCTGCGCACCGCCCTGCTCGCGCTGCGCCGCGACGACACGCTCGATTTCGGCCACGAGGGCGGCCGCTTCGTCGCCCCGCGCAGCGTGGACGAACTCCTCGCCCTGCGCAGCCGCCACCCCGCGGCCACCCTGCTCGCCGGCGGCACCGACATCGGCCTGTGGGTCAACAAGGGCCTGCGCCGGCTCGACACCCTGATCCACACCGGCGAGGTCGCCGCCCTGCGCGCGATCGTGCCGCACGCCGGCGGCCTGCGCATCGGCGCAGCGGCTTCGCTCACGGCCGCCTTCGACGCGCTCGTCCGCCTGCACCCGGAGCTGGCCGAGCTGCGGGAGCGCTTCGCCTCGCCGCCGGTGCGCAACGCCGGCACGCTCGGCGGCAACGTCGCCAACGGCTCGCCGATCGGCGACTCGATGCCCGCGCTGATCGCGCTCGGCGCGCGCGTGGTGCTCGCGAGCGTGCGCGGTCGGCGCAGCCTGGCGCTAGAGGACTTCTATCTCGACTACATGAAGAAGGACCTCGCCGCCGACGAGATCGTCGAGGCGATCGAACTGCCACCGCCCGCACCCGCGCGACGCTTGCGCAGCTGGAAGCTGGCCAAACGCTTCGACTCCGACATCTCCGCGGTGTGCGCCGGCTTCGCGCTCGAGCTGCGCGCGGGCCGGATCCACGCCCCGCGCATCGCCTTCGGCGGCATGGCGGCAACGCCCAGGCGCGCCACCGCCACCGAGGCCGCGCTCGCCGGCCGGCCCTGGGACGAAGCCGCGCTCGCCGCCGCACAGTGCGCGCTCGAACACGACTTCGCCCCGCTCGACGACCTGCGCGCGAGCGCCGGCTACCGCCGCCGCGCTGCCGCCGGCCTGCTCGCGCGCTTCTTCCTCGAGACCCGCCCCGACGCGCCGCTCGCCGCGGCGCAGACGCGCGCCTTCGCCGCGGAAGATCTCGCCGGCGGCGGGCGCTGAGGAGAACGCGATGAACGAGCCGATCGAGCCCACCTCGTCACCGCCGGCATCCGCACCCCCCGCCGGCCAGCCGCATCCGCACGAGTCCGCCCACCTGCACGTGGCCGGCGAGGCCACCTACGTCGACGACCTCCCCGAACCCGCCGGCACCGCACACGCGGCGCTCGGCCTGTCGACGCAGGCGCACGCGCGCATCGTGGCGATGGACTTCGGCGCGGTGCTCGCGGCGCCCGGCGTGCTCGGCGTGCTGGTGGCCGCCGACATTCCGGGACGCAACGACTGCGGGCCGATCGTGCACGACGACCCCATCCTCGCCGCAGGCGAAGTTCACTACGTCGGCCAGCCGATCTTCGCGGTGATCGCCGACGAGCGCGAGGGCGCGCGCCGCGCCGCGCGCCTCGCCCGCATCGACTACGCACCGCTGCCGGCGCGGCTCGACCCGCTGGAGGCCGCATGCGCGGGCGAGCTCGTGCTGCCGCCGATGCGCCTCATGCGTGGCGACGTCGATGCGGCGCTGGCCGCGGCGCCGCATCGCGTGGAGGGGCGATGGCAGGTCGGCGGCCAGGAGCACTTCTACCTCGAAGGCCAGGTCGCGCTCGCCCAGCCGCGCGAGGACGGCTGCATGCAGGTGTGGTGTTCCACCCAGCACCCGAGCGAGATGCAGCAGGTGGTGGCGCACTGCCTGGGCATCGCCGCCCACCGCGTGGTCGTGGAGATGCGCCGCATGGGCGGCGGCTTCGGCGGCAAGGAGTCGCAGTCGGCGCTGTTCGCCTGCGTGGCGGCGCTGGCGGCGGCGAGATTTCGCCGCGCGGTCAAGCTGCGCCCCGATCGCGACGACGACATCGCCATCACCGGCAAGCGCCACGACTTCCACTACGACTACACCGTCGGTCACGACGAAGAGGGCCGCCTCCTCGCGCTGCGCGTCGACATGGTCGCACGCGCGGGCTGCTCCGCCGACCTCAGCGGCCCGGTCGCCACGCGCGCGCTCTGCCATGTCGACAACGCCTACCACCTGCCGGCGGCCGACCTCCGTGCCCGGCTCGCGCGCACCCACACCCAGTCCAACACCGCCTTCCGCGGCTTCGGCGGACCGCAGGGCGCGATCCTCGCCGAGTGGGTGATCGACGGCATCGCGCGCACGCTCGGGCGCGATCCCCTTGACGTGCGCCGCGCCAACTTCTACGGCGGCCCGGGGCGCGACACCACGCCCTACGGCCAGGTGGTCGCCGACAACGTGCTGCACGCGCTGGTCGACGAACTCGAAGCGAGCAGCGACTACCGCGCCCGCCGCGCCGAGATCGCCGCCTTCAACGCCGCCGCTCCGGTGCTGCGGCGCGGGCTGGCGCTCACCCCGGTGAAGTTCGGCATCTCCTTCAACCTCACCCACCTGAACCAGGCCGGCGCGCTGGTGCATGTGTATGCCGACGGCTCGGTGCTGGTAAACCACGGCGGTACCGAGATGGGCCAGGGCCTGCACACCAAGGTCTGCCAGGTGGTCGCCGCCGAGCTCGGCATCGCGCTCGAGCGCGTGCGCGCCACCGCCACCGACACCAGCAAGGTGGCCAACACCTCGGCCACCGCGGCCTCCACCGGCGCCGACCTCAACGGCCAGGCCGCGGCCGCCGCCGCGCGCACGATCCGCATGCGCCTGGCGGAGTTCGCACTGCGCCGCTTCGCCGAGGGGGGCGAGGGGGGCCAAGGCGAAGACCGCGGCGATGCGCGCCCAGGCCGCCGGCCCGCCGACCCGGCCGCGGTGCGCTTCGCCGACGGCCAGGTGTACGTCGGTGCACATACGATCCCCTTCGCCGAGCTCGTCGGCGCGGCCTACCGCGCCCGCGTGCAGCTGTGGTCCGACGGCTTCTACGCCACGCCCGGGCTGCACTGGGACGCGGCCACGCTCACCGGCCACCCCTTCCACTACTTCGCCTACGGCGCGGCGGTGTCCGAGGTGGTGGTCGACACGCTCACCGGCGAATGGCGCCTGCTGCGCGCCGACCTGCTGCACGACGCCGGCAGCTCGATCAACCCGGCGATCGACCGCGGCCAGGTCGAGGGCGCCTTCATCCAGGGCATGGGCTGGCTCACCATGGAAGAGCTGTGGTGGAACGCCGAGGGCCGCCTGATGACCCACGCGCCTTCCACCTACAAGATCCCCGCCGCGCACGACTGCCCGGCGGACCTGCGCGTGCGCCTGTTCCACAACCCCAACCGCGCCGACACCCTCCTGCGCTCCAAGGCGGTCGGCGAACCGCCGCTGCTGCTCGGTTTCTCGGTCTTCTTCGCGCT
>Ga0268298_10000723_pt1 | contig 41673 bp, 34 predicted proteins | sample WWTPWeurt_MetaG_FD_194462 | JGI IMG/M metagenome (GOLD analysis project Ga0268298, IMG submission 194462) | Activated sludge microbial communities from WWTP in Nijmegen, Gelderland, Netherland - WWTP Weurt | ecosystem: Engineered > WWTP > Aerobic digester > Activated sludge | place...
ACGGGGCGCAGGCCGGTGATCATCTGGGCGAAAACGGTTCATCCCCGCGGGCGCGGGGAACACATAGAGCTGCGCCGCGCGCGTCCTGGCCGCGTCCGGTTCATCCCCGCGGGCGCGGGGAACACGTCGTGATGCGCGTGCGCAACTCGAGCAGCTCCGGTTCATCCCCGCGGGCGCGGGGAACACGCCGACGCACCGCGGGTGCAGCTCCACTTTGCCGGTTCATCCCCGCGGGCGCGGGGAACACTTGATCCAGGCGATGTCGGGCACATGTGTAAACGGTTCATCCCCGCGGGCGCGGGGAACACGGTTGCTACGGCCGTTATGAGTCGAGATCACGCGGTTCATCCCCGCGGGCGCGGGGAACACCACAGCTGGCGCGACCTCAACGGCCGCGGCGGCGGTTCATCCCCGCGGGCGCGGGGAACACCAGGTCCGCGGCCTCATCGCTCAGCCCGCTCGCCGGTTCATCCCCGCGGGCGCGGGGAACACTTTGTCGACGACGTGCAAGGCCCAGATGACCTCGGTTCATCCCCGCGGGCGCGGGGAACACGATGACGACACCTACCGCCTCACGCTGGCGCGCGGTTCATCCCCGCGGGCGCGGGGAACACTAGCCCTCCTGCTCGAGAACATCGGGGGTGCGCGGTTCATCCCCGCGGGCGCGGGGAACACCGCGAGGCCGCAGGCGGCGGATTCCCCAAAGCCGGTTCATCCCCGCGGGCGCGGGGAACACGCGTCCGACGCGCAACAGCGCAAGGCGTTTGCCGGTTCATCCCCGCGGGCGCGGGGAACACTACGACAACGTTCGGGGCGCGGAGCAGCGCGTCGGTTCATCCCCGCGGGCGCGGGGAACACGGCGGTGGAGGCGTTCACGCGGATGAGCCGGTGGGTTCATCCCCGCGGGCGCGGGGAACACTGCATCGCGATCGTCTGCGGGATCGTCATCGGCGGTTCATCCCCGCGGGCGCGGGGAACACCGAGGCCCGCGAGTGCCTCGTGCAACTGCTCACGGTTCATCCCCGCGGGCGCGGGGAACACCTCATGTCTGCCTACCTCTGCGACGACGCGCACGGTTCATCCCCGCGGGCGCGGGGAACACCGCAGCACCTCCCCCACCTCGAAGCGCTGGAACGGTTCATCCCCGCGGGCGCGGGGAACACGCCCGCGCCGCCTTCACCGCGTCGAGCTTCTCCGGTTCATCCCCGCGGGCGCGGGGAACACGTTTTCGTGGCCGAGGGCACCAACGTGGCGACCGGTTCATCCCCGCGGGCGCGGGGAACACAGCGCGTGTATTCGGTTCAGGGACTGCGAGGACGGTTCATCCCCGCGGGCGCGGGGAACACGTTTGCGGTCAGGCCGCCGGCGCCCTGGGGCGGCGGTTCATCCCCGCGGGCGCGGGGAACACCGACTGGTCGGCGCTCATGCCCAGCCAGCGGTCGGTTCATCCCCGCGGGCGCGGGGAACACTCATCGCGCGGGATGCCGACGCTCGACTCGAACGGTTCATCCCCGCGGGCGCGGGGAACACTCGAGCGACAGGCCGATGAGCTCGGCCTTGGCCGGTTCATCCCCGCGGGCGCGGGGAACACCACCCGCCGGGCATCGGGCAGCGTCACGAGCCCGGTTCATCCCCGCGGGCGCGGGGAACACCGCCGAATAGAATTCGTCGGCTCGCGCCTCGCCGGTTCATCCCCGCGGGCGCGGGGAACACAACGACACGCCCTACGTCGAGAGCGAGGACGGCGGTTCATCCCCGCGGGCGCGGGGAACACGTTGCTGCTGTTTGCGGCGTGGCACAGGACAACGGTTCATCCCCGCGGGCGCGGGGAACACCGGCCGTGCCCGGCGCCACGTATCCGCTCACGCGGTTCATCCCCGCGGGCGCGGGGAACACATCGACGGCCCCACCGGCGGGCGGCCGGTGCTCGGTTCATCCCCGCGGGCGCGGGGAACACTCCTCGACGCTGGTCAACTCCCCGATATCCCTCGGTTCATCCCCGCGGGCGCGGGGAACACATCAGGAAACCCATCACCGCGCGCTTCATCCTCGGTTCATCCCCGCGGGCGCGGGGAACACGTGGATCGAGCGTCGGCGACTTGGCCCGGCTGCGGTTCATCCCCGCGGGCGCGGGGAACACGCGGGCGCTGCTGTAGTTGGTCTGGCTGAAGTCGGTTCATCCCCGCGGGCGCGGGGAACACAACAGATCCACGCTGCGCTGCGCTAGATTTCGCGGTTCATCCCCGCGGGCGCGGGGAACACGTAGGCAGTACCGTTGCCCGCGGAGACCTCAACGGTTCATCCCCGCGGGCGCGGGGAACACAGCCGCTCGAGCACCGGGCCGAGCATGAGCAGCGGTTCATCCCCGCGGGCGCGGGGAACACGTCAGCATGGTGCTGCCGGCGCCCTCGGCGCGCGGTTCATCCCCGCGGGCGCGGGGAACACGGCTGGTTCGACCGGCTGCTGATCAAGATCGCCGGTTCATCCCCGCGGGCGCGGGGAACACTCTCGAAGCGCCTCTTCAATTTGGACAGCGAGCGGTTCATCCCCGCGGGCGCGGGGAACACATGTCTATCGGCAGCGCCGAACCGATCACCGTGCGGTTCATCCCCGCGGGCGCGGGGAACACGCGATCGGCCCCTATAACTGCGACCTCGCTGCCGGTTCATCCCCGCGGGCGCGGGGAACACCAATTCGGTCATCGTGATGGCCATGCCTCACCCGGTTCATCCCCGCGGGCGCGGGGAACACGCGACCTGTTTCACTACCGTTTGCGCGTAGCCGGGTTCATCCCCGCGGGCGCGGGGAACACGCGTGCCGGGCGTGTCGTGGGTCGAACGCCTCTGGTTCATCCCCGCGGGCGCGGGGAACACTCGTTGCGGGCGCTCTGCAGCAGGTGCTCGAGCGGTTCATCCCCGCGGGCGCGGGGAACACCTGCTGCAGGACGCGGTGATCGACATCGAGGCCGGTTCATCCCCGCGGGCGCGGGGAACACGTGTTCGCGCTGTTCCAGGCGGTGGAGTTCGCCGGTTCATCCCCGCGGGCGCGGGGAACACTCGTGTGCGCGTTCATTCTTGCGGTCGAACCACGGTTCATCCCCGCGGGCGCGGGGAACACTCGTATTTTTTGAAGTCCAGATACCCCAGCGCCGGTTCATCCCCGCGGGCGCGGGGAACACGGTCGCTTGCTGCGGGCGCTTCGTGGGCGCCGCGGTTCATCCCCGCGGGCGCGGGGAACACTGGTTGCGCAGATCCACGACCACCGCGGCCTGCGGTTCATCCCCGCGGGCGCGGGGAACACCGCATTCACGGCCGCAAGGGGGCGCACATGAGCGGTTCATCCCCGCGGGCGCGGGGAACACTCCGAATGGAATGGCGGCGGAAGGCGCGGAGTCGGTTCATCCCCGCGGGCGCGGGGAACACGTAGGCATCCCGGAATGCAACCCGGGCGCCCACGGTTCATCCCCGCGGGCGCGGGGAACACGAACTTCGGGGCTTTGGTGGTCATGGTTGCTCCGGTTCATCCCCGCGGGCGCGGGGAACACGACGTGGGAGTGTTGGCGGCGAGCGGTGCGGGCGGTTCATCCCCGCGGGCGCGGGGAACACGGAGTCGCCCGGTAATCCAGCCGCGTCTGGCGCGGTTCATCCCCGCGGGCGCGGGGAACACGATGGGCTCGCGCAGGATCGGCGCGGGGGTGTCGGTTCATCCCCGCGGGCGCGGGGAACACAACGCCATCCTGACCGACGGCATCACCGACGCCGGTTCATCCCCGCGGGCGCGGGGAACACACTTCTTCCATCTCAATGAAATGTATGAAGAAGTCGAGAGCTTCCGATTCTACCGCTGCAGTCTCATGACGAAAGGTTTTATGGGTTGTTAAGGATCGTCACAGCCTGCGTCGGGATGGAAGCTTACCAAGCGAACCCCATCCCAATCAGCAGGAAGTCGTCGATTGGACCCGAGGGTCTCGAACTCGAAGCCTGCCTCGTTATTGACCTGCCAGGCGATCACGGCGTTGCCGTCTTCGATACCTTCCTTCACTTGATCCCAGATGTGTTCGCGAACTCGTCTGGAGTAGTGACCCACGTAAACGCCTGCCCGAATCTCCAGCAACCACACGGCGAGTCTGCCGCGCAGTCGCGGTGGCGCATTCTCAAGAACGATGACCAGCATCGCCCAGGCCCTTGGGATCGGGAAACGCTGGCCCCACCGCATCAGCGGGCGCATCTGGTCGAGGGATCTCCCCGGCAGCGAGAATCTCTTCGATGTCGGGGATGATCCGCTCCAGCAATCGCGTCTCCCGGAAGATGTCTCGGCACGCCAGTCGAACCGCGCGCTCCGCGTTGGGCGGGTTGCTCGCTGCGACCTTGAAGGCAGCCGGCACTACAGTCTCGAACTTGTAGATATCCGCGACATCGTAGACGAACGACAAAGGCTTTCCGGTATGGATGAAGCCGACTGCCGGGGCATAGCCTGCAGCCAACACCGCCGCTTCGGTCACGCCGTACAGTGCGGCCGTGGCGGATGACAGACACCGATTGGGCAAGTCCGACGCGTCCCATGCCTCGGGGTTGTAGTTGCGGCCGGACCATTCCACACCGAACTTCTGGGCCATGAGTCGGTAGGTCTTGCGCACCCGCACACCCTCGATACCGCGCAGCTGGTCGACGCTGCGCCGGGCGGGAGGCTCCTCCCCGAATCGCAGCGCGTACATCTTGCGTACGACCTTCAGGCGCAGGGTCTCATCCAGCGCCAATCGCGCCTGGTAGAGCAGTCGATCGGCACGCGCCCCACCGGGCTGCCCGGATGAATACAAGCGCACTCCGGCCTCCCCCACCCAGACCAATAAGGTCCCCACTCGCGCAGCGAGCGCAGCGGCCATATGCGATACGCGCGTACCCGGCTCCAGCATGATGCAGGCGACTCCACCGACGGGGATGTGCGTCAGCACGGGCCGCACGCGGAAACCTTGCTGATCGACCACGACGAAGGCCCCATCGACGACATCGATCTCGCCCTTCTCGACGAAGACGATGGACAGACGCTCCTTGATGGGAATGGGTTTGAGGGGCGGGAGTATGTCAGGCCTCCTCTACCCGGCCGAGCGCTTCCTGGACCAGTTCATCCGACAGCCTGTAACCGAACTCGCCGAGCAATTCGAAAATCGGACGCAGAGGACCGACCTCCGACGCCTTGCGAGCCGCGACGAGTACGCCCACGGTGCCGACAACCGGAATCCCCAGTCGTGCTGCAACCTGCCGTGCTTTCCGCTCATCGACGAGCACCGGCACAGCCCGCCTGCGCGCGAGCACCAATGCCGCTGACTCGCCAGCGTCCAGCAGGTTTTCGGCTGCAAACCGATCCGCGCCCGTCACATGCGTTCGATGAAGCAACCCGGCATCGCTCGCGGAGGCGATCGCCAGCGCGCCGGGGCGATCACCCCGGCGCGTACATTCGAGAAACACCGTTTCCGGCACGAGCACGGTATCGAAGCGACGCCTCAGCAGCGGCAGCAGATCCAGCCTTGCGAGCGCGATGAGAGGGCCACTATCTGTTACGACCATGCCGGGCGATCACCTCGAGTTCCGAGTCCAGTTCTTCGGGAGGGGTGCGCACGACAGCGAGACCTGCCGCCCCGACGCGCTCGATGAAGTCTTCGACGCCCAGGCCCGCCAACTTGGCAGCTTGTGCCAGTGACAGCGTGCCGTCGTCGAACAGGCGCAAGGCCAAGCTGATGCGCACCCCGCTTTCGACCAGCAAGTCATCGAAGGGCACGGCGACGAAGACGGGATTTCCATGCTTGGTGACGACCGAGAGGTGACCCTGCTCGGCGCCGCGGATGAGTTCCCCCGTGCGTTCGCGCAGGTCTCGTACGGTGAAGGCTTCCATAGCCGCGTCCTCGTGAATTTGTGCCATCAAATGATAGAACAAATTAAACGGCCGGCCGAACTAACAGCAAGCCGCAGCCAAAAGCCTTCGCACGCCCGATTCCGCGCGCAAGCGTAATCGCGAAACGCTCCGCGTCGGTCACGATCAGTTCGCCCGCGAGGTCGACGGTGCTGAAACGCAACTGACCACGCTTGCCGCCGTGCTGTTCGTAAGCGGCGACCGCTACGGTCGATTCGTCGAGCGCGAACCCATGCTGTTCGGCGCGGCTGGCGAGCCAGTTCGTGCACGCTGAGTGAACTACCTCGTAGAGCGGCGGAGGTGGGTCCAGTTGTCCGTCGGCCGTTGTATGGTGCGGCGTCCAGCTCGCCCAATTCGGCAGGCCGCGCGCCGCGAGCAGTCGCTTCTTCGTGTCCATGACCACGTCGTGGCGTTTCGATCCGTCTTCACCCGCACGCGCGACCACCGGATTGGCGCGCAACTCGAAACCCAGCCGCGCGCCGGTCGGCACTTGCGGCCGGTATTCGCGGCACTGCACCTGCCATTCATCTGAATCGATCTTCGGTGCGCGCTGGGAGACTACGTAGAAACGCGGCAGGCCGTCGGTGTCCCGCCGGCGGAACAGGAAATCCCGTTCCGTCCCTGGCGCCGAAGGGAAGAACCGCCAAAGCCACTGGTGCTCGCTGTACGCACCCTCCAGCCAGTCGTGCGCGGCGCGGCGCTCGAAGCCGGGGCGAGGGATGATCAAGCTGAAATACACGTTCAGGCCTCCTTGCGGATCAATGCCAGATGCTCGCTGCGGTCGCCGAACTGCCAGCCCGTGCGACGAAGCGGACGATCCTTGCGGGTGACGGTCAGGTCCGGCGCCAGACCGACGGCGATACCTTTTCCCCAGGCGATGCGCTCGACCGGCAGCGGCAACTCGTGCGATGCGACATGGGTTGAGCCATCAAGCTTGGCGATTGCCTCCGTCAGGCGCGCGAGATAGCTGTCGAACGCTTGTTCCGCGGTGACCGCCTCGATGAGCTGCGGATGCAGCGGGGCGCCGGGCGGGCACGCCTTGCGCCCGAGGTAAAGAACGAAGCGCGGCTTGCGCAGGGCGTCGCCGAGGGTTGCGAGCGAATACGGGCTGTCGTCGCCGGCCTGGACTGCGACCAGGAAACCCGCATCCTGGCGATAGTCGCGGGTCGACAGGATGGTATTGAGGTCGTGGCGGGGGATGGCCAGTTCGTCGCGTCGCGAGGCATGGGGGCGCTTCTTCAGGCTGGCCTGGCTGGGCACCTGTGCGGTGTGATAGTCGCGCAGGAGCTTGCCCGACGACTGAAGCCCTACCGCGTAGCCGTAAGCATCCCGAAGTGCGGCGTGCGCGGCCTCGTCCTCGCGGCGCAGGCCGAGTGCCGCACCCAACAAGCCGACCAAGGTGGAGATGCCTGGGTAATCGTGGCTTGGACGGTATTCCCCGACTGCGGTATCGCCCCACGCCGACAAGGGTGCCTGGAGTTGAAAGACCAAGAGCGGCATGGCCTCACTCCTGGGCAAACCGGATCAACTCGTCCAGGCTGCCTGCCCCGGTCTCCGCATTGATCGCGTAGTGCGCGTCGGCGCAGGCGCCATACACCTTGTCGAAGTTGTCGCGCCGCGTCTCGACGGCCTTTACCGCTTTCTCAAGCATGTCCTCGCCCTCGAAGGGCTTGACCGGCTTGAGGAAGGCCTGGGCGAGCGAACGCGGCTGCTGGTCGCCTTTCTCCGCCAGCACGTAGCTCGCGTAGGCACGTGAAGCGTGGCTGTTCTGCATGCCGGTGGGGCTGACCTTGGTGACGGCATGGATGAAGGCCTGAAGCGCCTTGTCCGCCAATCCTTTGTCGCCGCCGAGGTTCTCCACGAGCAGCGCGCGGTCGACGCAGACATAGAGGTAGAAGAGGCCGGCCCCGTAGCTGCGCTCGCCGATGTGGGCGGCGCCCTTGTCGGTGAGGCCATCGTTGAGATCGTCGACCGCACTGAAATAATCGTCCTCGACCGCGCTCTTGTGCACGGTGATGGCATGGGCGACCTGGACCGCCGCTTCCATGTTGAAGGCCGGGCTGTCGGCCAGCATGCGGCCGAACATGGCGATGTCCGCAGCCTTGCGCGGGGTACGCAGCAGGTTCAGCTCTTCTTCCGTGGGTCCGGCATTCCGACTGGCGCAGTCCTGGGCGAGCTCCTCGACGGCCTCGACTTCTTCCGGGCTGAAGTGCGCGAGTTGTTCGATCTGCAGGTCTTCGTCCTTGTCCGATTTCTTGTCGGACTTCAACTTGCCGAACTTGCCGACGATCTGGCGAGCCCATTCGCGCGCGTTCTTGTCCGATACGCCGGCCGCGACCAGCCTGGCATGCACTTGCTTGCCCATGTCCTTGGTGCGGGTGCCGATGTGGCCGGCCAACGCAGTCTCGAAAATGTCGGAAGTCCGCCATGCGCGCTTTTGGCTTTGCGAGGAGATCCGCAGCCGCAACGCATCGCCCATCAAGGCGGTCTTGGGACGGCCGGTGTCGTCGCGGTTGAGGTTGGAGGGCGGGTAGCTGGTCAGGACGTGCAGTTGAACGAAGCGGGACATGTGGTGTTCTCCTTGAGCGCAGATCGTGGGGGAATGGGGGGGTCAGTCGGCGCTGCGGGCTGGCCAGTCGTAGGCGTAAGCCCACCGTTTCCTGCGGTCGTCACCCCAGAACAGGATGTCGTCGGCCAGCGCAATCACGTCGATGCGATGCTCCATCAGTGGAAGCACCCGTCGCAGACCAGTGAACAGGCTCTCCACGTCGGGGGACTCGAGCAGCCGGGTGAAGCGCAACTCGCTGACGAGTGGTCTGTCCTCGCCCGGCGCCTTGTGGCTCATCGCCTTGGCGAGCGCTCCGGGCTGATCCTGGGTGACGTGCGCGAGCAGGCCGACGATCGCCGCGAGGCGGTCATCGCGCGAAGAGATGTGGTCGGCGTTCCAGGCGGCGGCCTTGAATCGTCGGTACAGGCGCTGATAGGGCGCACTCAGGGTGACAGCAGTCACCGTGGGTGCGCGGCGCAGAATGGCGCGGCTGGCACGGTCGTCTTCGAGCTTCTGCCACCAGTCGAGCAGGATCGTGCCGTAGGCATTGTCGCGTGAGAATCGGTCGGGCATGGGGATCTCCTCAGACTTTGGCGGTCGCAGTCTTGCCGCGGCCACCTGCAGGTTTCGTAGGGGGAGGCAGGCGCAGTACCTCGTGCATCTTCTTGCCGTTCAGGTTGGCCACCAGTTGCCGGTGCGCGTCGGCGACGCGCCGAGGCTTTTGGCGCTCGATGGGGCCCGTGCCGACGAAGGTGTTGTCGAACAATCCCAGGGCTGTCTTGCGCAGGGTGTGATGCCAGGCTTGCCGGCATTCCAGGGTATCGGGATCGGTGTTTTCGTCGCCTCGGACGGTTTCGATGCACCGCTTGAGCTGGCCGTAGAACGCCGCCTCCGTCCGCTGCCAGAACTCGGCGTCGATGGCGCTGAAATCGCCGCGCGCGTCGCCGCCGAACCAGGCATCCTTAACTGCGCTGCGCAGGAAGAAGACTGCTTGCTGTGCGCCGGCGAGCCAGGTTGTCACCGCGCCGGAAACCGCTTGCAGGGCCGCCTTGCTCTCGCACTCGCCCAGGCCGTAAAGCGGCAGGCTGGATTCGTACCAGCAGCGCGCCTTCATGTTGTCCATGTCGTAGCCGAATGCCCACAGGCGCAACGCACCGCCCAGTTGCCGGCGGCGTGATTCGAGGGCGTGGGACACAATGCGCGCCGGCCGCTGCCTATTCTTGGCATCCGCTTGGCCCAGCACCCACGCGAGCCAGTGCCGGTATCCCATCCCGCCCGGCTGCGGATGCATCGGCAACCACTCGCCCTTGAGCTCGTAGTAGGGCGAGAGCGGGTGATCCCAGGCGCCCTTGTAGTTGAGCCCGTAGTTCTTCGCTGCGAACTGGCGAATCAGCTTGTCCGATATCCGTCCGCACAGGCCGCAACTGCCTTCCTTTCCGTTTTCCAGGTCGAGACGGATCCGGCGCGGCGTCGCCCAGAAGACATGGTCCGGATGGACCTGTGCCGGGGCAAGTTCTCCGCCCGGCTGCAGGCTTGCCACATCGGTGAGCCAAGGGAAGCGAAAATGTGCGCCGGTAAGGCTCGCATCCCCGCAGCGCTCGAGATGTTGGGGGCGCTCGATCACGTTTAGCCACACGTTCTGCCAAAGGCTGGCTGGAGCCTGGCGCAGCAGCAAGGTAGTCAGCGGTCCGCCGCCACGCAGCCCCGTGCGGTATCCGACGCCGCCTGCGGGTGCATTGGTCTGCAGTGTGAATAGTGCAGTCGCCGCGCACGCTGGACACAGCGCATCGAGTCGGCCACGTTTGACGAAGTGGTCGCTGTTGTTGCGCAGTGCGTTCTCGCCCGGCGATTCGATCAGGAGTGCCGAGATCGGATTGAGTGCCGACGCTTCGGGCGCCAAGGCGACATCCTGCATGAAGCGCGGTCCATCGCCGTCCAGACCGAAGGCCTCTTCGACCGGTGCGAACCAGTCGCGCAGCATTGGTGCGTTGGGTGGTGAGGTGAGGAATGCCCTCCATGTCGCCGAACTCTCGACCGGCGCCGTCGTTTGCAGCAGACCGATGGCGAACTGCATCAGTGCGCCGTTGAAGTCCGCACGGTCGGCGTCGAATGCGACGATATCGGGATCGGCCAGGTGATCCGGGGCAATCCAGTCGCGAGAGCCATCTGTTCGGCGGATGGGCATCCAGGGCTCTTCAAACAGATGCATGCTGCCTCCTAGTAAGTTAGTTCCAAGGCGACTTTGAGGCCTCACGCACTGTGAGCCCGCATCAATGTTGCCCTTGGGGCGAACGGGAGCAGACCCCGATCGTCGTTACAGGACAGATGGTATAGCGGCGATCTTAATCCGTCAAAAAATTCTGAAGTGTTCAGCTTCCTTTAAATTTTATCCCCGTAAGGATTCTGCATCTGTGGGACAATTCGCGTCGTTCTCTACGCCAGTGGAGATCAACCGTGTTCTGCTTCTTTCGAGGCGTCTGAATACGTCCGTTCCTCGCTTACGCGGGGCCTTTAAGCCGACTACCCGGTTCGGCCATCGACAAGCCACGGTTATTGTCGTAGTGCCAATACCGCATTTTGCTGGGCTGTTTGTCGGCAGACGGCGCTTCGGCCACACCCATCCATTCCCCGTCGACTTTGCGCAGCGCCAGCACCACCGACCATTTGCCCTTGTCCGGCAGCAATGCTTCTGCTTCCTGAACTGCCTGCTCCTTCGCAGCATCGGTTTCAGGCGCACGCCGCGCGATCAGTCGCTCCGCGACCTTTACGCTGCTGTAGGCCCAGGCATGACGGGAATTTTCGTGTTGAGCCCAAGGCCGCAGCCGATCACCCTCCCAGCGGGCGAGCAAGACGGTCACGCTCGCTTCGCCCAGGCGGGTGGGCGTTTTGGCCTCGCTCCACCAGTCGATGCCGCCGCGCACGTATCCGTCGGCGATCTTGATCGTGTTCTGCTGGGCAACGCTGCGATCGCTGAAGTAGGTGCCGTCGGCCTGGTCGGCGTTGGCTTGCAGGCCCGGAGGCAATTCGACCTCTTCGCCAAATACGCCCTCGATGAGTGCGCGGGCGTCCTGCGGCATGGCGATGCGGCCATGCTGGAGCGCCTTGGCGGTCAGCCACAGGTGGCCGTGGTGGGGGTAGACGGCGGCGGCTTTCGGGAAGGCCTGCTTGTACCAGTTGGCGGCGGGCGTCTCGGTCCAGGCCGGGCCGAGCACCCACAGGCAGGGCTGGCCGCGCTGGTCGGTCGCTTGCGGGTCGGCAAGTCGAGCACCGTCCGTGCTGCGCGGATGGCGCTGCAGGCGGCCGGCGCGTTGGATCAGTCGGTCGATGGGGGCGAGATCGGAGATCACCATGTCCCAGTCCGCGTCCAAGGACTGTTCGGCGACCTGCGAAGCGATCACGAGGCGGCCGGCGCGCTCGGCCGGTGTGCTCGATTTACCGAAGTGCGTAAGGATGTGCTCCTCGGTTGCGAGTCGGTCATGAAGGGCGAAGCGGGCGTGGAACACGATGAGGTGATCCGCGTCGAGTTCATCCGCGAAGTTTGCGTGTGCGGCGAGTACGTCCGACACGGTGTTCCGCATCCAGCATACGCATTTGCCTTGCGCGAGCGCGCCGCGGATGGCTTTCAAGATCTCTTGCTCGTCGGCTACGTAGCGGATGGTCAAGTCCCGGCAAACCGCGCTGCGAGCAACGACAGGGTTGAAAGCCGCACTCGGCTGTCCCTCCTGCCATGATGTCACCAGCGGAAAATCCGTCGACGTGGCCGGTGGGAGCGGCCCCGCAAGGCGCCCGCGCGCGAAGGCATCGAGCAGCGAGCGCTTCATGCGCTCGGGCAAGGTGGCCGACAGGAGAATGACGCTGCCACCGGCGATGGCATGGAACGTCAGCACGGTTTCGAGCACGCGCTGCATGTAGGCATCGCAGGCATGCACCTCGTCAACGATCAGCACCTTGCGGAACAGGCCGAGCAGGCGCAGGGACTGGTGTTTGCTGTAGAGCGTGGCAAGCAATACCTGATCGATCGTGCCGACCCCGGCCGGGGCGAGCAGTGCACGCTTGCCGTGGTCGGCAAGCCATGAATTGCAACGGGCAGTGGCGGTGTCGTCTTGCTGGGCCGCGTCGGCCTCCTCCTGCCCAACTGGAAGCACCGACTCGGCAAAGGCTTCGACCAGATTGCGCTGCCCGTGCGCCAGCACCAGGCTGGCGTTGCCCTCGAACAGCCTGCGGTAGACATCGGCAATGCGGCTGTACATGGCGTTGGCCGTGGCCATGGTCGGGAGCGCGATGAAGAAGCCGTCGGCGCAGCCAGCGGTCATCATCCGATGAGCGAGCATGACGGCCGCCTCGGTCTTGCCGGCGCCGGTCACGTCCTCCAGCAGATGGATCTGTGGTCCTGAAGTGACCGGTGCGGCGATTGCCCAAGCCTGCAGGGGAGAGGGTGTTGCGATCTCCGGGAACAGCTCGGCGAAGCTGCGTTCGCGGCATGGCACCGGCAATACACCTACGGCGTCGAGTGCAGATCCGGCACGCTCCTGCGCTTCGAGCCAGTAGTCGGCCAGTGGGCACGCATCCGAACGGTAGGGGAAGAACCGCGTATTCGAGCCGACCCAATCCGCGAGTACCGTGATGCCGGCAATCCACCACGACAGCGCTTTGCTGGTGGCGTGGAAGGTTTGTGGATCGATGGCGCAGTTGGTTGCCGAGATCGCCATTGCAGGGAAGAGCTTGCGGAGTTCCTCCAGGAAGCCCTCGATCGCACGAATGTCCTCCGGAGCGAAGTGCTGGCGCCAGTATCCCTGCGCGGCAGGGGGCAATCCGTGATGTCCCATGGTGGCGCGAAACCACCAATCGATTCCTTCGAGCATTTCCTCGCTGTCGGAGCCGAACCAGCATTGATCGAGCGCCCGATCCTCGAGGTGTTGCTTCCAAACCAGCCAACCCAAGGTGTCGTGACGAACGACATAGGGCTTGCCGGGATCGGCCACGCGCCCTCGTAAGTGGTCGACGAGATCCGAACGCTGTCCCTGGAACGACTCGGCGAACTTGCCTAGGTCGTGGATCGCGAGGCAGAACGCGAGCCACGAATCCAAGGAAGCCTCGGCATCCAAGGCGAGCGTTTCTGCGAAGAGCGCGCGCAGCGCCGGTAAGCGCTTCAGGAGGGTGACGCCCACTGCCGCCACATCGAGACAGTGATAAGGCAGCAGGTGACATTCGTCCGCATGCTCCTCGGGTGGCCTTGCCTTACCCCAGTAGCCGAAGTGAAGGGCTGTCATCTTGATTCTTCCCGGTTGTTGGCTCACGCATTTTGAGCCGGGCCGAGGCTCACAGAGTGAGCCTGCAGAGCGGGATTGTTGTGGTAGGCGATCGGAAAACGAGAGGACAGCGAGCGGCTGCCCTCATCGGTGACGTACTCCACCCGACCGCCGTTGACCAGTACGCGGCAATGCTCCAGGTAGTAAAGGTTCGGGCGCTTGGAGTGGAGGATGGTCTTGAGGTCCGAGGGCGAGACTTCATTCATTCCGGATCGATCTCCAGAAAACGCGATTTGCATCTGTCGCGAGTATAGACGCATGACGTAGCCAGCTCGTGCGGACGGGCCTGCGATCGGCCGGTTTGCGTCATGGAGGCTGGACGTCGGCTGTGCTCGTCGGTGCTCGGGCAGGGCGCGACCCCTGCAGCGCCTGCAGCGGAGCGCGCCGAAAAGGCCCCGCATGGCCGTTGGATCGAGCTCTCATGTTCGCATCGATAAATCTGATGATTTCCATTGACACGCCTTCCGGGCTCCCTTAGTCTGGTGCAACTTTTGGCTAAGTGGTAAGACCACTTAGCCAGAAAACGGAAGCGCAAGACATCCTGATTTCATGAAATGCATTCGAGAGGGGAAGGGGCAATGACGGTTGGTTCGATGTTCAAGGCTGCGCGCGTGATGCGCGCGCCTGCCTGAGGGGGAGATTCCGATGCAGCCTGGTACGCTCGCATTCCTCGCCTTTTCTCCGATCCTGCTCGCCGCGGTTCTGCTGGTGGGCCTGCGCTGGCCGGCCAAGCGCGCGATGCCGGTCGTCTATTTCCTCACTGCGGGCATCGGCCTGTATGTGTGGGAGATGAGCCTGAACCGCGTGCTCGCCTCGACCCTGCAGGGGCTGGTGATCACGATCGGGGTGCTGTGGATCATCTTCGGCGCCATCCTGCTGCTCAACACCCTGAAGTACTCGGGCGGCATCACCGCGATCCGTGCCGGCTTCGCCAAGATCAGCCCCGACCGTCGCATCCAGGCGATCATCATCGGCTGGCTGTTCGGCTGCTTCATCGAGGGCGCCTCGGGCTTCGGCACGCCGGCGGCGATCGCCGCGCCGCTGCTGGTGGCGATCGGCTTCCCGGCGCTGGCGGCGGTGCTGCTCGGCATGCTGGTGCAGAGCACGCCGGTGTCCTTCGGTGCCGTGGGCACGCCGATCATCATCGGCGTCAATAGCGGCCTCGACAGTGCGACGATCGGCGCGCAGCTCGCCGCCAGGGGCTCGAGCTGGGACGTCTTCCTGCAGGTGATCACCAGCAACGTGGCGATCATCCATGCCATGGTCGGCACCGTCATTCCGCTGATCATGGTCATGATGCTGACGCGCTTCTTCGGCCGCGAGAAGAGCTGGAAGGCCGGCTTCGAGGTGCTGCCCTTCGCGATCTTCGCGGGTCTGGCCTTCACCGTCCCGTACGCCTTCACCGGCGTCTTCCTGGGGCCTGAGTTCCCCTCGCTGCTCGGCGGCCTGGTCGGCCTGGCCCTCGTCACCACCGCGGCGCGTTGCGGTTTCCTGGTGCCGAAGAAGACCTGGGACTTCGCCGACCCGAAGGAGTGGCCGAGCGAGTGGATGGGCAGCGTCGAGATGAAGCTCGATCAGCTCCCGCGTCACCAGCCGATCAGCATCTTCCGCGCCTGGCTGCCCTATGTGCTGGTGGGCGCGCTGCTCGTGCTGAGCCGCGTGTTCCCCGAGATCGGCGGGGCGATGAAGTCGGTGGTGATCGTGTTCGCCGACATCCTCGGCGAGAAGGGTATCAAGGCGGACTTCCAGCCGCTCTACCTGCCCGGCGGCATCCTGGTGGCGGTGGTGCTGATCACCGTGTTCCTGCATGGCATGCACGCGCGCTCGCTGGTGAAGGCGGTGGGCGAGTCTTCGCGCGTGCTGCTCGGCGCCGGCTTCGTGCTGCTGTTCACCGTGCCGATGGTGCGCATCCTGATCAACTCGGGGGTGAACGCCGCCGACCTGCCCAGCATGCCGATCGCGATGGCCAAGTGGGTGGCCGACAGCGTGGGCAACGTGTATCCGCTGCTGGCACCGTCGGTGGGCGCGCTCGGTGCCTTCATCGCCGGCTCGAACACGGTCAGCAACATGATGCTGAGCCAGTTCCAGTTCGGCGTGGCGACCTCGCTCGGCATCTCCACGGCGATGGTCGTGGCGGTGCAGGCGATCGGCGCGGCCGCCGGCAACATGGTGGCGATCCACAACGTGGTGGCGGCTTCGGCCACCGTCGGTCTGCTCGGCCGCGAGGGCGCGATCCTGCGCAAGACCTTCTGGCCGACCGTGTATTACGTGCTGATGACCGGCACGGTGGCGATGATCGCGATCTACGTCCTCGGGGTGTCCGATCCGCTGCTCGCCGCGAGCTGAGTCCCGCGCGGAGGGACGCATCGGCGTCCCCCGCGCATCCGTCCTTCCTGCCGTCGCGGCCCGGCCGCGGCTGCGTCGCACTTCAGAACGATGAAATTCCTGAGCCGAAGCGCATGAGTCCTCTGTCCTCCGCACCCGCCAACGCCACGCGTGTCGCGCCGCCGCTCGAGGCCGCGCGCAGCTATCCGGCCAAGCCGGCCGACGTGTACCTGTTCGGCACCTGCGTGATCGACGTGTTCTTTCCCGGTGCCGGGATGGACGCGATCCGCCTGCTCGAACGCGAGGGCATCCGGGTGCATTTTCCGCAGGCGCAGAGCTGCTGCGGGCAGCCGGCCTACACCTCGGGCTATACCGACGAGGCGCGCGAGGTGGCGCGCGCGCAGCTCGCGCTCTTCGCCGGCGACTGGCCGGTGGTGATCCCGTCGGGCTCGTGCGCCGGCATGTTCCGCCATCACTACTTCGAGCTCTTCAAGGACGAGCCCGAGACGCTGCAGCAGGTCGCGTCGCTGTCCGCGCGCACCTTCGAGCTCGCCGAGTTCCTGCTGGAGGTGTGCAAGGTCCGCTTCGAGCACACCGGCGCGCCGCTCAAGCTCGCGCTGCACACGTCCTGTTCGGCGCGGCGCGAGATGAACACCCACCTGCATGGCCGCGCGCTGCTCGCGCAGTTGGCGGGGGTCGAGCGCGTCGAGCACGACCACGAGAGCGAGTGCTGCGGCTTCGGCGGCAGCTTCAGCGTGCGCATGCCCGAGATCTCGGGCGCCATGGTGCAGGACAAGACCGCCGCGCTGAAGGGTTCGGGCGCGGCCGAGGTGGTGAGCGCGGACTGTGGCTGCCTGCTCAACATCAACGGCTGCTTCGAGAAGCAGGGCGACACGCTTCGGGGCGAGCACCTGGCGAGCTTCCTGCTGCGCCGCACGACTTCCGCGAGCACGGGAGGGGTGCGATGAGCCACGTCGCCGACACCCCCGCGCAGCCGATCGCCTTCACCCGCAACGCGCGCGAGGCGCTCGCCGACGCGCAGCTGCGGCGCAACTTCCGCGGCGCCATGGATGCGCTGATGGACAAGCGCCGCAACCAGTTTCCCGACGGCGACGAGCTCGAGCGCCTGCGCGCCTTCGGCAACCGCGTGCGGGCGCGCGCGCTGTCGAAGTTGCCCGATCTGCTCGAGCGCCTCGAGGCCAATCTCGTCCGCAATGGTGTGCAGGTGCACTGGGCGGAGACGGTGGAGGAGGCCAACGTCATCGTGCATGGCATCGCCGAGCGCCACGCGGCGAGGAAGGTGATCAAGGGCAAGTCCATGGTGTCCGAGGAAATGGAGATGAACCATTACCTCGGTGCGCGCGGCGTCGACTGCCTCGAATCCGACATGGGCGAGTTCATCGTGCAGCTGCGCGCGGAGAAGCCCTCGCACATCATCATGCCGGCGATCCACCTCAACGCCGGCCAGGTCGCGAAGCTGTTCCACGACAAGCTCGCGGTCGAGTACACCGAGGACGTCGATCGCCTCATCCAGATCGGCCGCGAGACCTTGCGGCGCAACTTCTTCGAGGCCGACATCGGCGTCTCGGGGGTTAACTTCGCGATCGCCGAGACCGGCACGCTGCTGCTGGTGGAAAACGAGGGCAACGGCCGCATGTCGACCACGGTGCCGCCGGTGCACATCGCCGTCACCGGCATCGAGAAGGTGGTCGAGAACCTGCGCGACGTGATCCCGCTGCTGTCGCTGCTGACGCGCTCGGCCACCGGCCAGCCGATCACCACTTACGTCAACATGATCTCCGGCCCGCGCAAGGCCGACGAGCTCGACGGCCCGCAGGAAGTCCACCTGGTGCTGCTCGACAACGGCCGCAGCCAGGCCTTCGCCGACGGCGAGCTGCGCCAGACGCTCAACTGCATCCGCTGCGGCGCGTGCATGAACCACTGCCCGGTGTATACGCGGATCGGCGGCCACGCGTACGGCACGGTGTATCCCGGGCCGATCGGCAAGATCGTCACCCCGCACATGCTCGGGCTGGAGACCACCCGCGACCTGCCCACGGCCTCGTCGATGTGCGGCGCCTGCGGCGAGGTGTGCCCGGTGAAGATCCCCATCCCGTCCCTGCTGCGCCGCCTGCGCGAGGAGGCGGTGCGTGCGCCCGCGGCCGAGCCGCATCACGTGCGCGGGCAGGGCGCCAAGCACTCCAGGAAGGAGACCCTGGTGTGGAGGGCGTGGCGCACGCTCAACACCTCTCCGGGCCTGTACCGCGCGGCGATGTACGCGGGCACCCGCCTGCGCGGGCTGATGCCGGCCGACATCGGGCCGTGGACGCGCTACCGCAGCGCGCCGAAACCGGCCGCGCGCAGCCTGCACGAGCTCGCCCGCGAGCATCTGGGCGAGCAATGAACGACGCCAGGAGCGAACCCCGAATGAATGCGAAAGAACGGATCCTCGGCAAGCTGCGCGCCAGCCTCGCGGGCACCACCCCGGTCGCTGACGACTACGACATCGGCCTGGTCACCGATCCCTGGCGCTATGCGGCGGACGAGCGCATCGCGCGCCTGCGCCGCATGCTTGAGGCGGTGCATGGCGAGACGCTCGTCACCACGGTGGCGCAGTGGCCGCAGCGCGTGCTGGAGGCACTCGCCGCGCGCGGCATCGACGAGCTGCTGGTTTCGCCTGCCACCGCGCACGGCCGCCGCCTGGCGGAGCACGTGCGTGCACAGGATGCGGCGCTGCGCCTGAAGGGCTACGAGAACCCGGTGGAGGCCTGGAAGGACGAGCTCTTCTTCCATACGCCCGCCAGCCTTACCGGCACGCTCGGCGGCATCGCCGCCACCGGCAGCCTGGTGCTGTGGCCGAGCCCGCAGGAGCCGCGCCTGATGAGCCTGGTGCCGCCGCTGCACATCGCGCTGCTGAACGCGAGCGAGGTGCGCGACAACCTCTTCGAGCTCATGCACGCGCAGCGCTGGACCGACGGCCTGCCGACCAACGCGCTGCTGGTGTCGGGGCCGTCCAAGACGGCCGACATCCAGCAGACGCTGGCGTACGGTGCGCACGGGCCGAAGGAGCTGCTGGTGCTGGTGATCGAGGACGCCTGAGCGCGGCGCGCATCGTGGGCGCGCCCGGCCGTGCCGACGATCCGCGCCGCGGCTTGCCGGAGCGGCGGAATCGCGACTCGCGTCGCTCCTACCGCGCGGCTCCGGCGATGCGGAGGTGTTTCCGCGGGTCCGTCGAGGCGCGATCGTGGCGACCGGTCCCTCGCCACGCACCCCGCACCCGCAGCCGCTTCCGTAGGAGCGACGCAAGTCGCGATGTCCGAGACCGGTCCCTCGCCGCGCACCCAAACCCGCAGCTTCTTCTGTAGGAGCGACGCAAGTCGCGATCTCAGGGGCCGTTCCATCGCCGCGCACCCCGCACCCGCAGCTTCTTCTGTAGGAGCGACGCAAGTCGCGATCGCGGCGACCGCCTACCGGCGCCGCGTCGCCTCATGAATCGCGGCTCGCGCCTCCGTCGACTCGCCTCACCCCTCCGATGGTGGTCGGAGCTCGAAGCTCGCCCGCACCACCCCCGGCTCCTCCGAGGCCTTGAGCTTGAAGCCCAGGTGCTTCAGCAGGCCGAGCATCGGTTCGTTCTCGCCCATCACCTCGCCCACGAGGCGCTGGATGCCGATCTCGCGCGCGTAGCGCACCAGCTTGTCCATGAGGATCGAGCCCAGGCGCTGGCGCTTGAGGTCGGAACGGATGACGAGGGCGAACTCGGCGGTGTGGTTGTCCGGATCGGCCACCGCGCGCGAAACGCCCAGGGTCTCGGGCTTGCCGTCGGGGCCGGTCGCGGTGGCGATGAAGGCCATCTCGCGGTCGTAGTCGATCTGCGTCAGGCGCGCCATCTCGCGACGCGGGAACTCGGGGATGTAGTTGAAGAAGCGATAGATGAAGTCCTCGCGGGTGAGCCGCGACAGGAAGGCGTAGTGCGCCGGCTCGTCCTCGGGGCGGATCGGGCGCAGCAGGATCGGGCGGCCGTCGCGCAGCCGAGAGGGCTCCTCGAGCGCCTTCGGGTAGGGCTGGATCGCCAGCCGGTGCTCGTGGGCGGTGGCCGGACGCAGGCGCATGTGGGCGTCGAGCGCCTGCACGCCGTGCTCGTCGACGAACACCGGGTTGATGTCCATCTCGTGGATCTCGGGATGGTCGACGACGATCTGCGAGATCTTGGTGAGGGTGAGCGCGAGCGCGTCGCGGTCGGCCGCGGGGAGGTGGCCGCGCGCCTCGAGCAGCGCTGCCGCCTTGCTGCGGGTGATGAGGTCGTCGGCGAGCGGCTTGTTGAGCGGCGGCAGGCCGACCGCTAGGCCACGGAAGATCTCCAGTGCGCGACCGCCTTCGCCGAACACGATCACCGGTCCGAACAGCCGGTCGGTGCTGACGCCGATCAGCAGCTGGCGCGCGTGCCCGCGCATCACCATGCGCTGCACGGTGAAGCCGCTCACCGACACCGGCGGCTCGGCGCGGCCGGCGCGCTCGATCATGCCGCGTGCAGCGACCTGGACCGCCTCGGTGCTCTCGAGGTTGAGCGCGACGCCACCGACGTCCCACTTGCGCCGGATGTCGCGCGACATCAGGGTCAAGGCCACCGGCAGGCCGATGCGGCCGGCGATCTGCGCGGCCTCTTCGGGGGTGGCGGCGAGGTGGGTCTGGATGACGGGCACGCCATAGGCCGCGAGGACGTCCTTGGATTCGGACTCGGTCAGGCTGGCACGCGATTCGGCGAGCGCGCCCTGGATCACCGCCCGCGCGCGCGCGGCGTCGGGCTTGAAGGCTTCGGGTTCGGAGGTCGGCACCTCCATCAGCACCTCGGAGGCGATGCGGTGGCGGTGCATGTGCAGGAAGGCGCTGGCCGCGTGCTCGGGCGAGTCGAAGGTGGCGATGCCGGCGTTGATGAAGAGGTTGCGCTCTTTCTCCACGCTCTCGTCGCCCACCCAGCAGGTCATCAGGTTGATGCCGGTCTCGCGTGCGGTGGCGATGACCTGCTGCGCGGTGTCGATGCTGCTGGAGAGCGCGTTCGGGGTGTGGATCAGCAGCACGGCGTCGCCGTCGCGCTCTTCCTGCAGGATCTTGAGCAGGCGCTCGTAGCAGGCCGGCTCGGAGTCGACGCGGATCTCGAGCGGATTGCGTCCGTTCCAGGCCGGCGACATGAAGCGGCGCAGGCGCTCGATGGTCTGCTCCTTGAGCGCCGGCAGGCTGTAGCCGGCAAGGTAGAGGCTGTCCTCCACCATCAGGCCGGCACCGCCGCCGTTGCTCAGCACGACCAGGCGGTTGCCGCGCAGCGGGCGGGCGCGCAGCACGGTCTCGGCGGCGCCGAACATCTCCTCGAGCTGGTCCACCCGCAGGATGCCGGCGCGGCGCAGCGCCGCGTCGTGCACGTCGTCGTGGCTGACCAGGTTGGGCATCTCGAGGAAGAGCGGGTCGGAGACGCCCATCAGCGGGTTGTCGGGCGAGCGTCCGGCCTTGATCGCGATCACCGGTTTGTTGCGCGCGGCGGCGCGCGCGGCCGACATGAAGGCGCGGCGATCCTGGATGGATTCGATGTAGAGCAGGATCGCGCGCGTGCCCGAATCGGCGGCGAGGAAGTCGAGCACCTCGCCGAAGCCGATGTCCAGGCTGTCGCCGAGCGAGACGAAGTGCGAGAAGCCGACCTTCTTGCGCAGCGCCCAGTCGAGCACCATGGTGCCGACCGTGTCGCGCTGGGAGACGAAGCCGAGCTTGCCGGGGCGCGCGGCGATCTGCGAGAAGGTCGCGTTGAGCCCGAGTCCGGGTACCAGGATGCCCAGCGTGCCGCCACCGAGCAGGCGCATCTCGTAGCGGCGGGTGATCTCGAGGATGCTGCGCTCGATCGGACGGCCGTCGGCGCCGAGCGTGGTGTCGAGCTGGTTGGCCATCACCATCACGGCACGCGCGCCGCGTTCGCCGAGCTCCTCCACCAGGCGGGGCACGAGCGGCGCGGGGGTGCAGATGATCGCCAGGTCGGGCGTCTGCGGCAGCGCGGCGATGCTCGGGTAGGTGAGCACGCCCGCCACCGAGGTGCGGCGGGGATTGACCGGCATGATCGGGCCGGCGAACTGGCCCGAAAGCAGGTTGCGCATGAGCACGTTGCCCATGCGGCGCTCGCGCGCGCTCGCGCCGATCACGGCGATCGAGCGTGGATTGAACAGGCTTTTCAGGTGGCGGAAGCTCATCGCCTTGCTCCCCGGGGAGGAATCGCTCGTCTGCAGTTTAATGCATGCCTGCCGCACATGCATGAACTGAATTGCGGCCGGGTCGAGCGGCCCGCCAGCGCCCGGTTCTCCGCGTCGAACTCGAGCTGTCCGGACGAGGTTCAGCCGGCGGCGACGGTGTGCATCAGATAGTTTACGTCCGTGTCGCGGCCGAGCGAGTAGGTCTTGGCGAGCGGGTTGTAGGACAGGCCGATGATCTCCTGCACGTCCAGGTGCGCATTGCGGCAATGGCGGCTGAGTTCGGAGGGCTTGATGAAGCGGGCGTACTCGTGGGTGCCGGCCGGGAGCAACTTGAGCAGGTATTCGGCGCCGACGATCGCGAACAGGTAGGACTTCGGATTGCGGTTGAGCGTGGACAGGAAGACGTGGCCGCCGGGTTTTACCAGCCGGGCGCAAGCGGTGACGATGCTGGCCGGATCGGGGACGTGCTCGAGCATTTCCATGCAGGTGACGACGTCGAAGCGGCCGGGCGATTCCTCGGCGAGCGCCTCTGCGCTCATGTGGCGGTAGTCGACCTTGTGGCCGCTCTCGAAAAGGTGCAGGCGGGCGACGCTGAGCGCCTTCTCGGATAGGTCGATGCCGGTCACCTCGGCGCCGAGCGCGGCCATGCCCTCGGCGAGGATGCCGCCGCCGCAGCCGATGTCGAGCACCTTCTTGCCGGCGAGCGCGGCCTTGCCGTCGATCCAGCCCAGGCGCAGCGGGTTGATCTCGTGCAGCGGACGGAACTCGGAGGCGGGGTCCCACCAGCGGTGGGCGAGGTCGCTGAATTTCTGCAGTTCGGCGGGATCGGCGTTGACGGTGTTCATGGCGTTCGAGGGTCCTTGCTTGCACGCACGGGCACCGGGTGCGCGCGCGCCCGGCACAAACGAAAAAGCCCCGCCGAGGCAGGGCTTTCGGGTTACCGACTCCGGAATTACTTGGAGCCGATGACTTCCACTTCGACGCGACGATCCGGCTGCAGGCAGGAGATCTGCGCGGCGCGGCCACCGACCTTGTCGCACTTGTTGCCGGTCACGGGCTGGGTTTCGCCCTTGCCTTCGGTGTAGACGCGGTTGGCATCGACGCCCTTCGAGACCAGGTAGGTCTTGACGGCGGCGGCGCGACGCTCGGACAGGCGCTGGTTGTAGGTGTTGGAACCCAGGCGGTCGGTGTGGCCGACGGCGAGGATCACTTCCAGCTTGAGCGACTTGGCCTGGGCGGCGAGTTGGTCGAGCTTGGCCTTGCCTTCAGCCTTCAGGACGGCCTTGTCGAAGTCGAACAGGGCGTCGGCCGACAGCTTGACCTTGTCGGCGGTGGGCTTCGGACCCGGAGCCGCGGCAGCAGCCTTCACGGTGCACTTGTCGGCGGGGACGATGTCCTTGTCGCAAGCGCAGCCGACCGGCAGGTCGCCGGCGAGGGCGGTCGAGGCGGCGGCGGGGCTCCAGTAGCCGGTGCGCCAGCACAGGCCGGTGCCGCTGCGAGCGACGACGTTGCGCGCGTCGATCACGTAGGGGATTTCACCCTTGCCGGCGACGACGACGTCGCTGACCTGAGCGAAAGCGCTCGGGGCGGACAGGCCGATCGAGGCGATGGCGGCCAGCATGAGCATCTGCTTCTTGGATTGTTTGATCATGGTTTCCTCTTTGAAGGGCGAGTCGCCGGAATTGCCACTGAACGAAATGAAGACTGGCGAATCTGCCGTCTTCGTGTCGGTTTGTACCAGTATATCCAGTTCAATTACCGAGCTTAGTTTGCCACATCGACACGAGCCGGAGCAATTCGGTGTCGTTAATATGCAACAGCGAGACGCCTTTGTCCACGCGGGTTTCGCCGTCGATCCACACGTGGGAGACGTTTTCGCGACCGCATACGTAGACGAGATGCGACACCGGATCGAAACAGGGCCGGCATTGCGGTGCGGAAAGGTCGAGTGCGCAAAGATCGGCGCATTTGCCTTTTTCGATCGAGCCGATGCGATCGTCCATGCCCAATGCGCGCGCGCCCCCGAGCGTGGCCATGCGCAAGGCGGCATGCGCCGGTACCGCGGTGGCATCCAGGCTGCCGACCTTGGCGAGCAGCGCGGCGTGGCGCATCTCCTGGAGCAGGTCGAGGCGGTTGTTGCTCGCCGCGCCGTCCGTGCCGAGGCCGACCGGGACGCCGGCGGCGAGCAGGCGCGGCACCGGCGCGATGCCGCTGGCGAGCTTCATGTTCGAGGTGGGGCAGTGCGCGACGCTGCAGCCGTGGCGGGCGAGCAGTTCGATGTCGGCCTCGTCCAGATGCACCGCATGGACGCCGATCAGATTGCTGCCGAGCACGCCGAGGCGCGCGAGGCGAGCGAGCGGCCGGCAGCCGTGGACGGCGAGGGAGTCGGCGATCTCTTGTGCGGTCTCGTGGATGTGCACATGGATCGGCAGGCCGAGTTCGTCCGCGAGGGTCTGCACCTGGTGGAAGCTGTCGTCCGAGACGGTGTAGGGCGCGTGCGGGGCGATCGAGAAGCCGAGCCGCGGGTGGCCCTGCCAGCGGTCGCGGGCGGCCAGGCCCTTGCGCAGGTAGTCCTCGGGGTCGCTCGCGTACGAGGTGGGGAATTCCAGCACGACCGCGCCGACCACCGCGCGCATGCCCGCGGCGGCGAAGGCTTCCGCCGCCGCCTCGGGGTGGAAGTACATGTCGCTGCAGGTGGTGATGCCGCCACGGATCATCTCGGCCGCGGCGAGCAGCGTGCCGTCGCGCACGAAGGCGGCGGAAACGTGACGGCTCTCGGCGGGCCAGATCGCCTCCTCCAGCCAGCGCATCAGCGGCAGGTCGTCGGCGATGCCGCGCAGCAGGCTCATCGCGGCGTGGGTGTGCAGGTTCACCAGGCCGGGGATCAGCAGGTGCCGCGGCAGCTCGACCACCTCGTCCGCGACGTAGCGCGTGCGCGCCTCGTCCTGGCCGAGGAGGTCGACGATGCGTCCGCCGCGGATCGCCACCGCGTGGTCGGCGAGCACAGCGTCGCGCGGTTCGACGGGGACGATCCAGCGGGCGTTGATCAGCAGGTCTACGGCTTCGCTCAAGGCGGCTCCTGGCGGGCAGTTGCGGGGAGAGCCTCATTCAAGCATGCGCGGCCCGGGCGGACAATCCCGCGCGTCGCTGCGGGTGTGGAGGCGCACGCCGGCACCGGATCGTGCAACAATCGCGCCGAAGCCCGCCGGCCGCGCGGGCGCCCCCGCCCTGCAAGACAGCATGAACCGGATTCCCGAACGCATCGGCAAGTACAGGATCATCAAGGAGATCGGCCGCGGCGCGACCGCGGTGGTCTATCTCGCCGAGACCCCGGACTACCCCGAGCCGGTGGCGCTCAAGCACGTGCGCTTCGACGACAAGGCGCGCGACGAGGCGAAGTGGAACCGCCGCCTGATCAAGCTGCTGAAGGCCGAGCGCGTGGTGTCGGGCCGCCTCGACCACCCCAACATCATCCGTATCCACGATGCCTCGATCGAGCCCGACGAGGCCTACGTGGTGATGGAGTACTTCCCGGGCGGCTCGCTGGAGCGCTACTGCAGCTTCCAGAACCTGCTGCCCATCCATCGCACGATCGGGATCGTGTTCAAGTGCTGCATGGCGCTCGACCACGCTTACCGCCAGGGCATCGTGCACCGCGACATCAAGCCGGCGAACATCCTGGTCGACGAGCAGGACAACGTGAAGATCACCGACTTCGGCCTCGCGCTCAACATCAACAAGAAGCTCGACACCGACTCGACCTTCATCATGGGCGTAGGCTCCCCGGCCTACATGAGCCCGGAGCAGATCAAGGGCTATCCGCTCAACCAGAAGACCGACCTGTATTCGCTCGGCGTGCTGCTGTTCCACATGCTGACCGGGCGGCTGCCCTTCCGCGCGAGCAATCCGGCGCAGCTCGTCTATAAGATCATCAACGCCGATCCGCCCTCGGTCTCGCAGCTCAACCCGGACGTGCCCGAGCAGATGGACGCGGTGATCCGCAAGGCGCTCGAGAAGGACCTCTACTCGCGCTACCGCAACGGCGCGGAGTTCGCCAAGGACCTCGCCGCGGTCCGCTACCAGATCCTCGACGAAGGTCACGTGCACCACGACGCCGAGCGCTTCGCGCGCCTGCGCAAACTGGCCTTCTTCACCGAGTTCGAGGACGTGGATCTGTGGGAGGTGATGCGGATCTGCGCCTGGCGCAAGGTCGGCAGCGACCTCGGCCTGATGCGCGAGGGCGACCTCGATCAGCGCTTCGGGATCGTGCTCGAGGGCAAGGTCGAGCTCTCCATCGGCGGGCGGCGGGTGCTGGAGGTGGGGCCGGGCGAGGTTTTCGGCGAGCAGGCCTGGCTCGACCAGCTCGAGCACAAGCAGCTGCTGAGCGCGGTGTCGCTCGACGAGCTCAGCTATCTCGAAGTCAACCCCGCCGCGCTCGCGCTTGCGAGCGAGGAAGTGCTGGAGCGCTTCCGTCGCCAGCTTGGCACCGTCGCCGTGCGCCGGCTTGCGGCGGTGTCGCGCCAGGCGGCCGAGCACGCCCCCGCGGCGGTGCGTGCGGTGCGCGCGGCGCCGGTCGTGCACGACCTGCAGATCGTCGACTACTGAATGAATTGCGGGTGGAGTCCGCCCGCACCCGCCTGAATCCCTCCGAGCCGGGCTGTTTCGGCCAGCCTGTGCGGGCGGGTACCGCGGCTACTGCCCGGCGCCGAGCGTGCGTGCGCGCTCGAGTGCGGCGCTGCGCGCGGCGGCGTCCGGCGCGGCGATCTCCAGCCAGTTGCCCAGATGCTTGCGCACCAGCGCGGCCAGCGCCTTGATCCAGGCGTCGCGCTCGTTCAGGCAGGGGATGTAGTGGAAGGCCTGCCCGCCCTTCTCCAGGAAGGCTTCCTTGCACTCGAGCGCGATCTCCTCCAGCGTCTCCAGGCAGTCCGCGACGAAACCCGGGCACATCACGTCGACGCGGCGCACGCCCTCGGCGGCGAGCTGTTCCAGGGTGGGCTGGGTGTAGGGCTTGAGCCATTCTGCCTTGCCGAAGCGCGACTGGAACGTGACCAGTACGCGCTCGCGTGCCACGCCGAGGCCTTCGGCGACGAGGCGGCCGGTCTTGTGGCACTCGCAGTGATAGGGGTCGCCGAGATCGAGCGAGCGCCGCGGCACGCCGTGGAAGCTCAGCAGCAGGCGCTCGGGCTCGCCGTTGGCCGTCCAGTGCTCGCGCACGCTCTTCACCAGCGCATCGATGTAGCCGGGGTCGTCGTGGAAATTGCGCACGAAGCGCATCTCGGGCTGGTTGCGCCAGCGCGCCAGGCTGCGGCCGACCTCGTCGACCACGGTGGCGGTGGTGCTCGCGGAATACTGCGGGTACATCGGCACCACCAGGATGCGGGTGCAGCCGCGCGCGCGCATCGCGTCCAGGGTGTCGCCGATCGCGGGTGCGCCGTAGCGCATCGCGTAATCGATGTCGAGCCCGTCGTAGCCGTCCTTGGCGAGATAGCCGGCGAGCAGCTTGGTCTGACGTACGGTGTGCACCAGCAGCGGTGAGCCCTCGTCGGTCCAGATGCTGGCGTATTTCTGTGCCGAGGCCTTGGGCCGCGTGTTGAGGATGATGCCGTTGAGGATCGGCCACCACACCAGGCGGGGGATCTCGACCACGCGCGGATCGGAAAGGAACTGCTTGAGGTAGGGACGCAGCGCGGCGGCGGTGGGGGCTGCGGGGGTGCCCAGGTTGACCAGCAGCACGCCGGTGCGCGGCGTGCTGTCGTGACGGTGGATCGGTTCGGGCCGGTAACGGGGCATCGTGGTCCTCGGGTGGGGGCGTGCGCACGGCAAGGCAGACGCACGCCGGAATCAGTGCTTGGAGGAGAGGGCGTTCGAGAGCAGCCGGGCGGTGATGTCGACGATCGGGATCACGCGGTCGTAGGCCATGCGGGTGGGGCCGATGACACCGAGCGAGCCGACCACCTGGCCGTCGACCTCGTAGGGCGCGGTGATCACGCTGCAGCCGTCGAGCGGGGCGAGGCCGGATTCGCCACCGATGAAGATCTGCACGCCCTCGGCGCGGTTGGACAGGTCGAGCAGCTGGAGCAGGCCGGTGCGCTGCTCGAAGAGCCTGAAGAGCTCGCGCAGCTGCGACATGTTGCTCGACAGGTCCTCGACGTCGAGCAGCTTGGTTTCGCCCGAAAGTACGTAGCTCGCCGCGTTGTCTTCGGCGGCTTCCGAGCCGGCGTCGACGGTCGCGGTCATCAGTTCGCTCATGTCGCTGCGCAGCTGGCGCAGCTCGTCGCCGAGGCGGCGGCGGATCTCCTCGAAGGACAGGCCGGCGAAGTGCTCGTTGAGGTAGGCGGCGGCGCCGTTGAGCTCGGTCGGCGTGTAGGCGCGCCGGGTGATCAGCAGGCGGTTCTGCACGTCGCCGCCGGTGGTGACGATGATCAGCAGGATGCGATTTTCGGCCAGGCTGATGAACTCGAACTGGCGGATGCGCACCGCGTCCTTGCGCGGTGCCACCACCACGCCGGCGAACTGGGTGAGTTCGGAGAGCAGGTGCGAGGCCGAGCTGATCAGGCGCTGCGGCTGGTTGGGCAGCAGCTGGCCTTCGAGGGCGCGCACGCGGGCGTTCTCGAGCGGCTGCACGGTGAGCAGCGAGTCGACGAAGAAACGATAGCCGAGCGCGGTCGGGATGCGGCCGGCCGAGGTGTGCGGGCTGGCGATGAAGCCCATCTCCTCGAGGTCGCTCATCACGTTGCGCACCGTCGCCGGCGACAGCTCCAGACCGGAATAGCGCGACAGCGCGCGCGAGCCGACCGGCTGGCCGTCCGCGATGTGGCGTTCGATCAGGGTCTTGAGGAGGATCTGGGAGCGTGCGTCGAGCGGATTCATGGCTGCCTGGAGTCGAGAGGCCGATTCTATTGAAGCACGCCCGCGCTGGCCACTGCGGGCCACCGCGCGCGGGCGCGGCGGTGTCAAGCGCGGGGACGATTGTGGTTTAATCGGCGCCCATGAGCACGCCATTCCGCACGCTTGCCCTCATCGGCAAATATCAGAGCCCCGACGTGGCCGAGTCGGTGCTGTCGATCGCCCGTTTCCTGCGCGATCGCGGCCTTGCGGTGTTGATCGAGCAGGGCACCGCGAGTTCCATCGGCGGCGCCCACGACTTCCCGGTGGCAAGCTACGAGCATATCGGCGCGAGCGCCGACCTCGCGGTGGTGATCGGCGGCGACGGCACCATGCTGCACACCGCGCGCCGGCTGATCGAGCACGGCGTCCCGCTGGTGGGCGTCAACCTCGGCCGCCTCGGCTTCCTCACGGACATCGCGCGCAGCTCGGCCACCGAGCGCCTCGCCGAGATCCTCGACGGCGCCTTCACCGCCGAGGACCGTTTCATGCTCGACGTCGAGGTGCTGCGCGGCGGCGCACGCGTGTTCCACACGCTCGCCCTCAACGACGTGGTGGTGAACAAGGGCGAGCTCGGGCGCATGATCGAGTTCGAGCTGTCGATCGACGAGGAGTTCGTCTACACCCAGCGCTCGGACGGCATGATCGTATCCACCCCCACCGGCTCGACCGCCTACGCGCTGTCGGCCAACGGCCCGATCCTGCACCCGAGCGTGGGCGGGATCGCGCTGGTGCCGCTGTGCCCGCACGCGCTCACCGCACGCCCGATCACGCTGCCCGACTCCTGCCGCATCGACATCGTGCTGCTGCCGCCGCACGACGCCCGGGTGCACTTCGATGGCCAGACCCGTTTCGACCTGCGCGCGGGCGACTGCGTGCGCATGACACGCTCGAGCCGCAGCCTGCGCCTGCTGCATCCCGAGGGCTATTCCTACTTCGCGATGCTGCGCCAGAAGCTGCACTGGAGCGCGGCGCCGAGGGTGTGAGCGCACCCGTCGCCCGATCTCCGCGCCGCCACTCCTCAGTCCCCGTCGTCCCGTCCCAACCCCACCCGCGACCGCCGCTGCCATGCTCCGCCGCCTGACCATCCGTGACTTCGTCATCGTCGATCGCCTCGACCTCGAATTCGCCGCCGGCTTCGGTGCGCTGACCGGGGAGACCGGCGCCGGCAAGTCGATCCTGCTCGATGCGCTCGGGCTCGCGCTCGGCGGGCGCGGCGAGGCGGCCATGGTGCGCAGCGGCCGCGAGCGCTCCGACGTGGCCGCCGAATTCGACCTGCCCGCCGGCGAGGGACTCGCTGCCTGGCTCGTCGAGCAGGAACTGCCTGCCGACGAGGGCATGCTGATCCTGCGCCGCACCATCGACGCCGGTGGTCGTAGCCGCGCGTGGATCAACGGCGTGGCGGCCACGCTCGCTCAGCTTCGCACCGCCGGCGAGTGGCTGGCCGACATCCACGGTCAGCACGCCCACCACGCGTTGCTGCGCGCCGACGCGCAGCGTGCCCTGCTCGACGCCCAGGCGGGCGCGGGGGCGCTGGTCGCCGAGGTGGCCGCGCGCCACCGCGAGTGGCAGCGCCTGCTGCGCCTGCAGCGCGAAGCGGAGGCCGACTCGGCGAGCTCGGCGCGCGAGCGCGAGCTGCTCGCCTGGCAGCTGCGCGAGCTCGAGCAGGTCGGCTTCGACATCGAGGAATGGGCGGAGATCAATGCCGAGCACGCTCGCCTGGCCCACGCCGCGGGCCTGATCGAGGGGGCGGAGGCGGCGGTGGTGGCGCTCGGCGAGGGGGAACTCGCGGTGTGCTCCGTGCTGGGCCGCCTCGACGGCCGCATCGCTGCGCTGGCCGACTTCGACGCCGGGCTGGCGGATGTGCGCGAACTGATCTCCGCCGCCGCCATCCAGGCCGACGAGGCCCTGCACGCCCTGCGCCGCTATCGTGACCGGCTCGAACTCGATCCGGGACGTCTCGCCGAGCTCGAGCGCCGCATTGCCGCGGTCATGGAGGCGGCGCGCAAGTATCGCGTCCAGCCCGAGGAGCTGCCCGCGCTCGCGCAGCAGTGGCGCGAGCGCCTGGACACATTGGAAGCGACCGCCGATCCGGCGCGCCTTGCCGCGGCGGCGCAGGCGGCGCGGGCCGCCTTCGAGTCCGTCGCGGCCGAGCTCACCGCGGCGCGCCTCCCCGCCGCGCGCCGGCTGTCGGAGGAGATCGCCGCCGCGATGCAGGACCTGGCGATGGCGGGTGGCCGCTTCGAGGTCGCGCTCACACCTTGCGCACCCTCCGCGGCAGGCGTCGAGGAGGTGGAGTTCCGTGTTGCCGCGAATGCCGGCCAGCCGCTGCGCAGCCTCGCCAAGGTGGCTTCCGGCGGCGAACTGTCGCGCATCGGGCTGGCCATCCAGGTCATCACCAGCCGCGACAGCGCGGTGCCCACGCTGATCTTCGACGAAGTGGACGTGGGCATCGGCGGTCGCGTCGCCGAGATCGTCGGCAAGCTGCTCGCCCGCCTCGGGCAGGATCGCCAGGTGCTTTGCGTCACCCACCTGCCCCAGGTGGCGGCCTGCGCGGACTGGCAGTGGCGCATCGCCAAGCGCGAGCAGGGCGGCGAGACGCTGAGCGAGGTCGCGCCGCTCGACGACGCGGCGCGGGTGGAGGAGGTCGCGCGCATGCTCGGCGGCGTGAATATCACCGCGACCACCCGCGAACACGCGGCCGAGATGCTCGGCCGGCGCTGATTTCCGCGTCGTCCGCGCGCCCTCGGCGCTGGCGCGCATCCGTCGCGATGCCTCGGTCCGGCGCGGCTTCAGTCCTTCTCGCGCCCGAGGTTGGGGCAGTTCTCGCGCTGGCAGTCGGCGTAGATGTAGAGCGCGTGCTCGCGGATCGCGAAGCCGCGTTCGAGTGCGATCTGGTTCTGCCGACGTTCGATCTCGGCGTCGAAGAACTCCTCGACCTTGCCGCACTGCATGCACACCAGATGGTCGTGATGGCCGCCTTCGGCGAGTTCGAACACCGCCTTGCCCGACTCGAAATAGTGGCGCTCGAGCAGTCCGGCCTGCTCGAACTGCGTCAGTACGCGGTAGACCGTGGCCAAGCCGATGTCCATGCCTTCGTTCATCAACGTGCGGTATACATCCTCCGCGGTCAGGTGGCGCTGCTCCGAGCTCTGGAAGAGGTCGAGGATCTTCAGGCGGGGGTAGGTCGCCTTCAGGCCGATGCTTTTCAGGTTCCTGGAGTTGTCGGACATGGGCTCTGGATGAGGTTGACTTGCGGGAGATCGGGTTGCGGGAGCCTGCGAAGGCCGTTTGGCCGACCATTGTCCAGGGACTCGCGGGAGGTCGATGCCAGCCCGTTACGGTGTGCGCCGCAGCAGGCAGGAGCCCCCGCGGGCAGTCTCCGGCGATGGCGGTCGAGCGCCGTCGATCGCGGCTATGTTATATTTTTTGCCCCTAACTGAGAACTGCGACCCCGGTCGCATCCCGGCGCCCACTCTCCCATGCGTTCCCTCCTCGCTGCGCTCATCGTCTCGTCCGGCCTGCTTGCAGGCTGCTCCTTCGACTCCGTTGTCGGCCTGGTCGACCCCTACCGGATCGACATCCGCCAAGGCAATTACGTCGACCAGGAGATGGTCGCGCAGCTTCGCCGCGGCATGACCCGCGACCAGGTGCGCTACGTGCTCGGCTCCCCCCTGGTGGTCGACATGTTCCGCAAGGACCGCTGGGACTACGTCTATCGCTTCCGCCCGGGCAGTGGCGAGGCGCAGCAGCGCGTGATCTCGCTGTTCTTCACGGGCGACGTGCTCGACCGCATCGAGGGCGACGTCGCTGCCGCCTCGGGTACGCCCGCCGCGGCGGCGCAGGAGCGCTCGCGCGTGGTCGAGATCCCCCCCGCCAGCGCGCGCTGAGGCGGCGCCCGGGTTCATCCCGGGTCGGCCGTCCGCGCCGGCCCATTGATGCAGGAAAACAATCCGATGTCCCAGATTCGAGTCGCGATCGCCGGTGCCTCCGGGCGCATGGGCAGAATGCTGATCGAGGCCGCGCTGAAGGAGGAGGGCGTCGTGCTCGCCGCCGCCTTCGATCGCAGCGACACCCCCTTCATCGGTCGCGATGCCGGCGAGATGGCCGGCGTGGCCACCGGCGTGCTCATCACCGACGATGCCGCCGCCGCGATCGGCGCGGCCGATTGCGTGATCGACTTCACCCGACCCGAGGGCACGCTCGCGCACCTCGCGCTCGCGCGTGCCGCCGGCAAGGCGATGGTGATCGGCACGACCGGTTTCGATGCCGCCGGCAAGACCGCGATCGCCGCCGCTGCCGAGCACGTTCCCGTGGTCTTCGCGCCCAACATGGCGGTGGGCGTGAACGCGGTGTTCCGCTTGCTCGAGGTCGCCGCGCGCATCCTCTCCGAGGGCTACGACGTCGAGGTCATCGAGGCCCACCACCGCTTCAAGGTCGATGCCCCCTCCGGCACGGCGCTGCGCATGGGCGAGGTCGTCGCCCGCGAGCTTGGACGCGACCTCGAGACCTGCGCTGTCTATGGCCGCGAGGGCCACACCGGCGAGCGCAGCGCCGAGACCATCGGCTTTTCGACGATCCGTGGCGGCGATGTGGTGGGTGACCACACGGTGCTGTTCGCCGGCATCGGCGAGCGCATCGAGATCACCCACAAGTCGGGCAGCCGCATGCCCTATGCGCTCGGCTCGATGCGGGCGGCGCGCTTTCTCGCCGGTCGTGCGAAGGGGCTCTACGACATGCAGGACGTGCTCGGCCTGCGCTGAGGCCTGCCATGAGCGGCGCGGCCGAATCGCGCGGGAGTCCTCCCGATCCCGGTTCCGTCGAGGCGGAGCTCTCCCGCCTGCGCGCCGAGCGCGATGCGGCGCTGCGCAGCCTGGCGCGCGCGCGCCGGCACCTCGACCTGGTGTCGGCGAATGCGGGTGCCGGCGTGTGGTACATGGACCTGCGTGGCGGCTCGATCCGGCTCGACGAACGCTGGCGCAGGCTGCTCGGTTACGACGGCGGGGATGCGGGCGACTGGATGGCGCTGGTGGACGACGAGGGCAGGGCGGCGCTGCAGCAGGCGCTGCGCGCCCACCTCGGCGGAGAAGCGGCCGAGCTGCGCGCGGAGATCCGCATTCGCGCGCAGGACGCGAGCTGGCACTGGATCGAGGTGTGCGGCAACGCGAGCGGCCGCGGCGAGGACGGGCGCTGGGCGCGCGTCGAGGGCACCTACCGTGATGTCACCGAGCGCAAGCTGCGCGAGATCGAACTGCTCCAGGCCAAGGAGGCAGCCGAGGCGGCGAGCCGGGCCAAGGGCGACTTCCTCGCCAACATGAGCCACGAGATCCGCACGCCGATGAACGGCATCATCGGCATGACCGACCTGCTGCTCGACTCCACGATCGCGGGCGAGCAGCGCGAGTACCTGCAGACGGTCAAGTCCTCGGCCGAGGCCTTGCTGACCATCATCAACGACATCCTCGACTTCTCGCGCATCGAGGCAGGCCGCCTGAGCGTCGAGCAGATCGACTTCTCGTTGCACTCGGTGGTGTCGGAGACCTGTCGCGCGCTCGCGCTGCGTGCTTCGCAGAAGGGGCTGGAGCTCTACTATGACGTCGCGCCCGACGTGCCCTCGGTGCTGCGCGGCGACCCCACCCGGCTGCGCCAGATCCTGGTGAATCTCATCGGCAACGCGATCAAGTTCACCGAGCACGGCGAGGTCGAGGTTCGCGTGCGCTGCGTCCAGCGCAACGGCGGCGCGGCCAGCATCGAGTTCCTCGTGCGCGACACCGGCTGCGGCATCGCGCCCGACAAGCTCGAGGCGATCTTCGGTGCCTTCTCGCAGGCTGACAATTCGACCACGCGCAAGTACGGCGGCACCGGCCTCGGTCTGGCGATCTGCCGCCAGCTCACCGAGCTGATGGGGGGCCGGATCGGTGTCGATAGCGTGCCGGGTGCGGGCAGCCGCTTCGAGGTGACCCTGCCGCTGCGCGCGGTCGCCGACCCGACCCCGCTGCGCGTCGGCGCACTCGCCGGGACGCGGGTGCTGGTGGCGAGCGCGAACACCGCCTTCGCCGATTTCCTGTGCGCGACCCTGCAGGAGGCCGCCCTGCGTGCCGAGGCGGCCTGCAGTGGCGTGGCGGTGGAGCAGGCGCTGGCGCGCGCCGCGGACGGCAGCGATCCCTTCGCGTTCCTGCTGATGGATGCGGACCTGCCGGAGCCGGGCGGCTTCGCGCTGGCGCAGCGCTTCGCCGCCGCGTGGCCGCGGCCGGACCGCATCATTCCGATGATGGCGAGCCACTCGCAGCGCAACGATGCCCTGCGCTGCGAGGAGCTCGGGCTCGGCTACCGCCTCGCCAAGCCCTTCTCGGCCGAGGACCTGCTGGCCGTGCTGCGCATGGCGCAGGGCGGCGAGCGCGAGGCTGCCGAGCCGCCGCCCTTCGAGCTCGCACCGGTCGAGCTGCGCTCCACGGTGGGGATGGAGCCGCCGGCGCGCGTGCTCGAGGTATTGGTGGTCGAGGACAACCCGGTCAACCAGACCGTGGCCAAGCGCATGCTCGAGCACGTTGGCCACAGCGTGACGGTGGCGAACAACGGCGAGGAGGCCCTCGAGGCGATCGACAACCGTCACTTCGACGTGGTGCTGATGGACGTGCAGATGCCGGTGATGGGCGGCATCGAGGCCACGCAGGCCATCCGCGCGCGCGAGGCGCGGCGCAGCTGGGTGCTCGCGGGCGACTGGAAGCCGGTGCCGATCATCGCGATGACCGCGCACGCGATGGAGGGCGACCGCGAGCGCTGCCTGCAGGCAGGCATGGACGACTACGTCGCCAAGCCGGTCCGCCCCGAGGCGCTGTTCGCCGCGATCGAGCGGGTGCTGGGTCCGGCGGATGCCGACGAGGCCGCCGGCGACATCACCCTGCTCGAGCTCGATCCTGCCGACCGTCGCCGCATCGCCTGCCTCGACGACGCGCGCGCGATGTTCGCAGGCGAGGACGGGGTGGTCGAGCAACTCGTCGAGGTCTTCCTGCGCGATCTGCCGCGCACGGTCGCCGACTTGCACAAGGGCGCCGCCGACATGGATTTCGCGCGCCTGCGCGAGCTCGGGCACATGATCAAGGGCTCGGTCGGGGTGTTCTCGGCGCAGCGTGCGGTGGATGCCGCGCGCCGTCTGGAGGAGCTGGCCGCGGCGGGCGATCCGCGCGCGCTGACCAGCCAGGCGGGCCTTGCGGCGCGCGAGATCGAGCTGCTCGGCGAGGTTCTGCGGGAAGAAACGGCCTGCGGCAGGTGAGCGAAGGTGCGCGGGCGATTTGCCTTGAATCCGCCGGAAATATACAATTGAAAGGTTTTCGAAGCGGGATCGGCCCGGAGGCCCGTCCCGCTTTTTGTACATATCGGGCGCGTCGTTCGCGTGCCCGCATGACTTCCCAAGCAGATTCCAGGAGCTTCTCGTGAGTGCATTCCCGCCCGCCCTTCTTGCGCTCGCCGATGGAACCGTCTTCCACGGCAAGGGTATCGGCGCGGTTGGCAGCACGGTCGGCGAGGTGGTGTTCAACACCTCGATGTCGGGGTATCAGGAAATCCTGACCGACCCGAGCTATTGCCGCCAGATCGTCACCCTGACCTATCCGCATATCGGCAACACCGGCATCAACCCCGAGGACATCGAGTCCTCGCGCGTGCAGGCGGCCGGTCTGGTCATCCGCGACCTGCCCATCCTGCCGTCCAACTTTCGCATGACCCAGCGCCTGGACGCCTACCTGCGCGCCGAGAAGGTGGTCGCGATCGCAGGCCTCGACACCCGCAAGCTCACCCGCGTGCTGCGCGAGAAGGGTGCGCAGGCGGGCTGCATCGTCACTGCGGCCGCGGGCCAGGCGCTCGACGCCGAGGCTGCCGTGGCCCAGGCGCGCGCCTTTCCCGGCCTCGCGGGCATGGACCTCGCCAAGGTCGTCAGTGTCGCCGAGCGCTATGAATGGAAGCAGGCCGAGTGGGCGCTCGGGAGCGGCTACAGCGACCGCGCCGACGGGCGCTTCCACGTCGTCGCCTACGACTTCGGCGTCAAGTACAACATCCTGCGCATGCTGGTCGAGCGCGGCTGCCGCCTCACGGTGGTGCCGGCGCAGACGCCGGCATCCGAAGTGCTGGCGCTGAATCCGGATGGGGTGTTCCTGTCCAACGGCCCCGGCGACCCCGAGCCCTGCGACTACGCGATCGCCGCGATCCGCGAGCTCGTCGCCGCGCGCATGCCGACCTTCGGCATCTGCCTCGGCCACCAGCTGCTGGCGCTGGCCTCGGGCGCGAAGACCATGAAGATGCCCACCGGTCACCATGGCGCCAACCATCCGGTCAAGGATCTCGACACCGGCAAAGTGCTGATCACCAGCCAGAACCACGGCTTCGCGGTCGATCCGGCGACCATGCCGGCGAACCTGAAGGTGACGCACGTATCCTTGTTCGATGGCACCAATCAGGGGATTGCGCGCACCGACGTGCCCGCCTTCTCCTTCCAGGGACACCCGGAAGCGAGCCCCGGGCCGCATGACGTCGCCTACCTGTTCGACCGCTTCATCGGTCTGATGGAAGCCGCCAAGTAACCCGGCCCGCGGCAGGCTGCGGCCTGCCCCCCAGTTTTTGACGCGCGCGACAGTCGCGGCGTCGAGGAATCATCGAGGCAAGACAATGCCGAAACGTACAGACATCAAGACCATCCTGATCATCGGCGCCGGCCCGATCATCATCGGCCAGGCCTGCGAGTTCGACTATTCCGGCGCCCAGGCCTGCAAGGCCCTGCGCGAGGAAGGCTACAAGGTCATCCTGGTCAACTCGAACCCGGCGACCATCATGACCGACCCGGAGACGGCCGACGTCACCTACATCGAACCGATCACCTGGCAGGTGGTCGAGCGCATCATCGACAAGGAGCGTCCTGACGCGATCCTGCCGACCATGGGCGGCCAGACCGCGCTCAACTGCGCGCTCGACCTCGGTCGCCACGGCGTGCTCGCCAAGTACGGCGTCGAGCTCATCGGCGCTTCGGAAGAGGCGATCGACAAGGCGGAGGACCGCCTCAAGTTCAAGGACGCGATGACCAGGATCGGTCTCGGCTCCGCGCGCTCGGGCATCGCCCACAGCATGGAAGAGGCGCTCCAGGTCCAGGGTGGCATCGGCTTCCCGGTGATCATCCGCCCGAGCTTCACGCTCGGCGGCACCGGCGGCGGCATCGCCTACAACATGGAAGAGTTCCAGGAGATCTGCAAGCGTGGCCTCGAGGCGAGTCCGACCAACGAGCTGCTGATCGAGGAGTCGCTGCTGGGCTGGAAGGAATACGAGATGGAGGTCGTGCGCGATCGCGCCGACAACTGCATCATCGTGTGCTCGATCGAGAACCTCGACCCGATGGGCGTGCACACCGGCGACTCGATCACCGTCGCGCCGGCGCAGACGCTCACCGACAAGGAATACCAGATCATGCGCAACGCCTCGATCGCGGTGCTGCGCGAGATCGGGGTGGACACGGGCGGCTCGAACGTGCAGTTCGCCATCAATCCCCAGGACGGTCGCATGATCGTCATCGAGATGAACCCGCGCGTGTCGCGTTCGTCGGCGCTGGCCTCCAAGGCCACCGGTTTCCCGATCGCCAAGGTCGCGGCCAAGCTGGCGGTGGGCTACACCCTCGACGAGCTGCGCAACGACATCACCGGTGGCGCCACCCCGGCGTCCTTCGAGCCTTCGATCGACTACGTCGTCACCAAGATCCCGCGCTTCGCGTTCGAGAAATTCCCCCAGGCCAACGACCGCCTGACCACCCAGATGAAATCGGTGGGCGAGGTCATGGCGATGGGCCGCAGCTTCCAGGAATCCTTCCAGAAGGCGCTGCGTGGGCTGGAGGTCGGCGTGTATGGCCTGGACGAGGTCGAGGCCGACCGCGAGGATCTCGAGCACGAGATCGCCAGCCCGGGCGCGCAGCGCATCTGGTACGTGGGCCAGGCTTTCCGCGAGGGTATGAGCCTCGAGCAGGTTTTCAACCTGTCCAAGATCGACCCCTGGTTCCTCGCCCAGATCGAGGACATCGTGCTCTCCGAGAAGGCGCTCGCCGGGCGCTCGCTGAAGGCGCTGCAGGCCGCCGAGCTGCGCGAGCTCAAGAAGAAGGGCTTCTCCGACCGCCGCCTGGCCAAGCTGCTCAATGCTGACGAGACCGCGGTGCGCCTGCATCGGCATACGCTGGGCGTGCGCCCGGTGTTCAAGCGCGTCGACACCTGCGCGGCCGAGTTCGCCACCTCCACCGCCTACCTGTATTCGTCCTACGAGGACGAGTGCGAGGCGATGCCGACCGAGCGCAAGAAGATCATGGTGCTCGGCGGTGGTCCCAACCGCATCGGCCAGGGCATCGAGTTCGACTACTGCTGCGTGCATGCGGCGCTCGCCCTGCGCGAGGATGGCTACGAGACCATCATGGTCAACTGCAACCCGGAGACGGTGTCCACCGACTACGACACCTCGGACCGCCTGTACTTCGAGCCGATCACGCTCGAAGACCTGCTCGAGATCGTGCACATCGAGAAGCCGGTCGGCGTGATCGTGCAGTTCGGCGGCCAGACTCCGCTCAAGCGCGCGCAGGCGCTCGAAGCCAACGGCGTGCCGATCATCGGCACCAGCCCCGACATGATCGACGCCGCCGAGGACCGCGAGCGTTTCCAGCAACTGCTCGTCGAGCTCGGTCTGCGTCAGCCGCCCAACCGCACCGCGCGGACGCCCGCCGAAGCCGTGCGCCTCGCGGCCGAGATCGGCTATCCGCTGGTGGTACGCCCGTCCTACGTGCTGGGTGGCCGCGCGATGGAGATCGTGCACGAGCAGAAGGACCTCGAGCGCTACATGCGCGAGGCGGTCAAGGTCTCGAACGAGTCGCCGGTGCTGCTCGACCGCTTCCTCAACGACGCCACGGAGGTGGACGTCGATGCGCTGTCCGACGGCAAGCAGGTGATGATCGGCGGCATCATGGAGCACATCGAGCAGGCCGGCGTGCATTCGGGCGACTCGGCCTGCTCGCTGCCACCCTATACCCTGTCGGCGAGGCTGCAGGACGAGTTGCGCCGCCAGACCGAGGCCATGGCGCGCGCGCTGAAGGTCGTCGGCCTGATGAACGTGCAGTTCGCGATCCAGGGCGAGGGCGACAATGCGGTCGTCTATGTGCTCGAGGTGAACCCGCGCGCCTCGCGCACCGTGCCCTTCGTCTCCAAGGCCTGCTCGCTGCCGCTGGCCAAGATCGCCGCGCGCTGCATGGCGGGTCAGAGCCTGGCCGAGCAGGGCGTCAGCGGTGAGATCGTTCCGCCTTACTACTCGGTCAAGGAGGCGGTGTTCCCGTTCGTGAAGTTCCCCGGCGTGGATACCATCCTCGGGCCCGAGATGAAGTCCACCGGCGAGGTCATGGGCGTGGGCCGCAGCTTCGCCGAGGCCTTCGTGAAGAGCCAGATGGGCGCGGGCGTGCGCCTGCCAACCGCGGGCACGGTGTTCATCAGCGTGCGTCCGACCGACAAGCCGGTCGCGATCGAGGTCGCGCGCGAGCTGCACGAGATGGGCTTCGCGCTGGTGGCCACCCGCGGCACCGCAGCGGCGATCGAGGCCGCCGGGATCCCGGTGGGCGTGGTCAACAAGGTCAACGAGGGCCGTCCGCACATCGTCGACATCATCAAGAACGAGGAGATCGTGCTGGTGATCAACACCGTCGACGAGAAGCGCCAGGCGATCGCTGACTCGCGCTCGATCCGCACCAGCGCGCTCGCCGCAAAGGTGTCGATCTTCACCACCATCGAGGGCGCGCGCGCCGCGTGCATGGGCATGCGCCACCTTTCGAACGGTCTCGAGGTGTATTCCGTGCAGGGCCTGCACGCCGAACTGAAGCAGCAAGCATGAACAAGACCCCGCTTACCGTCGCCGGCGCCGAGAAGCTGCGCACCGAACTCCATCGACTGAAGACCGTCGAGCGCCCCAACGTGATCGCCGCGATCGCCGAGGCGCGGTCGCACGGCGACCTCTCCGAGAACGCCGAGTACGAGGCTGCCAAGGATCGCCAGGGCTTCATCGAGGGCCGCATCATGGAGGTCGAGTCCAAGCTCGCCAACGCGCAGATCATCGATCCGACACTGCTCGATGCGGACGGTCGCTGCGTGTTCGGCGCCACGGTCGAGCTCGAAGACCTCGAGTCCGGCCAGGTCGTGACCTACCAGATCGTCGGCGACGATGAAGCCGACATCAAGGACAACAAGATCTCGATCAGCTCGCCGATCGCGCGTGCGCTGATCGGAAAATACGCGGGGGACATCGCCGAGGTGCAGGCGCCCGGCGGGGTGCGCGAGTACGAGATCCTGGACGTGCGCTACGTCTGATCTGCACCTTGCCGGCGTGGCGATGAAGAGGGCGGTGCGATGCACCGCCCCTTTGTTTGCAGCCTCGGCGCAAGGCGAGCCGGGCGGGTGGGCGAGCCGGGCGGGTG
>Ga0268298_10000724_pt1 | contig 41656 bp, 31 predicted proteins | sample WWTPWeurt_MetaG_FD_194462 | JGI IMG/M metagenome (GOLD analysis project Ga0268298, IMG submission 194462) | Activated sludge microbial communities from WWTP in Nijmegen, Gelderland, Netherland - WWTP Weurt | ecosystem: Engineered > WWTP > Aerobic digester > Activated sludge | place...
TGAGGGTGACCGTGGTACCGCTCGTGTAGCTCTCGGAGCAGTCACTGCCGCAGCTGATACCCGAGGGGGAGCTGGTCACCGTACCCGAACCCGTGCCGGCTTTCGATGTCGTGAGGGCGTACGTGGTTGCTGAACCGCCATCGAACGTCGCCACCACGCTCTTCGCCGCACTCATGGTGACCGAGCAGGAGCCGGTGCCCGTGCAAGCCCCGGACCACCCGACAAAGGTGGAGCCGCTTGCGGGAGAAGCGGTGAGGGTGACCGTGGTACCGCTCGTGTAGCTCTCGGAGCAGTCACTGCCGCAGCTGATACCCGAGGGGGAGCTGGTCACCGTACCCGAACCCGTGCCGGCTTTCGATGTCGTGAGGGCGTACGTGGTGACAGGATTTAACTTTTCCCACGCGCTACATGTATAACCGCCGACACACGTCCAACTCCAGTTAGCACATCGGCCACCAGGGCCACCGGGGGAGTAGCATGTTGGGCTGTATGTTGGGCCACTTGTGGGATTTCCCGATGCACAGAGATTTGTTGTGGGTGCGGATGTAAAATCCTTCCCATCCGCAGTTCCGCAGCCCGAAACACCGGAACTTTGCTTTGTCGCTCTGCAACTTACCATACTGCCCGAGTTCGTGCCCGCACAGGTCCACGCGTAGGCCGTTCCCGTATCCGTGACCGATGAAGCGATTCCCGCACTACAGAGGTTCGCTGTCGGTGCGGAGCTGTAGGTGCCGCCGTTTGCCGATCCACACACGCCGTTTGTGCCGCTGGCCTTCGTTGCTGAACAACCTACGGTAGAACCCCCGTTCGTACCAGCACAGGTCCATGCGTAGGTTGTTCCCGTGTCCGTGACCGACGAGGCAGTCCCCGCACTGCAGAGGTTCGCTGTCGGTGCGGAGCTGTAGGTGCCGCCGTTTGCCGATCCGCAGGTTCCGTTCGTCGGGGTACTACCACCACCGTTGAATGTCACATTCACGGTCTTCGCGGCTGCCATGGTAACGGTGCAGGTGTTTCCGGAAAACGCACCGCACCCAGACCAGACCGTGGTCGCTCCGTTCGAAGGAGAAGCGGTGAGGGTGACCGTGGTGCCGCTCGTGTAGCTCTCGGAGCAGTCACTGCCACAGCTGATACCCGAGGGGGAGCTGCTCACCGTGCCCGAACCATTTTTTATAACCGTGAGGATATAGCCGGAAGTACCACAGGTGAATGATTTTTGACCAAAATTTTCCCCTCCCACAGTCCCGACAATGGACACCGAATGTGGAATCCCGTTCTTGAAGCTCTCGGGTAGGATGTAATGGTATCCGTGGTCAATCGTACCTCCGCACATATTCGTGTTGCCGGTGTACAAATCGGTGCGCGCGTCTTTCGCCACAAGACCCTGTGCGTAGAGGGAGCCATCAAAATACACATTGACCCACTTATAGACGGTCGGGGTAGCCGGGTCACATATCCATCCCCACAGCTGTGTACAGTCGACCCCATCGAAATTCCCCACTATCGCCGCACCTGCTATGCCGGGCACTAGCGCGACCCACAAGAAGAGCGGGAATATGGCTCGCACGAACGAATTGGTAAGAAAAGACAACGAACCACGGCGCGGTTTCTTTGTTCCATTACACATAAAAAGGACGGTTATGAAGCGGGTTTAAGCGTATAACACTTTTTTCGTATCCCGGTCTAGAACACTGACCGTTACACCACAACGATACGATGCCACTGGATGGTTGCTATAAGCACACTAACTTCTAATGACAGCACGGTCCCCAGGGGAGATGCCATACAATCATTTTAAAGTATACGCGCACTCGATCTCCACGATACGACAGTTATACACAGTCGCCATCCGTGTACACAATGTACCGCGTGCGTGCGGTACATTGTGTTTGCTATACTGGGTGGTAACAATGACGTTACGATACATTGAGCGGTACAGGTATCATTTTGTTGCAGGCCTGCCTATTGTGGCACTGCTCGCCTCTTCCCTCTCCTTTTCACAAGACCCGGGGGAAGATCTCTGTATCACCGCACAGAACGGTCGGTATGTCACCGTGGGTGAGCAGGCGATCGTCCGGGTCATCGCCAATACGGACGAGCCCATCAACACGGTCAGCGGCACTATTCGTATACCCGCACCACTCCTCGAGGTGGGCGCGGTGACACCCAGCCCTTCCATTCTTGATCTGTGGACGGAAGCACCAACGGTGGCGGAGAACGGCGCACTAGTGCGGTTCTCGGGCGGCACGACCAGGCCCGGAGGGTTCACCGGAACGGGTACGGTCGTCACGTTCACAGTCACTCCTCTTGCGCCCGGCGAAGCAACGATTCGGTTCGAGGAGGCACATATGTTCGCCCACAACGGTACCGGGCAAGAGGTATCTTGCACCATGGGTCCAATGACTTTCTTCGTACGAGACGCCGCACGTCCTTCCCCGGACGTGAACGACGATGCGCGCGTGGATATCTTTGACCTTGGCACCCTATCGGCGAGAATGTTCTTGGCATACGACCGCAGGTACGATCTCAACACGGACGGCAAGGTGGGCATTGACGACCTTGTACTTGCACTGCGCTACGTACGAAGTGGCAACGGTGCGCTCGCCTCACTCACTCTGTTCTGGCGTTAAACACAACACCCGCTCTACGCGGGTGTTGTGTGGCGTGAGACCGGGTGTGGGTCTTTAATCGGTAGCCGCATCACCCTTCATTCCGAAATGGTCGAACAGTTTTGCAAGGGCGACCTTCGCACCAACCCGACCATTGCTGTAGCTGTAATCGGTGCACTCGACAAGTGTTCCCAGTACGGTCTCAAAATCGACATTGGTCCAAAGGGCGGTCACCGCGGCAAGCTCGCGATCCGGGTTATGGTTGCCCTCGATCCTGTGTCGATACACATCATCAAGTTTCCGTATAACGCTCGCGATGAACGCGTCCAAAGAGACACCTTGCCCGCTCAGCACGCGCAAAAGCTCGTGCGCTTCTTGACGTTTCCCCTGTACTATTGCCTCCACAAAGCGGCGTACTACCGTAAGTCCCGTTTCTTTTTCGCTGCCTCGTACCGTAGTAGTAGTAGCTATACCCGTAGTGGTGGTTAGTTTTTGGGTCGACAGAGAACCGGTGGTCTCATTCTGTCGTACGTTTGACGCACGCATCAAAGAAGTCGGGTGCGGCATGGCCGAAACGCCCGCATCCACTCGAACCGCATGTTTCTGCGGCGTCTGCTCACGCACATTCGTAGAAGAACCGATATTCGAGGAATGCCCCTCACCATTAGCCGCCACACCAACCGACGGTGCCGAATCGGAAGCGTTGGTGTGGGGTACGTTTGATCCGGGCCTCGTTACGACATTCGTCGTCGATACACGGGCAAGCATCGCCTGCACACGTTCGTGCGAGAGGAGGATCCAGCCGTCTTCGCGATCATAGGTCTCTTTGACACGCGCAAACAGGGTTGCAAGAAATTCTCCGGTTGGAACCGTGGAATTCGTGACCGCAGCCATGATGCGCCGCGTCGCCTCAGGAGAAAGGAGAATGTTCTCGCGATGGGCCGCCTCTTCGACCACCCCCATACCATCATCCGTATGACTCACGGAACCGGACCCTTCTTGAGCTTGGTCACGAGCATGGAGAGACAGCGACCCCCCCCTCTCATCGCCTCGCTCGACCGCAGCCGGAACGACAGAAGGAAGTGCCGCCAGGTCACGACCTTCTTGCCTCGCTTCGCCATCCATCGGATAGTCTTTCCCGACCGAGGTGACGAGCGCATACAAACGCTGCATGGGCCGCAGGACGGTAATGAGATGCGCAATGAAAGCGCTCGCTCCCAACACACTCAACCAGAAGAGGAACGTGGCGAACGGACCTGCTTCAAAACCGGTGTACGGTACTTGGTCAAGCGTGATGTATCCGCCAACATTTTTAATGGTCTGCGAGAGTATGATCGAGGGTGAGGGGGTGTCTTCCTTAGGGGGTGTCTTCTTTTTCTTAGTACTGTCACAGTTGAGGCATGAGCCGCCACCCGTTGTCCGAGTAACGCTCGCGGTGCACATCGTCGTACGACCATCGCCTGCCGTGAACGTTCCCGTATAGGTAACGGATGACGAGACCGTGAGCGTACGGCTGCCGGAGAGAGCCACGGACCCGATGCCCTGATCGATGGAGGCGCTTGTGGCGTTCGTACTTGCCCACGTGAGGGTCACCTCACCGGAACCGACCACGCTCGTGGGTGACACGCTCATGGTACAGCTCGGGCCGGTCGCATCGGTCACCGTGAGAGTCGCGGCACAGGTGTGCGCACCTCCGACACGATCCGTGAACGTGCCGGTGTAGCGGGTCGTCACTACAGGACTCACAGAGCGACTGCCGGTGGTCGCCACGGACCCGATGCCCTGATCGAAGGTTGCGCTCACCATGTCCCTACTGTTCCACGACAACGTACTGGTCGCACCCCGCACGATCGACGTCGGTGTGAGGTTCACCGAGCACCAGGGGTCAACCTGCTCTTCATGCTTCGTGATCGCAACACAGATGGGCACCACATCGTTGCAGCACGTGGTGTCCCGGAACGCATTGTGGTGCGCAACGATCTTGTCCGTCGTGACGGTAAGGACGAGCGAGCTGGTGAGCGTCTCGACCTTCATGTCTTCCGCAACGTAGTCACGTAGGTCGGTCGTCGGCGGCGTCGACGCAACGAGCGTGCCGCCCGCCAGGAACTCGAGGTACCACTGCTCGTGGGGCTGGATGTGATCGACACGTGCGGGGTAGCCATCCCACGATGCAGACCGTACCGTGTACGTACCCGGCCCAAAAGTCATCGCACGTGACGCGAGCGCGTCTTCGAGCGTACCGTCGGAACGGATCTTCTTGTTGTTGAACGTCACTATAGTTGTGCCGGCATCCGCCACGAACGGACAGGCCGGTGGTGTGATCGGGGGGTTGGGAACGGGGATAACGCTCACCGTGACCGAACAACTGTACGTGATCGATGTACCCGCTTTGTGCGCGGTAGCGGTGTACGTGGTAGTCATTGTCGGGTCAACCACGACCGTGCCACTCGTGCCCTGCCATTCTCGCCCGGGAAACCGATCGATCGTAACCACCACACCGCTATCATTCTCAAAATTCCATGAAAGGGTGCTTGTTTCGCCAGACAGTATTTCAGAGGGGGTCGCCGTCATGGAAACACAATGCCATGCCTGTACGGTTTCTGCCCTGCTCGGAGCGACAACACCCTCAAAGAGGTACAGCGAGGTGAGCACGCCGCCAACAAACAGAACCCCAAGGCATGTCTGACGAAGACGCGATACGTAACGGGCAACGAGTGGCGTAATGGTCGTAGTGGCTTTCATGGCATTTAGTGTGGTGCAAGTGCCCCGCGGGGGGAGCAAGTGCGTACGTAAAAATTGATAAATTTGATTGATAAACGAATGATATACGGTTTGTAAGATACCCATTCCTACAAAGGTCGAACGGACGTTTGTACGGCACGTACCACCCAGCGTTCTTGCTTCGCTCCAAAGGTGTTGCACGTCGCAAGTGTCAAAGTCGGCTCGTCTGCGGCAAAACTCACGATCGTGTCTTCCGCGCGGGTCAACTGCACCTCAACGACACCATACGTGTATACGCTCGAACCGGTCCGCACCATCACCACGTCGCCGACACGAAGTGTACCGAGCTCATTGAAAGCCTGGAACGCTTTGTTCTTCACGACCGGCAGATAGCTCGAGTGTCCAAACAGGAGCACGTTAGCAACCTCGCCGGGCAACCCCGATCCGGGATACCGTACCGCTCCGGAAAGGAGTGAACGATCCAGGACCGCTATGTCTGTACTCGCCGGATTGAGCACGGCGGTGTCGATACCGGCAGACGGGATAGTGAGACGTACCGGCAGGTTCACTGACGTGCCATGCGTACCGCCGGCAACAATCGTGTGCTGCGACGACGTTGCGTCCTCGCGCAGGATTGACCGTTCCGTAGTGGTCGCCGTTACCACGACATGCACCTTGCTCCCAAGACGCGGCGCATCCGAAGCGGCCGTGATGACCGGTTCGGGCACATAGTCAGCAACCATGAGCATACACGCCACGCATGCGTACACGAGTGCGGTAATCGCTATAAAACGGGGTGTGAGCAGCCCTTTCTGAATGAGCACACGGTCCTGTACGCTGCGCTGGTTCATATTATTATGCGGCGATATGCGTCGTCGACGGTCGAACTGCTACAGTCCACACGCCGCGTACGGATTGCACTAGTTGCGGAGTATAGCAATATTTTCATGTATATGTCAATACACCCGAGTTGGCCCTCCGATGAGGGCGCACAGTGTGCGGGTGCATGCGCACTCCCACACTCGGAGCATCCGAACCGCCGGCCGGAAGGAGATGCTCTTGCTGTCTTCATCGCCGGAATGAAGGAGAGATGGTCGTTCTGGATGCGGGTGTTCAATGCGGCACACACCTGAAACGGCTTGGGGCGCGAATGCCGTCGATGTGACGGTGACCGGCTCTTCCTCGAAATTGAGCATGGGCGTATGCACACCACCCAACCCTTCGTGTCCAATGCTCCTTGAAGCAGCCTCATCATCTCTCAAGACCTGCGAATGCGACTTCTCCCCGTACCACCAAAGCGGTAGATTCGCGTACCGTACTTCCTGTTCGCCACAGCTCGCATGGTGCGCAACAGCACAGTTATCAAACGAATGTTCGCGGCACTCTTCTGGCAGAGAGTGCACGGTGCTGACAATTTCTACCGCAGCATCACCGTCCTTTACAACGCGAGGCGCACACCAGGCAACATACTTTTTCCACGCTCGCATCGCGAAACGATTGAAAGTGAATCCGGCAAAACATAGCGTCTGCTTAGCGACGCGTCCGTACCTGCGCACCCGGATTTCTACGATTGGCAATATCCGGCGAAACTCGAGGACGGCGCGCCGTAGGTCTGTCTGCATATGAGAAATGAATGCGCGAGCGGCGACATAGTGCGCACCATGCACTCGTGTTCGTGCGTCGAACACGCGCACCGCGTACACACCTTCTCCGTCAAACACGTCACCCGGCGCATCAAGGTCAACGGTATGACATGCGTGATGCGTGTGAATATCACGCTCATCGACAAAGCGACTGCGGTCACCAGGTAACGTACGGACGACTATGTCGATCATTCTCTGCGCCTCGGCAAGAAAAGCCGTGGCAGGTTGGGTAGAGGGCAATGCCGTGTTGGTATACGTGTTGTTCATGATGTCTCGCACAATGTGCGCAAGGATTGCTGCACCACAACGCTCTGTGCCCTCTCACTGCGGGTGGAAGATGCAAAGCGGTACCTGCAATACGGTATTATTAATAGTAGCATATAAATAATGATTAGTCAATATACGCAACCGCACGGGCATTGACATATTTTTAAAGTATGATATATATGTATATTATTCGGGAACTGGCAGGAAAGCAGTTCGAGGAGCGTTACGAACCTTTCCACGCATTCCTTATAAAGACCTGGGCAACCATTTAATACTATGAACGAACGCGATCTAAAAACGAGCGAGCGCATTGCGTCACAGCTCATGCGCATCCTTGCCATCATAGGCCTCATAAGCATACTGGCGCTGTGCGCATGGCTCTTGGTTGCCGGCATACGGCTCTTGCCGCGTGCGGGTGAGGGTATGGGGAGCGCGGTCACGGCGATCACCTCGGTATTTCGGAGCGCGCCTCACGAACAGATCTCCTTCGACATTAGCGACCACACGATCACCGCAAATGAACCCGTAACATTCGCATGGCACTACACCGGCAGTGAAACGGCCCCCACGTACCGTTTCTTGTACGAGTGTACGCAAGGCGTCGGTATGTTCGTCCGCATCGGCAGTGCGTGGAACCCGCTGGCCTGCAACGAGACGTATACGCTTACGACCACGAACGTCACCGCGCTTCCCTCGACTACCGACCGCTACACGGATGTAAACATACAGGTGGCTGTCGGCTCCGTGTCAGACACAACACTCATCACCATCATGAATAAGGACGTGATGCCCGCGAACTCCTACACCCCGACGAGCACCACCGCAACGACCACGGCCGCCCCCACACGACACGTCACAACGCCCACCATCGCTCCGCAGACGACCCGTCCCGCAACCGTCGTACAGCCGATTACACCCCCCGCAACTCCAGCCGACCTTTCCGTCAACATCGAAGAAACCGGCATCGTGACCGACGTCGCCGGAAAGCGCACCTTCTTTGCACTCTCACCCATTCCGACTACCAAGACAGCCGCTGTTCGCTTCACCGTCACGAACAACGGAGGCAGCCCTTCCGGCGCCTGGGCGTTCACGGCACGCCTCCCGGTCGAGGGTGACAGCGACTACAAATATGCCTCCCCCGTGCAGGCCTCGCTCTCGCCGAACGCGCAAGTGGAGTTCACACTCTCGTTCGACGAAGTACTGAAGGGTGCGAGCGGCACAATCAGTATCGAGGTGCTCCCCACACAAAAGACCGACTCCAAGGGAAACAATACGGACGCAACAAAGATTACACTCAAGTAACCCGTGCACAAAACGGATAACGCTGCTCCCATAGGAGCAAGCGTACCGAATACCACACACCTTTTTCACACACCATATGCCTCACCCGCTCACGTACCTACGTTCACACATATACCCCTTCGTCCGTATGCACCGACGTGCCCTCGTGGGAGGTACGCTCGTACTGTGCGGTGTTTTACTCGCAACAGCCCTCTACCCCACCGACACCCCGAACACCGCTTCACTAAACACCCCCGCACCGGTGCGAGTTACCGTGGCATCTGTCGCCGCGCTCTCAGAGAGCGGTACTCCTCTCACCGCACTCGGCGAGGTGCGCAGTGCTTCACAAGCGGAACTTCGAGCGCAAAAGACCGCCGAGGTAACCGGCGTGCATGTGCGCGCCGGTCAGTACATAGCCGCGGGCACGGTGCTCGCCGAGCTTGAGAATGCTCAAGAACGTGCGGCAGTGCTCTCGGCCGAGGGTATCCTGGCCGCCGCAAAAGCGGCTCGCGACCGCACTCGCTCCGGCGACCGTGCCGAGGACAAGGCGAGCATCGCCGCGCAGGCGGCCGGTGCCGAGATCGCCCTTACAACAGCAGAAGACGCGGCACGCACCGCCTACACCCAAGCGTACACGCTCGCCCAGGACGCCCTCTACGCAAAGGCCGACACGTTCTTCTCGAACCCCTACACCGTGCGCCCGAGCTTCCGTGTACGGAGCGCTTCCTACGATGAGGGTGAGGCACTCACACGCGAGCGAGTCGCGCTCGGCACACTCTTCAACACCTGGAACACACACGCCGCGGGCGCGGTGCCAACACCCGAGATCGAGGCTCGCCTCACAGAAGCTGCGAGCACTCTCGAGCGGCTCAAAACGTACCTCGACACCATCAGCAGCTTCGTGTCCGAGCAAAAGCTCACCGATGAGCTCACCGCCTCCGACAAGGCGGCACAGGAAGCGTCCCTGTTTGCGGCACGGAACGCGGTCGACACTGCACAGAGTGTCGTGAACGGCGCTCGCACGGGACTCGCGAACGCCCGCACCGGTGCGGTGACTGCGGGCATGGCCAACGCAAAAAGTGCGGCCGGGGCACGGCCGGAAGATCTCGCTGCCGCGGATGCCGCGCTTACCCAGGCAAGCGGTGCGCTCGCGGGTGCTCGGGCTGCGCTCGAGCGGACTATCATCCGCGCACCCATCGCCGGCACAGTGACCACCCTCAACGCAACCCGGGGAGATTTCGTGAACGCACTTACCATCGTTGCGGTCGTGGCGAACGAACATGCACTCGAGATCGAGCTCTTCGTGTCCGACGCGACCCGGGAGCGCCTTGCAGTAGGTATGCCCGCACTCGTAGACGGACGCTACACCGGCACGATCACAAGTGTCGCACCGGGCCTCGATCCTGACACAAAGCAAGCGCGCGTCACGGTGTACGTGCCCGGCACCCACACCCTCGTGAACGGAGCCTACGTCGAGGTGGCCTTCTCGACCTCTCCTTCGAAAGAAGTCGCGCGTGCCGCTACCTCGTCGGAGGCTCTCCTGCCGATCAGTGCCATCAAGGTTGTGCCTGAGGGGCTTGTGGTCTTTACCGTCGATGATGGGAACACTCTCGTGGCGCACCCGATCCCCGAGGGCACCATCGAGGGCGACCGCATGCGCGTACGGAGCGGCCTCACTCCCGACATGCGTATCGTCACTGATGTACGCGGCCTTTCTGCCGGCGACTCGGTCGATGCGGTGCCGGCTTCGTAGCGCGATACCGTAGTATGCACACGCTCTGGACCGCACTGCTCGAGAAACGCGCCCTCTCCTACCTCATCATCACTGCGGTGGTCCTCTACGGTGCCGTCTCCATGTTCACCATGCGCCGCGAATCGGCGCCCGAGGTGCAGATACCGATCGCGGTCATCACCACAGTTCTTCCGGGTGCGGCGCCCGAAGACATCGAGACCCTGGCGACAGACATCATTGAGAATGCGGTCGGCAACCTTGAGCAGGTAAAGCAGATCACCTCCTCATCCCGCGAGGGGGTGTCGTCGGTCGTAGTCGAATTCACGGCGGATGCGGACATTGATCGCTCGCTCCAGAAAACCCGCGACGAAGTGGCGAAGGCACGCTCCCTTTTGCCGGATGACGCGAAAGACCCCTCGGTCACCGATATCAACTTTGCCGATCAACCCATTTTGATCGCTACCCTTTCCTCCGACCTGCCCGCAACCGAGTTCAAGCGCCTCACGGACACAGCGAAAGACCGACTTGAGACTGTGGGCGGCGTATCTCGCGTCGATGTCTCCGGCGTGCGCGAGCGTGCGGTCACCGTGATCGTGCGCAAAGATGCACTCCAAGCATACAAGCTCTCGCTCCCCGAGATCTCGGCCGCCATCGCCTCCGCAAACGCCGAGCTCCCCATCGGCACCATCGAGCAAAACAACGTGGAGTACACCCTCTCGCTCGCAAACGCGCTCACGGACACCACCGCCGTCGCCACCATACCCGTATCGACCAAAACCGGTGCGGTCGTGCCGCTTGGTGATATCGCCACCGTCGCCGACGGTGTGGCTGACCCGGCAACACTCTCGCGCGTCTCCGTCGACGGGGCACCCTCCCAACAGGCGGCGACCCTGACCGTGTACAAGCAGCGTGGTGCGGATATCACCACGCTTACCAATGAGGTGCGCACCCTGCTTGCAACGATCGCAACCGGAACGAACGGCGTTACGACCTACGTGTCCTACGATGCGGGCAAGGAGATCCGAAAGGACCTCACGCAACTCACCCGTGTCGGCCTCGAGGCTGTGGCGCTCGTCATGGCGGTCCTCTTTGCAACGCTCGGCTGGCGTGAAGCGCTCATTGCAGGTCTTTCCATACCCCTCTCACTCTTTCTTTCGTTCATCGCGCTCAAAGAAACGGGCAATACCCTCAACTTCATTTCCCTCTTCTCCCTCATCCTTTCGATCGGTATTCTCGTCGACTCGGCTATCGTCATAGTGGAAGCGATCCACGTGAACATTGCGAAGGGGCACACGCGCCTCATCGCCGCCAAGCTTGCGCTCGTCGAATACAGTAAGCCCCTCACGGCGGGCACACTCACTACGGTCGCCGTGTTCGTGCCACTCTTCACCGTTTCCGGCGTCACCGGCGAGTTCATAAAGAGCATACCTTTTACCGTGAGCTTCGTGCTCCTCGCCTCTATCGTGGTGGCGCTTGGTATGACACCTCTCCTCGCCGCACGTGCGCTCAAGCGGCGAGGGACCTCGCGCGCGGAAGAGGCGCAAGAGCGCTACGCGGAACGCTTGCGAACGTGGTACCGCGCACGTATCGGCACGTTCCTCGACAGTCGTCGGACAAAACGCCGCTTCGTGTGGGGTATCCTTGGCGCGTTCGTGCTCGCGCTCGCGTTACCGGTGAGCGGTCTCGTGAAAACGACCTTCTTCCCCCAATCCGACTCGGACCTTATCTACATCGAGGTGGAGGACCTCCCGGGCACACCGCTACGGGTGACCGACCTCCATACCCGCGCGGTCGAAGAGGTGCTCTACCAGGTACCCGACATTGAATCGTTCACCACGACCATCGGCGCGGGGTCATCCTTCAACGAGAACGCATCCCGCGGCACGCGCTACGCTTCGGTCAACGTCAACCTGCGCACCAACCGCACGCGCTCTTCGAGCGAGGTCATCGACGACCTCAAGCGCACCTTTGCCACGTACTCGAACATCGGCATTCGTGTGTACGAACCGAGCGGCGGGCCGCCCACAGGCGCCCCGATCAAGGTAACCTTCACGGGAGACAGTTTGGATGACTTGAAACGCGCGGCACGCGACGCGCTCCGCATCCTCAAAGAGATACCCGGTACTTCCGAGGTCACCTCGAGCGCCGAGGCGGACACGGCTGAATTTTCCCTGCACATCGACCGACGCAAAGCCGCTGAATTGGGCGTCTCGCCGCTTGTGGCCGCGCAAACGCTCCGCAGCGCGGTGTACGGCACGGAAGCAACCACCGTGAAGCATGCCGGCGATGAGATTGCAGTGAACGTGAAGCTTGCCCTGAACCCGACCTTCGACACCCCTCGCGACACGATACGCACGACCCTCGACGCACTGCGCACCATCCCTCTCGAGACCACCCGCGGCACGGTGCTCATGGGAAGCATCCTTGATGCGTCGCTTGCGAGCGCCGACGAGGTCATACGCCACGAAGACGGCTCCCGCATCATGACGGTCTCGAGCTACGTTGCAGCCGACTCGTATGCGGCGGACATCACCCGCACCTTCTCGGAGCGCACCGCCACCTCGCTCAACCTCCCTGAAGGGGTGCGTATGACGATCGGTGGAGAGAACGAGGACGTCGATCAGTCGTTCCGCGACATGTTCCGCGCACTCCTCATTGGCGTACTCCTCATCCTCGTCGTGCTCGTGGTCGAGTTCAACGCGTTCCGCTCCTCACTCCTCGTACTCTCTGTGGTACCCCTCTCTCTCATCGGCGTTCTGTTCGGCCTCCTCCTCACCCGCCAGGCGGTGTCCTTCCCCACCATGCTTGGCTTCATCGCGCTCGCCGGCGTCGTGGTGAACCACGCGATCATTCTCGTCGATGTCTTCAACCGCTTGCGCCTCGAGCACCCGACCTGGCCGCTCCGCACGGTGGTGATCGAGGGCGGCGCCATACGTTTGCGCCCGATCCTCCTCACGAAGATCACTTCCATCATCGGCCTCATACCGCTTCTCTTCGCCTCCGACCTGTGGCAGCCGATCGCGGTTGCCATGATCTTCGGTCTCTCCTTTACCGGCGTCCTTACGCTCATCCTCCTCCCCGCGCTGTACCTCAAGTTCTGCGCCACCGCATCGGAGGTGCCCTCGGATGCACCGGCACGCACCGACACCGGGAACACGAACGGCATGGAGCACATCGGCATGCTCCTCAAGGAGCGGCACGACACGCACCAGGGCGGCGTCCTCACCGTCCTCTGCTTTGCACTGTTCTGTTCCGCGACACCCTCGGCACAGGCATACCTCTACGATGCCACAAACATCCGCACAATCTACCACGAGGCGCCCGGTTCCGTTACGTTCGATACCTCCGGAAACGCCACGGGCGCAACGGTTTCAGGCACCCCCTTTCGACAGTACACGGTCCAAAATGACGAACACGTACGCTTGCAACGCTTCGAGATCGGCCTTGCCCACTGGTACGTGTCGGACCGCGGTGTCATCTGGGCCGACACCGACCGCGAAGCGCTTTTCATATACCGCACGCCAGTGTAAGTAACGAGCTGCCAAAACGACGGTTCGCTGTGTGGATACAGAATCTCGTTCGTCCTATTATCCGGCGGATGCTCCGCCGTTCGATTCCCGACGCGAGCAACACCGAGTTGCTCGCTCCCGGGCACTCGCACTCGCGTTGCTCGCGTACTTGACATGCATGTATATGTACCGCACTATGCGTAACGGTTCCCGACATTTCATGTCGTGGTGTTTTCTGAAAATTACCCGCAGGAGGCAGCATGGCCACAACGATACCAGATCCTTCCCTGCTCAAAAAGCTGCAGGCAAAAGCGCAAGCTTGTACCACTCCCGAAGAGGCGGATGAGTTGTACAACCGTGCACCGTACGGAAGCATTGCTGAAGAGGTGTACAAAGCACGGTGGGAGGAGCTTGCGAATGCCGAAGCGCCGGCAAGGGTGCAGGCCTGTACCACTTCCGAGGAGGCGAGGGAGCTGTACGACGAGGCGCCGAAAGGAAGTGTCGCCCAGGAAGTGTACAAAGCACGGTGGAAGAAGCTTGCGAATGCCGAAGCGCCGGCAAGGGCGCAGGCCTGTACCACTTCCGAGGAGGCGGGGAAGCTGTACGACGAGGCGCCGAAAGGAAGCGTCGCCCAGGAAGTGTACAAAGCACGGTGGAAGGAGCTCGCGAAGCTCGAGGCCAAGGCAAAAGCGCAAGCTTGTACCACTCCCGAAGAGGCGGATGAGTTGTACAACCGTGCACCGTACGGAAGCATTGCTGAAGAGGTGTACAAAGCACGGTGGGAGGAGCTTGCGAATGCCGAAGCGCCGGCAAGGGCGCAGGCTTGTACCACTTCCGAGGAGGCGGGGAAGCTGTACGACGAGGCGCCGAAAGGAAGCGTCGCCAAGAAGGTGTACGAGGCACGGTGGATAGAGCTCCACCTCAGCACCTGATCAACATCCTCAAAGCCGTTCGAAAGAACGGCTTTTTATGTGGCGAGCTCGTTCGTATCATCGCGGTTCCACCTGCGGCGGATGCTCCGCCGTTCGATCCCCGACGCGAGCAACACCGAGTTGCTCGCTCCCGGGCACTCGCACTCGCGTTGCTCGTTTGAGGCCTGGGCGGGAATCGAACCCGCGCGTGTCGGTTTTGCAGACCGAAGCGTTACCACTTCGCCACCAGGCCGTACTGCACATAAGTGTACTGTGTTTCCCTGAAAAGGAAAAGGGCGCTTCCGGTGTTTGTCACTTCCGGTGTCCGCTAGTCGTCGAGGCCCTGACGCACCATCCCCGTAACACCCGCCACGAACAAAGCGCCCAAAAACCAGCCGAGCGCCATGTGTGCCCAGTAGTACAGGCGCACTAGAGCCCCTTCCGTGATCGGGCCAACCCCGTCCCGGAGCACCCGGGTGTGTGCGGGATCGGGAATCCAGTACTCCGCATGGTGAAGGTCGATAATGGGCAGGAACGTGTCAAGCGAATACGCGAGAGGTGAGAACGTGGGCGTGAACGCGTCGGCGTCTCGTGTCGGCACAAGGGTGTAGCTCCAAGTACCGAACACGAACCACCCGCACGCGACCATGAGCGACATCCACCCAAGCACATTGAGCGGCTTGTACCCATACGCCATCAACGCCCCCGTTACCCTTAGCCATAAGCGCTCCGATACGGGGAGGTACGCGTAGCGCGATCGGTCATGCTCACGCTCAATGAGCACCGCGCGCGTATCACTCTCGCGACCGTGCGCACGAAGCACCCGGGCGCACTGACTATACGGCTGCGAAAGGAAAGGCTCGGGAGGTCGGCGACGCAGGAGCGTAAGGAGTTCGTGTACCTCTTTCTCGCCATGTTTCGGGCCGGTTATCCGTTCGTATGTGCAGCCATCTATGTTGATGTACTCCGGTACGGATACCCCGAACATAAGGTGCTCGATGTGCGACCCACGAAGATCGAGTAGGCTCCCGCAAGGAACGGGGGAGTCCGGATCATACAGTAGGCTGCCGAGCCTTGCGACACGCAGCAACACCTCGCCGTCTACGGAAAAAGTGCGTGAAAAGAACGTGCCGTTGGCAACCTTCACCCTGCTTGCATATATCGCGACATCCCCGGGGTTCTTGAATGTGCCCTCGGCACAGCTCCACTGTCCACCGACCGTAGCACCAAAGAGCCGCACCTTCCCTTCCGCCACAAAACCGTTCCGGAAGAAGACACTGTTACCGACCTTTACTCTAGCTGCGCTGATGGCGTCGCCTGTTGGATTTTTAAACGTACCGCCGGAACAATCCAACCCTCCTCCTATGACGGCGCCAAATAACCGTACTCTGCCTTCCGCCACGAATCGTTTTCGAAAGAACACACTTCCCCCCACCTTGATCCTGTTTGCATTGATCGCACAATCGTCAGGGTTCTTGAACGTACCTCCCTCACAGTCCCACTGTCCGTCGATCGTGGTGCCGGTGAAACGCGTTTCCCCTTCGACCTTGACTTCTTTGCAGCTCACGAAGCCCGCAACGTGCAACCCTTCGGCACACACACCCCGCTTCAAGGACGAGCCGTCAAGCGTAAGGGATTCGAGGTGTGCACCCGACACATCCAGGGAGTCCTCAAAAACACACTCGCGGCACGCGATGGGAAAAGGTACCCGCGTGTAGCGTACACGAAGCGCCCCCACCACCAGGGCACCGCGCACCGAAAGACCTACCTCGGGCGCAACGTACCCATGTGCCCGCGGGTCGTTGCAGAGCCACGCGATACGATCGGCACGCACCGTGCGCGCCGGCTCCGGCAAGGACGGGTCGTAGCGCACTTCTTCACCTCCCTCTACGGCACGAAAGAGCGCGGTTTCAGACCCGGAAAGGAGCGAAAAACGTGTGTGGGCGAGGTCGAGAAGTGCCGAGGCGGGCATGGGGCATGCCATTAGCGCCACAGTACAGGGGCACACCCGGGAACGCAAGCGTTTGCCCTTTCCCCTTCACAAAGGAAAGCTACACCGAGCACGTGCAGCGGCTTTCCGCTTCGCCACAGTGCTCGCACTGTGCCTGCATCTTTGCGCCCGCTTCGCAGTTTCGCCAGTGCATCGGGTCGAAACGCTCCGCCGTGAGCGCGCAGCCCGGGCACTTCCAGCCCGGTGCCGGCCCCCCGCAGCGGGAGCAACGGTCGCTCGCAATCCTACGTATGATGTCGTGCGTATCATGCATGGTAAGGGTAGTGTACCGTGCGGTCGCACCTCGCTTCAAGGAAGCTGTGCACCCACTCACACCCTTGCTTTCCCCACATTGCCGTGTACTATTATTTTGGTTTTTTCGAAGAGGAGCAAGGTAATGAACGTAGTCGAGAGCCGCCCTGCGGCAAGTCGTTGGGTGCGCGTGTCGGAGGACACATTGGGGCTCGGTATGTGGGCCCTGACAGGAGCCCTAATCGGCGCCTGCTTCATTCTAACCGTCCTCACGTTCTGTGCAGCGTATGAATGAATAGTCACCACCCACACACCATGGCCTCAATGGTGTGTGCTCGTATTAAGGAGCCGCGCATCCTAGGGAAACCCCACACAACGCGGTATAGTACCCAGCATGGACATTGTATCCCACGGACTCTGGGGCGGGGTCGGGTTCGGTCGCAAGAACAGGTGTGCCTTCTGGCTCGCTGTACTGTTCGGCATGCTCCCCGACCTCCTCTCGTTCGGTGTACACACGGGAGCCCTTGTCCTTGGCCTTGCACCCCGCACCGATTGGTCGAACGGCCCTCCGCCCATGGACGCGATCCCCGCGTACGTCTACACACTCTATAACATCACCCACAGCCTCATCGTATTCTCATGCGCGCTTGCGTTGCTTTGGGTTTTTGCACGACGCTACGCAACACCCTTCCTTGCGTACGGGTTTGCGGTCCTTCTCGACATTCCCACACACAGCACCGATTTCTTTGCCACCCCCTTCCTCTGGCCCCTCTCGGACTTTCGCGTCAACGGCATTCCGTGGGGCGAACCGGTGATCTTCATCCCCAACGTACTCGCGCTCTCTGTCGCGTACCTGCTGTGGTACCGAGCGGAACGACGTGCCCGAACAGCGCCGCCCGAACGAGGCACGCCACACGAACACAGAGCGCACTGACGGCGGGGTATACAACATCCCGCCCCTCTGGTACCCTTGCCTTCGGTCCACACATACGGAGGTCTTTAATGCCACGACCGATTGTGTTCATTGATGTCAACGGCACCGCGCTCGACGACTGGCCGGCGGTGGTACACGGGGTGAACGGGGTGCTCGCTCACTACAGCGTACCCAGAGTGTCCGCCGAGGCCTACATTTCCGAGGTCGCCCGCTGCGGCGACTACGAACGTTTCTACCGTGTACGCGGCATACGCGCAAGCCGGGACAGGCTCTACGAGCTTTTTCTTCCCGCCTACCGCACACACCTGCACGAGGTCAGCTTCATGCCCGGTGTTCATGAGGCGCTTGCACGTATCGCCCGTGGGGGCTACGAGGTCCACATCCTCACCGCGGCCCGCAAAGATTTTGTGGAGCCCCTCCTCACGGCAGGAGGCATCCACGAGCTCTGTGATTCCTGTCACTACCATGTCCACGACAAAGCCGCGCAGGTCGAGGCGGTACTGTACGGCACCGAGGTCTCACGGCAGCGATGCGCCCTGCTCGGCGACATTCCCTCGGACATGCGCTCCGCGAGGCAAGCGGGGGTACGTGCCCCGTTGCCTTTAAAAACCCACACGTGCCCGCACACCTCTTTAAAGGTGTGCCCACAGATGCACACGTATCGTCGTTCGCCGAGTTCGGAGCGTACCTGCTCCCCTGACCGCAGCCGCCCCTTGGGGGGCGGCTTTTTGGTGCCTCTCCATGCACAGCGCTCGTGGTATGCTATATCTATGAGCCATGAAACACTTCCCCGAGAGGAACGCGCGCCGACCGACGAGCATGAGTCCTGTATCACCATGGAATCATTCGAGCGCCAGCTCAAGGACACCCACCTCGTACAGGTTCTTGAGAGCGAGCGGGGGCACCCACACTTCCTCGAATACATAGACATACGCCCCGACACCATCCCCGAGCGTGAGCGGGGCGCTCCCGTCGTCATGTTCGTGGGCGGCTTCAATACCGTGCCGGAAGACTATCGTCACATGCTTCTCACCTTTACCCAACGCGGCAGACGGGTGGTGTACTGCAACCCAACCCGCGGTATGACACCCCCCGAAGACCTCGCCGTGTACGCACGGGAACACGGCATCGCGCCCCTCATCACCGCGAAAGCTGCCGAGGTCGCGTACCTCAAGGACCAGCTACGGCTACGCCGCGTGGCGCTCGTGGGCCACTCACAGGGTGGCGCCGTTGCATGCCTTGCGGCGGCACACCTCGCCGATGATGTTGACCTCCTCCTGTTGGATACGCCGGCGGGACTGGTCGGCACAGTATCCACGCTTGAGTTCGTAAAGCGCGCCGCCGGTGAGGTAGATGCGGAAAAAGCGTACCACGCAACGCACCGGGAAAACGCCGCAGCGCAAACAACACCCCTCCAAGCGGCACGAGCCCTTTTCAAGGAGCGCCCCGACGTTCGTGCCAAGGAGGTGGACGCGATTGGCCACACCGACCTCATCCCCCTCCTTCGCACCATGGACCGCATGAAAGATCACACCGGAACAGGGCCGGACATCCACGTACTCACTGCGAAGAACGATCGCATGTTTACCTCCGAAGCTGTGGAAGCACACATGCACGCCCTTAGGGACACATCGGTGCGGTGGGCTATGTATGCGGACCCGAACACTCCCCACGCCACCCTCTCACATCCCCCGGAGGTCTTCTGGAGCATCATGAGCGAACATGCTCACGAGGCCGCGCGCCGCGCCACCTCGCCCACGTACGGAGAGCCCGCTACACACGCCCTGGAGCCCTCGCACGCACCTCGGCACTCAGCCGCTCCTTGAACGCAGCAAGCGTCTCCTGCCCCTCGTTGCCGCGGTCGCGGCTCTCGACCGTCACCGTTTCGCTTTCCACCTCCTTGTCACCAAGAACCAGGAAGTAGGGCGTTTTGGCTTTCTTCACCTCACGTATCTTCTTCCCCAGGCTGTTGTCGCTCGTGTCAAGGTGTACACGCAGGCCTTCAGCCCTGAGGAGGTCGGCCACCACCTTCGCGTACGCAAGGTGCTTTTCGGACACCGGAACGACCTCGACCTGCACAGGAGCAAGCCATGCGGGAAAGGCACCCGCGTAGTGTTCGATGAGGAACGCAAACGTACGCTCCAAGCAGCCGATCGCGGAGCGGTGGATCATCACCGGACGTTTCTTCGAGCCATCTTCCGCGATGTACGTGATGTCGAACTTTTCCGGGAGCAGAAAATCCATCTGCGCGGTGAAGAGGGTGTCCTCCTTACCGTTCACGTTGCGCGCCTGTACGTCGAGCTTCGGTCCGTAGAAAGCCGCCTCGTCCTCGGCCTCAACGTACGCGAAGCCGGCCTCGTCGAGCGCCTCCTTCATGACCGACTCGGCGCGCTGCCAGAGCGCATCGTCGGGGTAGTACTTTTCGGTGTTCTTGGGGTCGCGCTTCGAAAAGCGATACGTCACGATGTCGAGGATCCCCAAACCCCGCATACCCTCCTCGATCATCCTGCACACCTGTATGAACTCGTGCTTGAGGCCCTCGGGGCTCACGAAGATGTGCGCGTCGGTGAGCTGAAACTTGCGCACGCGAATGAGGCCCATGAGCTCGCCCGACTTTTCGAAACGGTTGTAGTCTGCGAGCTCCGCGTAGCGCACCGGCAGGTCGCGGTAGCTTAGGGGGCTGCGCTGGAGCAGTCTGATGTGGTGCGGGCATGCCATGGGCCGCAGGTAGAAAAGCTCGCCGTCCATATCGATCGGGGCGTACATGTTCTGGGCGTAGTGCTCAAGGTGGCCCGACGTTTCGTAGAGCTTCTTGTTGGCAAGGTATGGCGTCGAAACGTGGTCGTAGCCGTACTTACGTTCCAGGTCGCGGGTGAACTCTTCGAGCGCAAACTTCATAAGCGTACCGCGCGGGGTCCACATGGGCAGCCCCTTGCCCACATCCTCGTCGAAGTAGAAGAGATCGAGCTCTCGCCCGAGCTTTTTGTGGTCCCGTTTCCTCGCTTCCTCCACCTGCGCACGGTATGCATCGAGCGCTTCCTTCGTATCGAACGCGATACCGTAGATGCGAGTGAGCATCGCGTTCTTCTCATCGCCACGCCAGTATGCACCCGCCACACGTTCGAGCGCAAAGGAGTCGAGCGCGATGTCTTCGCACGGTCGGTCGGCGTGGCCACCTCGGCAGAGGTCGCTGAAGAGCGGGGTGTCCGAGCCGCGCGCATAGGTATGGTAAATGGTGAGCGCCTCGCTGCGAGCGAGCGCCTCGGTGAGGAGCTCGAGCTTGTAGGGGTTGCCCGCAAACCGGGCCCGTGCGCTCGCCTCGTCGAGGGTTTCCCCCTCGATACGGTCCCACGCCATGAGGAGCTCTCGCATCACCCCCTCGATACGGGGCAGGTCCGCCTCACCCGGTTTGTCACCTCCGGAAAAATCGAAGTCGTAGTAGAACCCACGCTCGATCACGGGGCCGAGCGTCGGCTTCGCGTGAGGGTAGAGCTTCAGCACCGCCGCCGCGAGGAGATGCGCGAGCGAATGTCGCTTGTGTTCGATGGTCGCTGTCATGGTGTGAATGGTAGCCTCGCCGATCAACTGCGAGGGGTGTTAGGGTGGTAAGGGTACATAAAAAGCGCCCGGGCGAAACCGCTACCTGAAAAGGTAACGCTTCCGCCGGGGCGCACGAGCCACTGTGACTCGAGCGCGGTTCCACCCGGCTTCCGCTCCCTCTTTCTTTAAAGAGGGAGCGGCACTCGAACAGATACCACGCACGGAGTTGGGACGACGCCACCTGCGTCTGTCGCCGCTCGTTACAAGCTGCCTGCGGTCGGTGGCCACAGCAATCCTCCGTTCATACGCAGTATAAACACACGGAGGCAACCTGGCAACAGGACCCTCTCACGCCACACCCTGCACAGTGGACACGAGACGAGTGGCCAGAACGGAGCGGTACTCGTTCCGTATGAGCCACAGCATGCCCGCATCAAAAATGAGGACGGATAGGAGTATGAGCGAATGGGTATGGGTGAAGCGGTACGTCCCGTACAGCAAAAAGAAACCGATCATCCACATACTCACGGGGAACGCCCATAGTGAACCGCGCAAGAGGCTCAGGGAGAGGAGCACGTCCACGATCCCCCAAAAGATGAAGTAGAGGGCGAGGAAGTAGGTCACGTACACCGGGTGGTGCGTAAGTACCGTGCCGGCGAGCGACACGAGCACGTCCGAAGGCTCCTCCACGAGCTCGTGCGACATCGCTGTACGCACCACCTCAATGAGCGGCACACCAACCACACGCAGGAGCGCCACCCCGAGGATGATACGCAAAGCACCATACAGCACGCGCCACCACAATCCGACATGGAGCACGCGGGTACGTACACTTGGCAGCGGGGGAGAAACCATTGCGGCAAGGATACCATACCGGAGGACCTCCCGCAGGGTGTATCACCACCACCCTCGTCACCAGTTCCCTTTCAAAAAACGGGTGCGATGTTCTTACGCATCGCACCCGTTCCTACGGTCACGCCAACACCGGGTTGTGGAGGAGTGCCGCATCGACGTGCGCATACCACGACAGGTTCACCGTCGTGTGGTTGCACACCGCCATCACCGCGTCACAAGCGAAGGTGCCGAGCGCCACGTACTGGCTCGCGGTGCGTGCCGTACGTGCGTACCGCTCCGCGGCGCTGCAAAGCGTGTCGAGGCGACGGTACAGGTCTTCGCGCGCTATGGTGTCGTGGGTCAACCGCAGGCGAAGCGCCGGGTTCCCCGTAATGAGCGCATGAGCCGCGCGTTCGCGCTCGTCCATGTCGGGCACCAGGTCCCGCATCCCTACGGCTTCCCAGCCGAAGGGATGTACCCGCTCCCGCGTGGCACGCACCGCCTCGCATACCTGTGTGCTGAACTCGTCCCGCGACAGCCCCGCCGCACGGCACAGCACCGGGTCCTCGTACTCCGCATCCGCGAGTACGAACGTTGCATGCAGGTGGGGCACAGCTCGTTGAACCTTTTCCAAGAACCCTACATGCTGTTCCGCGATCCGCCACACCCCCTGCACCAACCCGCGGTACGCATCCGCGTCCGTATCGTACCCGTAGTCCGGGCACACGGGTACGACGACCCGCGCACGCTCCCCGGCGAAGCACTTCCCGAGCCGTAGAGCGTTCTTGCGCCCGTGCGAGGAAGGACCACATGCCGCGAGTGCGTCCGCTACCATGCGCACCAGCTCATCCGCAGGTACCGCACATGCCCCGGTGCGCACCAGGCGGCGGAGCGCCGCTTCTTCCCTACCCGACAGTTCGTACGCCATACACACCTCCCCTTTGGAACAGAAAGAACGACACGAAAGAACCTCGTCTCTTCAAAAACAGAAACGCCGCTTCAAGGAGCGGGCGTTGTGCTGCGATTGTGGAGAAAAAAATAGGGGGGTCACACAACACACCGCTCGCTCCTCGAAGCGGGGAGCCACCACAAACGTGAGGTGTGTATATGCTCCATGTACGCAGATGGTACCACGCGGCGTATGCCGGCACCAAACCCACGCTAGCTATACACAGTGGCCGCAAAGCTCCGTGAACGGTATACTTGGCGTACGGCTTTAAAAACGCAACGTTCTAACACACGACACACCATGCGCTACGCACTCTTACGCACCCTCCCCTTCCTCTGCTTACCCGTACTGTTCGGTGCGTACGCACCCCTCGCCACGGCGGAAACCTGCACCTTCGACCGCGACCTCGACATCGGCATTGAGGGTGAGGACGTGCGCTGCCTGCAGCAGTGGCTCAACGAACACGGGTACGTGCTCGTTGCGAGCGGCCTCGGCGCGCCCGGCAACGAAACCGACCGGTTCGGTGCGTTCACCCGCGAGGCGCTTGCCCGCTGGCAGGCCGACCACAAGATCGCCCCTGCACATGGCTTCTTCGGTTCGCGTACGCGGGCCGCCTTCACCCAAAGCGTTGCTGAAGCGTCTTCGACGGTGCCGACACTCCCCGCCACGCCCGCAACACCGGCGCTTCCTTCCACCACCACTACCGTCACCAATCGCATGGAGGAAGCCCTTGCACTTCTCGACGAAAAGGACCGCGCGCAAGCTAAAACCCTGCTCGCCCTCCTTACACGCACCGGTATCGTTGGCGGAGCCACCGAGGTGGCGACGATTAAGGGGACCCCTCCCTCTCGCGACACCTTCGTAGCACTCACCCTTAAGGCGGTTCGCATGCTGCGTGATGCACGCGAGGCGATCGAAGACGGCGATGCGTCAGCGGAGGACCTTGCTCGCGCGCGTGGCAACCTCGATGATGCGCGCGACGACCTTGCGGATGCGGTCTACGCATACTTCAGCAACAAACACGATGACGCGTTGGATGCGGTAGATGATGCATACGACAACGCGCTCGATGCTCTTGAGGATGCGGGCGGCTCGACCCAAGCCGACCAACTTAAGGAACGCCTCGAGAAGATCGAGAAAGCTGTGGAGAACGCGCACGACACGCTAGCCGACCGGGAAGACGACGGCGACGACGTGAGCGATGCCGAGGACCTTCTCACCGAGGTGGAGGACCTCCTCGACACGATACGCGAGTACCTGGACACCGACGCATACGCAGACGCGGAAGACACTCTGGATGAGGCAGAAGACCTGGTGGACGAAGCCCTGGATGCGGTCGTGGATGCCGACGCTACAGAAGCTCAAGATGCGCTCGACGAAGCCGAAGAGGCGATCTCTGAAGCCGAAGATGCGATTGACGAAGCACTCGATGACGACGAGGATGTGGAGGATGCCGAAGGGTACCTTGACGACGCGTACGATCTGTTCGAAGACGCGGAGAATGCCTTCGATGATGAGGATTACGAAGAGACGAACGCACTGGCTGTAAAGGCACGAAAAGCGGCACAGCGTGCAGTGGACGCCCTGTAATAGCATCCCCCCAACTAACGATTCGGGGGGTTCTCCCCCACTACTCCCGTACGGAAAGCTTGAGGAGTGCCACCGGCACTCCTCAAGACGTCGTGAGACAGATTACGATGCGAAGCGAGTGCTATGTCCACAACGTGCACGGGGGGGCTATGCGGTTGGGGTGAGAGAGTGGTACCGAACGGGATTTCGTACCGGGGTGGTGTGAAAAAGGAAGAGAGCGAAAGCGCTACCTCCTCCGAAACGCGAGGTAGCCGAGCGTCAACAGGTACGCACCGATGCAAACAGCCGCGGTGAGCACGACGTACGGGTACCGCCCGTCGAACCCAGCCGACGCAAGGTGCTTGTAGAGGATCCCCCCGTACGCCCACACGAACACCGCCCCATACGCCAGTGAGCGATCTTTGAGCGTACGCCACACGCTGATCAAGGCGCCGACACAGAGCACGATGACCGTCCACACCTCTTCGGGAAGGCCGAAGCCGTTCCACCCGAGGCTCACGAGGAGCACGGTGATGTTCGCGATGGTGGCGACCGTGATCCACCCGAAGTACACGCTGAAGGGCGTGCGGATGAGGAGCTCCTCGCGCGGCGACAGGGTTTCTCCCCGCAGTATGTCCGTGAGGTGGACGAGTGTGCTGAGGAGTACGAGCATGATGAGTACCGAGAGCGCGATACGACCGTGGTGCCATGCGAATATCCACGCAATGTTGGCGAGCGAGGTGACGACGAAGTACCACCCCACCCGCGCAAGGAGCCGCTCGCGCGCCCGCGAGGCCCCGGCCGACCACAGCCCAAACTGGCGCAGTGTGTGTGCACCGAGCAAGAGGTAGATGAGGCCCCATATCGAGAAGGTCACGCCCGCGGGGGTGAAGAGGTTCGGGTACGCCTCCGACGCCTGCCCCGTGGTAACGCCCCCGATGGGGAGCGCGTTCGCAAGGTAGTTCACGACCACCATGCCGAGGTACGTGGCCCCCACCGCGACCCTGCGGAGGAGCATGTGGTGCCGGGTAAGCAAAACGTTCATGGTGAATCATGCGGCGTATATATACACGCATGACCAGTATGGCACAGAGATTGCTCACCACACAACGTACGCATCCCTGCCTCTTATGTGCGACCTCCCTTTTCGAGAAAACGGCAAAAGCATCATTCGCGGACCCGTACCACGAGGCCGATCTCCGCGAGCTTGTCGGCCACAGCCTCGCACGCATCACGCTCTCCTCGATGCACGGTGACCTGCCCCGTACCGTGCGCGATCTGGGCGCACCTTCGCGCCACTTCGAACGAGCAACCGACCGCGTACATGAGTTGCGAGACCACCGCATCGAATGTGTGACAGTGACAGTTGAAAAGTATCGTCGCGCACTCACCCCCCTCGCCATGCGACCGTTTCATTTCCGTGCGCTTCGCTGTCAGGGTCGAGGTGTTCATGCTGTGAAAAACAGGAAAATACTGAGGAGAATACCCCATGAAGCTACTTTTGCGGCGCGAACGCATACCGTATCACCTGTTCGGGGAACGCTTCGGGAAGTGTGCCGTTGGTGGCGTATTCGTAGAGCACCACCTTGAAGATGACGCTCAAGGTCGAAGACACGAGCGAAAGCACGATGATGTAGACAAGGAGCAGTATGAGAGCAACAAACACCACCGCCCCGCTCCCGGTGAAGAGCGCCGCCATGAACACGGCAATGCCGAGCAGGGTGAGCACGAACATGAAAAGCCCCACGCCGATATTCACCAGAATGGTCTCGCCCCAGGTCTTCTTGATGACCTCGCCCGAGCGGGCGAGCGAATCCTTGATACCCCGCTCTTCGAGAATAAGTACCAGCAGGATGAAGAACGTCAAAATGCTCCAGGCCGCACCGAGGAGCGATACGACGAGTCGCCCGACGATCTTGCTGCGTTCGGCGATCAAATGCAGCACCATGCCCACGGTGGCGTTCACGAGGGACCAGAAGAACAGCTTGCCCGCGTGCGCGGACGCCGCGTGCATGCCATCGCGGAACGTGAGGTCCCGCCCCTGGATACGCGCGTGCGCTATCGCCACGACGCCAGCCTGGAAGTAAATCAAGATGAAGTACGTCACCAGGTAGTAGGCGAATCCGAATAGGAGCTCCGCACCACCGCTCGTACGCTCCTTGGCGCTTTCCATAAGGGTACGGAGTGTCTCGATGCTTCCGCCGGCGATCATGAAAAAGTACACCCCGAAGAGCAGCGCGGCCGCGATAAGCGTCACGATGGTGGACAGGAGGGGAAAGAGGAGCATTTCCCGATCCTTCTTGAGGATGCTCCAGCTCGCGAGCGTGATCATCATGCTTGCCTTGAACTTGCCCACTTTCTCACCGGGCGGTACCGACGCGGGAGCGGTCCCGTGCGATACGGTACCATAGGGTTGAAACGGTGTGTCCATGGGGTTCCATCCCCAAGTAACAGTTTGGTGGGTTGCGCCCCCTCTCCCCACAGGAGAGGGGTGTGTGCCGAACGGTACGTTGGTTTTGGTATTACATGTAATGGGTACAGTATAGCAAGCCACCGCGGCGTGTCAGCGGACCCGTGTGTACAAGGCCGTGAACGTGTCCTGGTACGGTAGGGGGTTGTTAGCGGTGGAGGGCGCCGGGAAAAAATACGAACAGCTACCACACTGTCATTCCTTTTACACGCATCTGGATACGTACTCCCCCACCCGCTCTCTCGTACTCATACTCTCCACTCATACTGCGCACCCACTTCCCGTTCCCACTTTAGGTCACGCCGCCATGATCTCGCGCTCGAACCGTTTTCCTTCTGCATGGACCGCTTTCAAGAAATCGGCAAATGGTGCACCCGCTCTCAGGTGCGAGCGGTAGATCCTGGCAAAGTACGTGGTGGGGCGTACACCGTTAAGGCGTATCTCTTGGAAATGCTTGTATGTGGTCTGCGCGTTATCAAAGTACATCCGAAAAACGGGGTGTTCGTTCAGTATGACCGGGTCGAGTATTTCACTCAAACGCCAGACCAGGTGCGGACTGTTGTACATGGCCATGGTCGAATCAGGGAACACTTCCTTCCATTTTCGAAACCAGAGAAAGTGCACTATCTCATGGCACGCTATCTCCCGCACACGTTCGGGACGAAAGTAACTTACGTTGAAGGACCACGTGTCGAGCCACCGCGGGTACACGGGAACAAGCGAAACGTACGCTCGCATGGTCCGTACGTGTGGTGGAAAATCTACCTCGAAATGTTCTCTCAGGGTCGAGAGGAACTCGCGCTCGATCGGGCGCCAACCGCGTTCGTTCGTCTCAAGTGCCGCACGAAACTCTTCCGCATGCGTCCTTCGAAAGGAGCGAGCGTACTCGAAGCAGGTGCGCCAAACCTCGTTGAGAGACGACACGCCCTCCAAACGTTCTCTAAGGTACGGGTGACGACCGAAGATGAACGCACGCTTATCCCAACCACCCTTCTCGTTCCGAAGAAACGTACTGAGCACATCTGCCTCCTTGCGTAGCGCAGGCAACAGGAACCGTACCGTGGGGGTTTGCATGGACGTATCATATACGTACCTTTTATTCTTTGAAAGAGGGCGACTTTCCGCATTGAAAGATTCGAGTGGCTGTAGACGATTTCTCCGGATGATACCCACGCGATGCGCGGCATGGTACCAAAAATGAGTCTACAGTATCCAAATTTAGCCAATTTATTTTGTTTTTGTGTATTGTGGTTATGTCATGCGACATGACATAAAGAAGTTGTACACCCATGCTTCAAAAAGCGTTGGTTCAAGTACGGCCACAAGGGTGCTATACTTGAAGGAGTGAGGATGAGTATCAAAGCCTTAATCTAAATTTAAAGTTTTTTGAAAAAGCGATAGAAATTATGCGAGACGCACTAAAAAATAAAACCATGCTTATTGTCTTTTCCGGTGTTATTGTGGGCATCATTATTGTGTTTTCGATTTTTAATTATCGTCAGTTTTTTTTCAACAAAGATTTTCTTTTTGACTCTACGAACCGTGTCATCGTACGTAATTATCAAATTGATTCACAGTGGAGAGAGGTTTCTATTGATCCACCCTTGACCGTACAAAGACAATCTCAAAAGATTCTTATTAAACTTCCCGGCGTTAAAGATTGGGAACACGAAAACCGCATACTTCTCAGGGATGATGGAACAAAAATCAAGGTCGAGGTTGTTTTGGTAGACCAGGATGGGGGGTACATTGAGCTCTACCCGATAAGCATTGGGGCTTCGGTCGGATTTGGCTCATCCTTTGATGAGCAAAAAACATTCAAAGCAATTCGTTTGCGTAGCGATACCGCAATTGAAGCGGAACATATTGATTGGTATTGTTGGACGGGAAAATAGCCGCAAACGGAAGTGGCGAGTAAGGTGGTCGGGTTTGTGTAGACACCTCCTGTGGATAAACTTCCCCCGCGCGGATTTCGTGTTATAGCGTTTTCGTGTTCTCGTAATACACCTCGTCGGGCGTGCGGTACCCGAGCGATTGATGCGGTCGCTCTGCGTTGTAGAAGGCAAAGTAGTCGGTGAGCCCGTCACGTACTTCGCCGATCGTCGCGTACCCTTTGAGGTACACGTCCTCGTACTTCACCGTGCGCCACAGGCGTTCGGTGAAGATATTGTCCATGCACCGGCCGCGTCCGTCCATACTGTGCAGAAATGGGGTCAGCCACCATTCTTTGGTCTCCCCACAGATCTCAAGGTTTGCTGTAGTCCATACTGCTCAACTTTTTTCAGTGTCCACGCATCTGAACCGTATGGCACTCCCACGCTTAGTGGCAAATATGCCAGATTATCAATTTGACGGTCCCGGTATAACCCCTTTCTCGAGTAACAAAGATAACTTCTGGTACAAGTTTTCAAAAATCGCATTGACTGAATCTTCTCCAGATATATATTTACGAAGGCTGAGATGGGCTGGTCAAATTATTGACGAACTCGCACTCATTGGCGTTGATACGTCACATTTGTCTAAAAAAAGACTCTTGAGAGATTCAAATACGATAAAGTTAAATGAAGTTGATGGACTTAAATACTTAGATAAATATTTTAAAGAAATGTCAGCCAAGATAAATGTTGATATTGACCAACATCTTGCTCTTAGAGAAGATTTTGATGCCTTTTTCGAAAGCTCAAAGAGTAAGATTGAACGCCTAAAAGAAGAAGACCCTAACTACAGTCCAGATCTTGAAACGTTTAAAAAAGTATTTAAAGTCAGATCGGGCATCACAGTTTCATCAATTCATGGTGTGAAGGGTTTGGAGTATGACGTTGTTATAGCATTTGGTTTATTAGAAGGTATGGTCCCTCATTTTACTGATACACAGGATAGCGCATCCCGTTTATTGTACGTAATTTCTTCAAGGGCAAGAAAGAATCTACATCTTATTTCTGAAACAGGTCGCAAGGTGAGTCGTTGGTCAGATCAAGATCGAACAGCAACAGTAAGATTGGCTGAATGTAACTATGATTACAATTAGTTAGACTCTGTAGCAAGCATACAAAAACAGCCTCAAATGAGGCTGTTTTTGTATGCTTCTTGTGCTAGCACGAATTGGTGACCCCACCGGGAATCGAACCCGGATTACCGCCGTGAAAGGGCGATGTCCTAACCGTTAGACGATAGGGCCGTGGCGTGTCAAAAATAGTACAACATGAGCGCAGTGTGCGCAATACTGTACACAGCCGCCCACTACACGAATGCAAGCACCGCAAGGGCAAGCAGAACGCGGTACCAGATGAAGGGGAAAAGAGTGTGGCGGCGCACGAACACGAGGAGGAAGTGTATGGTGACGAGCCCGACCCCGAACGCCACTCCCGACGCGAGGAGAATGGTGTGCCACTCCGCACTCCCAAGCCCCGCCCCGCCAAGCTCGAGAAGCTTCTTCATGCCCGAACCGAAGATGATGGGTACCGAGAGGAGGAACGCGAACCGTGCCGCCTGCTCGCGCGAGAGGCCCATGAACAAGCCGCCCGCGATGGAAGCACCCGAGCGCGACATGCCAGGCACGAGCGCCAACGCCTGGAAACAGCCCACGGCGATGCCCCGCCGGAGCGAAAGCGGCGCGGGCCAGCCTTTCGTGTCGCCACCGGGCACACGCTCCGCCACGCGGTAGCGCGCACTCACCCACTCGGCCGCCGCAAAAAGGAGCGAGCCCAGGAGCAAGACCCACGCCACGAGCTGTGCGCTCCGAAACACCGTGCCCATGAGACCTTCGAGGAAAACCCCCGCCACGACCGCGGGTACGGTGCCGAGTACGAGCGCCACGAGGAGTGTGCGACGTTCGGGAATAACCGCCCTGCCCCGCACCAGGTCTCCGCACACGCAGACGAGCGCCCACAGGTCGCGCCGAAAGTACACCACTACCGCGAGCACAGTCGCGAGCTGAAGCACCGCGTCGACCGCAAGGCCGTGCTCGGTCCGCACCCCGAGGAGCTCGCGCGCGACGATGAGGTGGCCCGAGGAGGAAATGGGTAGGAACTCGGCGATGCCCTGTACGAGACCGAGGAGGAGTGCGTCGAGTGTGGTCATGGTGGTGGCTGTGCTACACTGGGGGCGGTACGCTTCATGGTACCATGGCTTTATGCCGGAACGCACTCGCATCTCCCTGCCCATTCTCGTGGCGAGCGTGATCGCCCTCGCGATCGTCGCAAGTGCCGGCTGGTTGGTGTACGACCGCTCGCGCGATGCGACGCGTGCCCCAGAAGAGCCGCCGCTCCAAGAGACGGACCAGCTTGAAGGCATACGCCCACTCAGCAGCACCGACCATGTGCTCGGCAACCCGGAAGCACCCCTCGTGGTGGTGGTGTACTCCGACTTCGGGTGCCCCTTTTGCAAAGAATTTCACGCGACCATGCAAAAGATCATGGAAGTATACGGCCGCGACGGATCGGTAGCGTGGGTCTTTCGCCACATCCCCAATACCCGGGCACACCCGCGCGCCCGCACGTACGCGCTCGCGAGCGAGTGTGTAGCGAGTATCGCGGGCGAGGCGGGATTCTGGCGCTTTGCGGACGAGCTCTTCAACACCGTCACCACGGAAGCGCAGCTCGAACCGGAGCAGATCATGGCGATAGCCGAACACGCGGGCGCGGCGCCGAAAGAGTTTGCGCTCTGCATGCGTGCGGAACGTTTTTCAGAGCATATCGAAGCGGACTTCGCCGAAGCGCTCGCGGCGGGCGCGACCGCTTCACCCTTCGTGGTGTTCCTGACCCCGAACGAGCGCCTCATGCGCGAGGGCACGCTCACCTTCACCGACGTTGCCGGCATGGTGAACATCGCACAGAGCGCATTCGGCACGCCCGGCGTACGGAAAGAGGGGCCTTCACCCGCGGCTATGTTCAACGACACACCCCAAGAAGAGCCCACCGCATCCACCACAGTGCTCACGGCTTCCTCCACGCTTTCCGATACCGCTACCACACCCTCCGATGTGCCCGTCGGCACAAGCACGATGCCGTAGGAGGCACGGGGAGTGAGGCGGTACGGAAACACCACCCCCTCCCAACCTCCCCCTTTACAAGGGGGAGGGGGTTGCTGCCTCCTTCCAGTTTCCTTACAGGAGCTACTTGCAAGGAGGGAGAGTTGGGCGTGGTGGATAACGTCGTCGTAGACGTGACACCGTGTCAACTCACCAAACCATGACACCGTAGCGGACACTTGCGCGCATGCACGAGGGTGGTATACTTCTCAATGAGTGCCAGAGTGCGATACTCTGACAAAATGAAAAACTGCGTAAAACCCCCTCCGGGGGTTTTACGTTTCCCCGGTGTACACGACATGGTATGCATCGAACAACATGGTCATGCTGTACGGTAGTACACCGGCAGTCACGAATGTTTCGTACCCTCACCCCATCCTCTCCCAAAGGGAGAGGATGCAACGATGACCGGCTCCACGGTTCCCGTTGCTATTCTTCGGGCACCACCCTTGCCCCACCTCCTTACGTGAGTACTCTTGTCGGCCCCAACGTTTCCTCGCCACGTTGTCGCGTGGAGATGAGCACCACCCCCCCTCTACTTCTTACCAAAGAGGGTCGCGCCCATCGTTACATGAGGTCGCGCAGGGCGCACGCACTGCAACCGGGATCACTGCAGCGAGCGTCCCAAAACGCGAGCTCGGTGATCTCACCGACCACACGCCGCACCTCCTCTTCGAGCGCACGCGCGTCCGCATCGCTCACCGTGAACACCTCCCGCTTGTAGGTGCCGCTGTCATTGGGTTCGATGAAGTCAAGCATCGCTTCCCGCATGCGGTACTTACCCTCCATAAAACGATCGAGGAGCAGCTTGTAGAACACGAGCTGACGCTTGTACCCCCCGCCGCCGGGCGTGTCCTGTGCGCTCTTCGTGAGACCCTCGATCTCGTTACGGCTCTTGGGCTTACCCGTTTTGTAGTCGACCACTCGCACCTCCCCGCATCGCTCGTCCAGGCACTCGAGCTTGTCCACCTTCCCCGTGAGGCGGATGTCGCCGAGCAGTACCCCCTGCACGGCAAGCTCGTTCACGGTCCGCTCCGGCCAGAGCGCGTGGTACATGTCGTACCAACCCCCGAGCGCCAGAGTAGTGTCGCGCAGCACGCGCTCGAGGAGCGGCGCAGCCATGTCCGTGTCCTCCAAATGGTGAGCAAAACGCTCCAGGAGGAACGTTTTCCCCACGCCCGGGTTCTTGTTGCGCGTGTTGAAAAATTCTTCGAGCGCACCGTGCACCGCGGTGCCCTTCTCCTGGTGGAGCGTGGGTACGAACTGCGTGTGGAAGAAGCTCTCGTAAAACCACTTCCATGGGCAGGTGAGGTAGTTGTTGAGGGCGGTCGCCGACAAGCCGCGCTCCATGATCTCTTCACGGATGAACTCCCCATAGCGCTCCTTTCCCTGCCTCCCCACACGCTCCACAAAGAGGGGCGGCCGTTTCCCCGCGTACCCGAGCGCATCGCTCTGCTGTGCCGCACGGTACTCCGGCCGTATCTCCTCGATGAACTGCGAGGGCACCCGGTCCCTGCCGTCGGGCGCCGTCGCGGCGTAGCTCACGTACACGTCGCTGCGGGCGCGGGTCACCGCCACGTAGAAGAGGCGACGCTCGTCCTCCTCATCGGTGCCGGTCACCGTGCCGTCGCCCTGCACGTACGGCAGGTGGAAGTACGTGCGTGCGCGCCTGCCGCCCCAGTGCCCGTCGTAGGCGTGCACGATGTACACGTGGTCGAACTCGAGCCCCTTCGCGTGGTGCGCGGTCATGAGGCGCACCGCGTTCGGAATATGGCGCGGCTCCGCTTCGAGCGTAAGGTTGTGCTCCTCAAGGATGCGCAGGAACACGGCGTAGTCGTCGAGCGTGAAGAAGGGGGTGCGGCGCACATGCGCCTTCATCTCGTCGAAGAGGCGCACGAGCTTGTCGAACTTCTCCCGGTGGAAGGTGGAGCGCTGCAGGTGCTCGAGGAGGCCCGATTCGCGCACGACCGCCTCGAAAAAGTGCAGGAATGACTCGTTCTCGGCGGCGCGCTTCCATGCAGCGAGCTTGTCTTTGAGAGCAAGCACGGCCTCCGGACGCTCAAGTACGCACGCACCCGGGCGCGTGAGCACCTCGTAGAGGGTGCGCTTCTCCGCACGCGCGGTACGTAGTAGCGCGTAAACGTCCGGCACCGCGATGCCGAGGAAGCCGATGAAGAGCGCGCGTGCAAGGATGTCGCTGTCGGTGAGGTCGGTGAGCGCACGCAGGAGCAGGTTCAGCTTGCGTATGTCCGGGTCGTCGAGCACCCCGTGCCCCGACTCGATGAGGAAGGGTATGCTCAAGCGCTCGAAGTAGTCGGCGATGTCGTCTACATCGCGGTTCGTGCGGTAGAGGACCGCTATGTCGTGCGGTGACACCCCCTCGCCGATCTGTCGCTTCACCGACTCGGCAAGGTAGAGGAGCTCTTCGTCGTCGGCACCAAACTCGTACACCTTAATGCGCAGGTCTCGCCCGACGGGTGTCGCGTGTGCGGTGAGCGGCGCCGCAATACCGCTTGCCGCGTGCTCGATCAGGGACTGGGCGGCATCGAGCACACCCTGGTGGCTGCGGTAGTTTGTGTCGAGCGTGATGCGCCGCACATCAGTGAACTTCCGCTCGAAGTAGAGGAAGTTCGCGAGCGAGGCGCCCTGGAAGCGAAAGATCGCCTGCTTCTCGTCGCCCACCACAAAGAGGTTGGGGCGGTCGAAGTACGTCGCAAGGAGCTCGAGGATCCTGTTCTGTGCACCGTTCGTGTCCTGGTGCTCGTCCACGAGAAAGTACTGGTACTCTTCCTGGAGCTCCCGGAGGAAATCCTCGTTCTCCTCCATGGCACCGATGAGGAGGAGGAGCGAGTCGTCGAAGTCGTAGCGCTTGCGCCGCGCGAGCTCGTCCTGGTAGCGGCGGTACAGCTCCGCGAGCTCTTCGTTCTTCTCGATGGTCCGGAAAGCTTTCTGCACTTCGCTCTTCAGTTTGCCCGCATGAGGGCCGCGCTCGTGGCGGAGGTCGCCGCGTCCCTCGAGCACTGCACGCCCATCGGCAACCCACGCGCGAAACCGCTCGGGGGTGAGCCCCTCGCGCTTCAAGTGGGACAGTGCGCGGAGGATCTCCGGCACATTGTGGTAGGGCTCGCCGAGGGGCTTCACGATCTCGTAACGACCCTGGTCGAGGAGGGAGCGTACGATGTCGATGCGTTCCACTTCGGACGCGTTCGAGCGCCCCACCACCGCAGAAAAGCGCTCCGGGTAGCTCTCAATGAGGTGGTTTGCGAAGCTGTGGAAGGTGAACACGGACACACGGTACGCGTCGCTCCCGATGATCGCTACGAGCCTTTTGCGCATGTTCGCGGCGGCGGCGTTCGTGAAGGTGAGCGCAAGCACGGCGTCGGCGGGCACGTCGGTGCGCCGAAGAATGTTCGCGATACGGAGCGTGAGGATCTGGGTCTTGCCTGTGCCCGGGCCGGCGATGACCATCACCGGCCCCTCGATCGCGTCCACCGCTTCCCTTTGGCGCTCATTGAGGCGAGCGTAGAGGGTGTCGAAAGCTGCGGAAGAGGCGGGCATGGTGCGCGTACAGCGGGGTGTGTCCGCTACAGTATACGCGCGCGCCGGGTGCGGCGTTATTTTGACAAAACAAACGTGTGTGGTATGAAAGGTGCGGACCACACACGCCGGAGGAATGATGTTCAAAACAAAAGAAGCATTCGTTGCGCACGTGCGTTCCCTGCACGCCACCACGCACCCGGATATCGCCGAGCTCGCAGAGGTATTCTGGGATGCACACAGTGACACTGTCTGGGTGTATCCGCGATACCAAACACCGGATGCCGTTGCCGCCATGTTTGCGTTTCCTCGCAACAATACTACGGCAGTGGTCGATCGTACCCTCGAGATCGCGCTAGTGTGCCAAAGCAGCAAGGCGCGGCATATCACGGCATACCTATACTGGATGCACGCGTGGCGAACCTGTGATGATGCGCGTACCGCAGATCGGTGCCCCCAGGCGGCATCACGGACGTTCCTCGAGGAGGGCCGCGGGTACCTACTGCTGCAAACACTGCCATTCGTGTTCGCGGCAAAAGCCTACCAGCCCGACGCGATCGACGCCCCGTTGTTTGCACGTCTTACGCGTATTGACCTGTTCGCATCATCGAACAACTAACGTCCAAACCGCCGCCCTCGTGGGCGGCTTTTTGTTGTATGGAAAAACACGAGAGGTGACTCTCAAAACCCCACGCCATGCCATTTCCAGCCACCTCTTTCATATTGGAATTTCCCGGATTGGCACACGTTTGCCCCACAACATACACGACGCAACGGTTCATTGTAGGCGGCATACGGTGTCTCCATGGTTCCGCGAAATAAAAAGGGTGTGGTTCGGCGGGCTTGCGCGCGAACAACCCCAGGTTTACAGTACATCGGTTCAAACCAACCACGTTCGCCTCACTATACACACACGTATGACGATCACCCTCCCCGCCCTACTTGCGCTTTTCTCGCTCTTGGCCATATCGAGCGGCACCTACTTTCTCGCACAACGCACAAGGCTCCCCTATACCGTACTGCTTGTAGCCGTGGGCACCTTTGTCCTTGTACCCCTCTCCGGTACACCGCCTTTCGAATTTTTACGCGCCTTTACCCTTACACCGGAACTGCTTTTTTATGTGTTCCTGCCGGTTCTTATTTTTGAGTCCGCATATAACATCAACATCCGTCGTCTCGTTGAAAACGCCTACGCCATTTCCGCCTTGGCCGTGATTTCGCTCCTCGTATCTGCGGGCATCATCGGCGGCGCCCTCTACGTGGCTTTGCCGTGGATCGGGTTTGATATACCCTTTATCGTTTGCCTGCTTTTTGGCGCACTCATCAGTGCCACAGACCCTGTGGCGGTCCTGGCGCTTTTTAAAGAAGTTGGGGCACCACGTCGCCTCACACTCCTCTTCGAGGGCGAGAGCATTTTCAACGATGGTACCGCGATGGCCCTGTTCCTCGTGATCCTCGGTATCGCACTCAACGGCTGGCATGGTGCCGCTTCGGTGACCGAGGGCGCGCTCACCTTTACGACCATGGTATTAAGCGGCGCGCTGCTCGGCCTTGTCCTGGGCGGGATTTTTGTCCGCGCGCTTGGCGGGGCGCGTTCGAACGAGTACGTGCAAATATCTCTCATGATCACCCTTGCCCACTTTACGTTCATTTGCTCGGACTATCTCGCACAGCACCTATCGCTCTTTGGCCACTCCGTCCACATCTCGGCCATCATCTCCACCACGGTCGCTTCCATGGTCATCGGCAACTACGGCCGCGCAAAGATACTTCCCCACGCTCAAGAGTTCGTGGAACAGTTTTGGACCGAATCCGCCCTGCTTGCCAATTCGATCGTATTCCTTCTCATCGGCCTCATTTTTGCCACCCTACCCGTGCGTGTCACGGATTTTATCATGCCCACCCTGGTTGCTGTCGGCATCGTCGCCACCGCACGAGCACTCTCGATATACCCGGTGGTCGGTGTACTGAATCGCCTAAAGCTCGAGGAGCATATCCCGAGCCGCTGGCAGCACCTACTTGCCTGGGGCAGCTTACGCGGCGCCCTCGCGATCACCATGGTGCTCCTTATCCCCACAGACTTTGCCATCGCGGGCTGGCACCTTCCCTACAGCCCCCAAGAGTTTGTGCTTTCACTCACGATCGGGTGCATCTTTGCCACCTTGTTCCTCAAGGCAACCACCATCAAGCCGCTCGTGCGTGCACTCAAGGTGGACGCGCTCACGGACCTTGAGCGACTGGGACACGGTGAGGCAAGTGCTTTGGTGCACACCCGCGCGCTCGAACGGCTCACAAAATTCCGCGACAAAGGGTACATCGACACCGCCACGGCGGAGACACTCATCGGTGAACACAATGCTCGCTTTACCGCTTCGTGCACCTCTTGTAAAGAGCGCATCACCGCGCGAGGAGCTCGTTTCGGTGAACGCGTGCTTCGCATGTACGCCATCGGCGTCGAAAAAAAACAGCTTGAAACCCTGTACGAGTATGGCGAGGTCACCGAGTCGGTGTATCGCAAAATTCTCGGCAAGCTAACCATCCAGTACGAGCAGCTTGAGCGCGGTGATACCGTCGACCCATCACGCTTCAACGATCGCAAGGATGTGTTCGACCACCTCGCACACCTGCTTGCGTGGGCCTTCGGGCAAACAAAAAGAGAAACGGCCGAAGATCGCTACCTCTACTACCGCACGCAAACCGTCCTTTCCCGCGCCACCCTTCACGAACTGCGATCGCTCGGGGGTCATATGAGTGAACAACTTTTTGGCGCACACGTGTTCGAACAACTCAACGATCTCTATGCGTCGTTCCTTGAAGGCTCCACTCGCAAAATGGAGGATGCGTTCCGTGAAGACCCTCGTGTGTGTGGCGCACTTGCGGAACGACTCGCCCGTCACAGCATTCTCGAGGTGGAAGCACGAACGCTTGCTGAACTTACCGAACGTGAGATGATCACTCCGAAAGTACAGCTCATCATACGCAACGATATTGGGGCGCAAGCAGACCGGATCGCAACCATGGATGAGATCGCCGCAAACGCACGAGGGTAGAGAGGAATGCGTGTCACGAAAGGAAGCCTTAGAGCCCCCACCGAGCGGGCCCGAGTTTTCGTACGAGCCCCTCGCGCACGAGACTGCAAAGAGCGGCACGCACCCGCTCGGGCGACGCCCGTACGTGGGAAAGCAGGGTGCGCGTGTGTACTTCCCGCTTCGCGGCAAGGATGGAGAGGAGCGCCCCGCGCACCTCGCGGCTCGACCCCCTAAAGGGGCTCTGCTTTACGTACGCCGCACTCCGCGCATTGAGCCGCACACCGGAGCGCTTGAGGTGTGCGCCGTAATCCATAAGCGCCCAGTGCCACTCGCGCGGTCGCTTCGTGTCGAGCACCACACGGGCGGCCTCGGCAAGCTCGCGGTCCTCGACTCGTTCCCTCAGGGGAAAGAGGTGGTGCATGAGCACGGTGCGAATGTTCGTTTCGAGCATTGAAACCGGCATGTCGTAGGCAAACGCACACACCGCAGCGGCCGTGTACGGCCCCACGCCGGGGAGCGCACGGAGCCCCGCTTCCGTACGCGGCACCCGCCCCGCGTGGCTCGTGAGGATGGTGCGCACGGCATCGTGGAGCCCCTTCGCCCGCCTGTTGTACCCGAGCCCCTGCCACGCCACGAGCACCTCGCGAAGGGGAGCGCGCGCAAGGGCTCGCACCGTGGGAAAGCGGGCGATAAAAGCCGGGTATGCTACACGGACTCGCGGCACCTGGGTCTGCTGGAGCATGACCTCGGAAACGAGAATGCGGTACGGATCGGTGGTCGTGCGCCAGGGAAGGTCGTACCTGCCGTGCGCACGGTAGTGTGCCCACGCCGCTCTCTTAAGCGCTCGCGCCTGTACGGGGTCGATTGAAGTGGGAGCCATACGAAACGACAGGTGCCTGATGAGAAACTCACACGCGGAACACCCCTCCCGCCGGCGGGTACACACGCACGAGTGGGTCCTTGCTCGTGTCGTAGCGCCGCGCGGGCGCAATGCGCCGTCCGTACTCGATCACGCGGTACGTAAAACCGAGCCAGTGTCGCTTCGGCACGATCGTCATAAGGTCGCGTTCGATCTGTACGGGATCGGTCGCGTCGGTGAGGTCGTAGCGGATCGCGAACCGGCGCACGTGCGTGTCGACCGCGATCCCCTCCACCACCCCAAACGCGTTCCCGAGGACCACGTTGGCGGTCTTCCGGGCCACGCCCGGAAGGGTGAGCATGTCTTCCATCGTGCGGGGAACCTCCCCCCCGTACACCTCGACGACCCGCTCCGCCGATGCAAGAATGTGCTTTGCTTTCGCACGAAAAAAGCCCGTTTGGTAGATGTCACGCGCGAACTCCTCGGGGTTTGCGGCGCGATACGCGGCGAGGGTCGGGTACTTCACGAACAGCCGCGCGGTGACCTCGTTGACCTTCACGTCGGTACACTGCGCCGAGAGGACCACCGCCACGAGGAGCTCCCACGGCGAGCTGTAGCGAAGCGCGATCTTCGCCTCCGGAAAGAGTCGGCGCAGCAGCCGATCGAGCGCGAGCACACGCCGGTGGCGCTCCTCATACACGGGGTCGTCAGCGCGAGGGGGAGGTAGGGTCGGGCGTGCTCTCATGGTGCTCGGGCGTCGTGCCCGTGTCGGAAGCTCCTCCGGACTCGGCAGAGGGCGTGGGTTCGGGTTCAGGTGCGTCGGGTTCGGGCGCTGCCGAGCGCCTTCGGTCCCCCACGAGCAAACGGTACCCCTGCACCGCCACGGCGCCAAACGCGAGCAGGAAGAGCAGTAGGTGTACGATGGGGCCGAGGTACGGCACGTAGCGCACGAGCGCCAGGGTGAGCGCGCCCAGTGCCGCCCACGCCCACGCCGGGCGGGCATCTTGCCGCAGCACCCGCACGAGGAGAGCACCCGCAAGGGCAGGCATGAGCGAGAGGCCGACACAGAACATACCGGCGTACACCACCATGAGCAGTATGCCCGGCATAATTCCCGCGACTGTGAGGAAGAGCCCCACGATCACGAGAGGTACCGTCACAAGCGCGAGGAGGCCCTTGAGAGCGGTCAGCATGTATACGTCCGCGAGGATGTCGTCCGTCGTACGCCGCACGTACGTGGGGAACAGGAACGTGAGCGCCACAGCGGCGCCGGCGGTCACGAGCAGGTACATGATGAAGAGTCCCAACCCCGTATCTTCGGTCGCGGGTACGGCATCGGACGGTTCCTGGCGCACCCCGGCGGTGGTGGAGGCAGCCGGGTCTATCGTCGCGGGGCGCGGTGAAGAGTACGCGAGCTCGCCCCCCAGGCGAGCGGTGCCGGCGACCGTGAGCGCCTCGCTTGCCGCGACACTTGCGGCACCGCGCACCTCCCCGCGCAGCTCCGCGGTGCGTACATGCGCCTCCAGGGACCCGGCGACCGTGCCGTCGAGCACGAGGCGGTCGGCAAACACGATGAGGTCGCCCGACACACGGGTCGAGGGAGCGATCACCACCTCCCCCGCTGCCACCACAAGGTCTTCCCCGATCGTGCTGTCACGTACGTACACCTTGCCACTCACGATCCGCGTGTCACCCGTGACCTGCGCACCGTGCATGTCCGCTTCCCCGCCCGCGAGGAGCGCATCGCCGAGCACGATTCCCGCGAGCGTTGCCTCGGAGGCACCCACAAACACGTCGCCGGTCGTAGTGCCAAGTACCGTGACCGTTTTGCCTACCAGGTACTGGTCCCCCTCGATGACCGAGGAGGCATCGCGAGAGTACTCTTCGCCGATACGCACGACCGCCGCGTGGGAGAGGGCGGGCGCACAGGCTCCCGCAAACGCGATGCAGGCGCACAGTACGCGATAGTGGAGGTATTTCATAGGTCTTTTGCG
>Ga0268298_10000725_pt1 | contig 41631 bp, 32 predicted proteins | sample WWTPWeurt_MetaG_FD_194462 | JGI IMG/M metagenome (GOLD analysis project Ga0268298, IMG submission 194462) | Activated sludge microbial communities from WWTP in Nijmegen, Gelderland, Netherland - WWTP Weurt | ecosystem: Engineered > WWTP > Aerobic digester > Activated sludge | place...
CAGATATTCGGTCAGGCTGTAACCGATAACACCCCGATTGCCGGCGTCTCCCAGGCGATCCAGGATGCACTGGTTGAAATGGTGACAAAATCGGGCTTCGAAGTCGAGACTACTGGCCCGTAACTTATTCAGGTCATAACCCGTCCTCGTGATCAATCTACTAAGGGGAGGACTATCCCTCCCCTTAGTAGATTCAGCGCTCATCCACAACCATCAATGGAGATTTAATCATGATGCAAGCAAAAAAGGCCGTGAACTTAACGGGAAAAAGCTGGACCAAGCGAATGGCAACGTCGATAAGGCAGAAATTCCAATCAGCGAAAGTGGTCAAGGCCGAATGGAGCTTGCTTCTTCTTGTCCCTTATTTGGTCGCAGTGTGCCTGTTTCACCTTGGACCCGCCCTGGCAGCACTGGTTTTCAGCTTTTCGAAATTTACATTTGGTCGGCCTCAGATTTTTGCCGCAGGATTAGACAACTATATTAAAGTACTTTCTGACCCGGCTTTTTTACGGTCGTATGGAAATGTAGCCCAATTTTCAGTGCTTGCGACAATTAGCGGGTTTATCGGCTCTATCAGTATTGCCCTGCTGCTTAGCCTGACGCGTGACCGCCTGGGTAGTTTTGCACGTTCGATCCTGTTTTTACCTGGGTCAATCAATGCAGCAGTCGTTGGTCTTATCTTTATTTTTATGATGGACCCACTCACCAGTCCACTTGGGTTTATTTTACGGGCTTTTGGTTGGAATTCGATTCGTGACTATGTCAGTGCCTCAAACGCCACCCTGGTAATGACTGTGATCCGCTTTTTTATGTCATCCGGAGGCTGGATTGCAATTTTCTATTCTGCATTGGAGAGTGTTCCTACAGAACTGATTGAATCTGCCCGGATCGATGGCTGCAATACCTGGCAGTTGGCCTGGCATATTCGCAGGCCAATCATTATGGGCTTTGTCTGGTTTATGGTGATCCAATTAATCGCCTACAACTTACAGATATTTGCTGAACCTTATATTATTTCACAGGCGCTTGGTGGAACCAGTTTTATATCCCCTTATTGGTCACCGAATATGCTGGGTGCTTTTTATACACTTCAGATGGGCGACCTTGGCATGTCGGCGGTTGTCTCTGTATCCCAAACATTAATCAGTATTTCGTCTTCTATCTTTATTGTCGCCAAAACAGGCGCTTTTACCACCGAAGTTACAGGATAATCCACAGATGGCAACTCAAAAAACATTCACAACCTCGAAGCCGTCGTTGTTCAAGACAATCGAAGGCATTATCAAGCATTGGATGTTCCGTACAGGAATAGACCCAATATCTTATTTGGTTCGCCTGGTGATCATTATTATCCTGGTCGTCTTTTTTCTTACCCCGCTGGCATGGTTGTTTATTGCCACAACCAAAACCAACCCACAGATGGTAGAACTTCCCCCCCTGGCGATTGGCTCTTTGGATTGGGTTGTGAAGGGCTGGGGGTATTTGCTGATGTATTTTGACGGTATCATCGTCCGCTGGATTGCGAATTCATTTAATTATGTCGTTTTGGGTTTGATTTTCAGCCTTTGTACTGCGATCCCAGCCGGATTTGTTTTGGCGGTAATTCCTTTTCGAGCCAGGAAAATAATCCTTTGGACAACCCTCATCATGATGTTGGTTCCTGGCGACGCCCTGGTTTTGCCAATGTACATAGAGCTTTTCTATATGAAATTAATCAATACACCCTGGGCATTGATCCTGCCTGCTTCGTCTTTTCCAGTTGGAGTTTACCTGACGTTTCAATACTTTAAAAGTAATCTTCCGCCTGATTTAATTGGAGCAGCAAGGGTGGATGGTTGTTCCTATTTCGATCTGTTTCGATATATTGGTCTGCCTCTCGCAAAAAATATTATTGGTGTTTTGGCTTTTACGAATTTTGCTGCATTATGGAGTAATTTTTTCGCAGCTAATCTTCTTATTGATTCTCAAATATATAAGACACTCCCAGCGGGAATTTCAATTATCGTTTCGAACTGTGCGGCAGTTTTACCTGCAGCCACGCGCTGTATTTCGCCCCCCGATGGCCATACCATCGGCAGATCGGAAGTAGCAATCCTTGGTGTAATTTCGACATTGCCTGTGTTGATTATTTATTTGCTTGCTCAACGCTTGATCATTCGAGGCGCCACAGCCGGAGCAATTAAAGAATAACCGTAGGGAAAGATGGAACCATTGAACAAATACGAATCTGCTTTAGCTATTTTAAAATACCAACCTGCAGATACATTTCCGGTCGTCCATTTCGGTTTTTGGACGGAGACGCTGGAAAAATGGGCGGAGGAAGGGCATATTACCTTTGAAGAAGCCAGAGGGTGGGGGGACGGGAATTCCTATGATGAAACCATCGGAGCAAAGCTGGGTTTCGACTTCAACTGGTATTCGTGCTTCCATTTCGCCAGCAGCCTGATGCCTGGTTTTGAAACCCGCCTGGTTCGCACGCATCCCGATGGCGCCCGGGAAGTTTTGAACGGCGATGGTGTCATCGTTATCCAAAAAGATGAGGCTGGCTCAATTCCTGGCGAAGTGGAGCACCTCTTGAAGGATCGTAAATCCTGGGAGGAATTGTATTTACCCCGGCTGCAGTGGTCCCTCGAGCGCGTGGATTGGGAAGCCCTGGACAAATTGCCCGCTCCAGAGGTTCGTACCCATCCAGTTGGGCTGCATTGTGGCAGCTTGTTTGGCCGCATCCGCGATATCACCGGTCTTGTCGGTCTCAGTTATCTGATGAGCGATGATCCGGTTTTGGTGGATGAAATGGTCGAGGTTACCGCTGAAATCTGTTATCAGGGGACGAAGGCAATTTTGGACCGCTATGATCGCTTCGATTTCGCCCATTTTTGGGAGGACATCTGTTACCGGGCCGGCCCGTTGGTCAATCCAAAATACTTTAAGGAAAGGATCGGCCCGCACTACCGCCGGATCACGGATCTTGTCAACGCCCATGGAATTGAAATTGTCTCTCTGGATTGTGATGGCAAAATTGACCGCTTGATCCCCACCTGGATTGAAAATGGGGTCAATACCATGTTCCCGATTGAAGTTGGAACCTGGAATGCCAGCCTTACACCCTGGAGGCAGCAATATGGCAATGAAATCAGAGGGGTTGGCGGAATGAACAAGGTGGTTTTCTCGCGCGGCTATGAAGATATCCGGGTGGAGATTGAACGCCTGCGGCCGATCGTAGAGCTGGGCGGGTTTATCCCCTGCCCCGATCACCGCATCCCGCCGGATGCGAAATGGGAAAATGTCCAATATTACTGTGAGTTGATGCAAAAGACATTTTCTTGATGAGGCAAGACGACCAGATTGGATCAAAAATTGTCATCTGGTCTGGTTGTCTGGCGAGTTTTAGATTTTTTCGAGTGAAAGTTGAAAAGTTGCTATGAAGAATTACCAGGCCCTTACGGACCAATATAATGTCGTCTACAAAACTCCAGGAAAATCCGACCGCAGCGCAATGCCGCTTGGTAACGGGCGGGTGGGAATCAGCCTTTGGGTGGAACAGGATGGAGCGCTGCAGTTTTACATCAGTCATACCGACGCTCAGTCCGAAATGGATCGCAACCTGAAATTGGGCAAGGTCATCCTTGCGCTCAATCCGAATCCCTTCACATCCGATGGTACGTTTTCGCAGGAACTCCTTTTGCGTGAGGGCTGCATTCAGATTATTGCCCAGAATAAAGAAAACCGAGTGCGGATCAAAGCATTTGTCGACTCAGCATCCGATACAATCTTCCTGAGTATTTCCAGTCAAATTCCTGTTTCCTCCCATGTACGGTTCCTGTCATGGCGAACGGCTGACAAAGCTCCCTGGGAGATACCCGTTTGGGGTGATGAAGGGTTTATTGTTGAAAGCCCGGATGTGGTCGAAAGCCGCCAGACGGGGCTCCTTTTTTATCACAAAAATAATGACCGTACCCTCGTAAGAACAACGGCGCATATCGAAGGTCTGGCTGATTATATGACCGCGATCGTGGATACCCTGGCGAATCGGACTTTTGGCGGGTATTTGACGCTGCAAGGCGGAATTACGCAGCAATCTGAACCTGAAATAAACTGCGGTCCTCGAAAGCGCCATGACCTGCGCGTCAGTGTGTTTTGCGAACAGGAGCCAGACACACAGGCCTTAATCGAAAAAGTGATCCATGCTCATGTTCTCCTTCCAAAAATGGGCGAGGCAGCCAGGGGGACTGCCCGCTATTGGGATCATTATTTTGGTCAGAGCTACCTGTTTGTCAGCGGCGATCAAGAGATAACCGCCCGTGTAAATACCGAGATTCTCTCTGTCTGCCTGGAGCCAGATGATGTTCGGCCTGCCCATTCGAAGATTACTCAGGCTTATATTCTGACCCGCTTTATGATTGCCTGTTCAGGGTCCGGTGAGATGCCACTGGCTTTCAATGGCCTGATTTTCAACCTGATGCCTGGGCAGAACCGCCACCTGACATTCGATACATTTTGCCAGACATTTGCAGCCCAGCCAGCAGGCCAACCCAATTTGGAAATCAACCCAGACGAGAAGGGCTGGGAGGAGTGCTGCACCTTGTGGCAGAATGTGCGCCTGCCATATGCCTCCATGCTAGCCCGGGGAGAGACCGAACCCATTCGGCGACTTTTTGCATATTACAGGAAATTCTGGGCGATTAACCGCGTCAAAGCCAATGCCTATTACCAGGCTGAAGGCCAATACAATACCGAAATTACGCATTCCTTCGGCCTGATGCCTGCCAGAATCTATGGGATTGATCGAACTGGTTTGGAGGAAGGATATGCAGTGAACCGTTGGGGCGGCGCCATTGATATATCTCCCGGGCTCGAATTGTGCTTTTTTATGCTGGATTATTACCTCTTCACAGCCGATACGCAGTTTCTGCAGGAAGAACTTCTGACCTACGCAGAAGATTTGTTTCGCTATATCGAAACCCGCTTTACGGGACGAGCGGATGAAAAAATCGTTCTGAGCAATTTGCAGTCTGTTGAAACGTATTGGAACACCACCAATCCTGTAACGGTCGTGGCAGGAATGCAGGCTGTGCTCAACGGAATCCTGGCTCTGCCAGCGGACCTGATACCGAACCGCCCCTTCTTTGAACGCCTGAAAGCGCTCACTCCTGCCATGCCCATGACGAATGACGAAACTGGAAACCCGATCCTGGCGCCAGCCCAGGTTTTCGACAGCCAGCGGCACAATGTGGAAAACCCAGCGCTGTATGCTGTGTTTCCCTTCCGCCTGTACGGCGTTGGCAAGCCGGATATGCAATTAATGAAAGACACCTTCAATCAGTGCATGGCAATCTCGAATTGTTTTCAGCCTTCTGTCCTGGGAAACCCACCTGGTTCTCCCAGTTATTCGGGCTGGCAGTACATTGGCATGGCCGCCGCCCTGCTGGGCATGGCAGACAAAGCCGCCGAAATCCTGGCGAACAATTGTGCTCTTAAAAACCCGGGTTGCCGCTTCCCCGCCATGTGGGGGCCAATCCATGATGCTGTCCCAGACGGCGACCACGGAGGGAACATTCTGACAACCTTGCAGTTAATGGCCTTCCAGGTAGAGGGGGATCAGATTCTACTTCTGCCATCCTGGCCAAAAGACTGGGATGTTTCGTTTAAACTGCATGCGCCGCAGAATACAACCGTGGAATGCGTTTATACCAATGGCAGAATCACACACCTCGCTGTTAATCCGCCTGAACGCCGGAAGGATGTGGTTTGCACTGCCCAGATCGAAATTGATGGCTGATGGCGGAAAGAGGCTGATTCACGCTGTTGATCCATCATCAGACATCAACAGGAGCAAATAGCAATGAATCTAAATCAATCGAAGGATACTTTTTCGGCAAACGCCAGGTGGATTTGGCGCGGCGCGGCGGCTCGTGAAGGTTGGTGGATGGCTCGCAAGACCTGTTCGGTCCCTTCGGGCTGTCACTCCGCTGTTCTGCGCATTACCGCTGGTTTTCATTATATTGCTTATATCAATGGGCGGCTTGCCGCCCGCGGGCCGGGTCGCTCATATCACTTCATTAAATCGTACGATGAGGTTGATGTTTTCCCATTTCTCAGCCCTGGCGATCGGGCTGTTGTGGCTGTACTGGTACCACCTGGTCAGCCCTGCGGTCTTCTGGCTGAGCTGGTTCTGGTTGATGATGAAGGAAACACAACCTGGGTAGCCAGCGATGCAAGCTGGAAGGTCTGTCCCCACCTCTCGTTCAACCCGGATACCCCCGGTTATGCCATTCCACTCGGGCATGAAGAACAATTTGATGCCCGGCTGGAAGCCACTGGCTGGACTGGGGTGGATTTTGATGATACAACCTGGGAGCAGGCCGCCAAACTTGGCCCGGTGGGGATAAAACCATGGACAAGTATGCAGCGAAGTGAGATCGGCATGCTGTCTGAGGATCCCATCCTGCCAAAATCATATGCATCCGTTGAGCTTGCCCGCTTACGTCCTGGTTATCGCTTTCGCCTGTTTTCACCTTCGGAGTGCATGAAGATCTTTGCCACCGAGGTCACCTGCACAAATGAAACAGACTTGCGCCTGTTTTTCAAATCAGGCGAGCCAAAGATCTATGTGGATGGCCTGCCTATGGCAGCACGCCAGATGGGCCACTTATCAGCGGGTGTGCACCTTTTGGCCTGCTGCCAGTTGGGTTATGGTGCAGTGGAATTGGAACTGCTGATTGAAACTGTGGCCGAGCTTTCTTTTTCTGCCAGCGCCTTATTGAAAGGCCAGGCGGCGGAGTGGGCTGTATCTGCTTTTCCAGCTCAGGTGGTCAGCTATCCCTGGCATGAAACCGCTGCAAACCTGATTGAATCTACCCCGGATATCAACCGCCTGTTGACGGCTCCAACCGCTGATCGTATTCCAGATGATTTACGCTCCAATTTTACCGCTGCAGAGAAAAAAGGAACGAGCGCATACCTGGATGTAATCACCCAGGAATTTTACCAGGCCCCGGGAGGATACACTCTGCCTGCAATCGAAAATAGCCAACCACGACTGCGCCTGGCCGCGCCATTTCAGGCTGCCATTCAAAAATCCAACAATCTGCTGCACAGTCACGCTGACGCTGCCATCCTGCAGCCAATCAACGGTTACGATACCCACTTTATTCTGGATTTCGGCCGGGAGTACATTGGCTATGTCCTGTTTATGTTGGATGCCCCTGCTGGGACAATTTTGGATGTGCAGGGCTTTGAGCTGATTGACGGGCGGGGTATTGCCTGGATGGAAAATCATAATGGCTTGCGCTATACCTGCCGGGAGGGTTTACAAACGTTCACTTCGCATTACCGGCGCGGCTTCCGCTATGTTTCGGTGACCGTCCGAGATTTTAACCGACCAGTCAAATTTTATAACCTGCGCTGCCTCCACACGGCGTATCCCATTCAGGAAACAGGCAGTTTCGAGTGCAGTGATTGGCTGTTGAACAAAATCTATCGGATGAGTATCGATACTGCCGCTCTTTGCATGCTCGATACCTATGTTGACTGCCCGGGTCACGAGCAGAACTTTTGGGTGGGTGACGCGCGGATCACTGCGCGGATCAATTTACTGACCTTTGGGGCTAATGATTTAAACCAGCGCTCCATCCGACTCGTCGGACAATCTCTTTCTGAGGCATGGGTCAAAGAATATTGGCCTGGGGATGAGCGTTATACCCATCAGAGATACCTGCCCATCGCCGCCTTTCCGAATTATCCGGAAGGCGGCCTGCCCATGTGGAGTTTTTTATGGATCATACAGTGCTGGGAACATTATCTGTATGGGGGAAATATCGAAGATTTAAAGGAGAATTATGCTTATGTGACAGAAACCCTGCGCCGCTGCCAGCGATTAACCAATCAACGCGGATTGCTGGATATCCCGGGCGCATGGAACTTGATCGAGTGGGGCAACAACGATTTATCTCCCTATGGTGAGGTGACTGCAAACAATGTACTGCTGGTTTATTGTCTGGAAAAAACAGCAGAGATGGCGCAGGCACTTGGTTTCGAAAAAGAATCGCAGGAATATCTTGCCGAAGCGCGGCAGCGGAAAGAGACCATCAACCTGTTGTGCTGGGACGAACAGCATAATGCCTATGTGGATACCGTTCGGGATGGATGGGCATACCAGCGGTATATTGAATTTTGTGAGATAAAAAACTGGAACCCGATCCCATATCCTCAGTATTTAGCTGCATCTCGAATCAGTGTGCAAACGAACACCCTTGCGCTCATCAGCAACTGCGTTCCGCCCGACCGGGAAGCCCGGGTATGGCAGATTGCTCAACGTCCAATTTCTGGTTTCTACCAATCCGGTGCTCCATTTGCCCGAACATATGGCGCACCCACAGACCAGGAAGCGCCAAATGGAATTGTGGCAGTTGGCTCACCGTTCTTTTTGTTTTTTACTCTTGAAGGATTCTTTCGACAAAAGGACGGGGCAGGGGCGCTGGAGATTATGCTGCGTGACTGGGGAAAGATGGCTCAACGCGGCACGCAGACCTGTTGGGAAACCTTTGAGTACAACGAAAAGAACTGGACGCGCAGTGTTGCCCATGCCTGGTCTGCTGCACCGGCCGTTTATCTGCCAGAGCGAATCCTTGGGATTCGTCCCGTTGAACCCGGCTATCGGAAATTCGTTGTTGACCCTGTCCCCAGTGCGCTGCGCTGGGCGCGGGGTTCTATCGCTACACCGTATGGCCCAATTTTTGTGGAATGGAAAATCGATCCGGATGGCGAAATGGTTCTTTCTGTTCTTGCTCCGGATGAATGCCACCTGAATTCAACTGTTCCGTTCCGGGACTGCACCATTTAAAGACCGTTCTACGGGTGACCATATAAGGAAAGATTATCATTTCTTAACAACTCACAATAGGAGTAACGTAGATGACTAGCCTCATTAACTGGGCTCTTGTTGAGCCTGACGATCCGCCTGCTCTCTATCCCTATGAGAAGCAAAAATTTCCAGGTGTTCAAGGATTATTCTTCGATAATGTACCCTGGAAAGGCCAACCTACCAGGGTATTTGCCTGGATGGGTAAGCCCTATTTATCGGCAGAGAGTACTTGCCCGGGTATGATTTTATTACACGGGGGAGGGGGAACTGCTTTTGCTGAATGGGTTCGGATCTGGAACCAGCGGGGTTATGCGGCGATAGCCATCGATCAGTGTGGGTGTGTGCCTGGAACTCCTCTCATACAAGATGGGGCGCTACCCATCCGGCATGCATATGGCGGCCCGCCTGGGTGGGACGAATCTTTTGATGCTGCCGGAGAAGAAATCACTGACCAATGGGCTTTTCATGTAATCGCCGCAGTTAGCCGTGCTCGCACAATTCTGGCTTCACAGCCCGGGGTGGACGCAGAAAGAATAGGAATAACTGGGATATCGTGGGGTGGATACATGACCTGCCTGGCGGCAGGGGTTGTTCCAGGACTAAAATGCGCTATCCCGGTCTATGGATGCGGCTTTTTAGGCGAGAATTCTTTTTGGAAGGATGAGATATTTCCTTCGAAGCACGGTCACAGGGTAGATCGCTGGCTGGAGCTTTGGGACCCCTCGAACTACCTTGGATTCGCCAATTTGCCCATGTGTTGGGTCAGCGGTACCAACGACTTCGCCTACCCGCTCGATTCGCTGCAGAAATCGTACTGTTTACCGCCTGGGGAGAAGACGTTATGCATCCGGGTTGAAATGCTGCACAGCCATCAAGATGGATGGGCGCCAGCCGAGATCGGCGTCTTTGCTGACAGCCTGCTGCGCGGAGGCGCGCCACTTCCTCGTCTGAAAGCCTATGGGGTGGATCGGCAGCTTTTGTGGGCAGAATATGAGAGCGCAAGACCGATTCTGGGCGCTGAAATTAATTATACTCGTGCCAATGGCCAGTGGCAGGACCGCAGGTATAACCGGATTCCCGCTCTGTTCGATGTTACATCTGGTCGGGTTGAGGCGAAACTTCCTAAGAACACCAGCGTTTGTTTTATAAACATTTTTGATGACCGGGGCTGCGTTTCCAGCACCCCGCATCTTGAAATATCCGACTGAAACATCTGCGCCGACATAAAAGTGGGTTGGGATTAGCCTGATCCCGAACTGGCGTGAAGAAGTATTTTTCTAGGAGAATGTTATGGAATCTGGCATACATGGATCATTAAAGGTTGGCCTGTTTGGCATTGGACTGGATACCTACTGGCCGCAGTTTAAGGGACTTAAGCAGCGGCTCGAGGGTTACCAACAGCATATCCACCGGCGGCTTGAGGACGAGAGCGTAATCGTAATCGATGCCGGAATGGTGGATAATCTCGAAAAGTCTTACGAGGCAGCCGGCCTGTTCCGCCGCGAGCAGGTGGACCTGATCTTCCTGTATATTTCCACCTACGCCCTCAGCGCTACCGTCCTGCCCGTGGTGCAGCAGACCAGGGTGCCGGTGGTGGTGCTGAACCTGCAGCCGAGCCGCCGCATCGATTACGAGTCCTTTAACCGCCTGGGCAGCCGCGAGGAAATGACCGGCGAATGGTTGGCGCACTGCCAGGCCTGCTCCGCGCCTGAGATTGCCAGCGTGTTCAACCGCGCCGGGATCGCCTATCACCTGGTCACCGGCACGCTGGATGACGCCGAGTCCTGGCAGGAGATTGAGGCCTGGGTGGATGCGGCGCAGGTTGCCAATGTCCTCAGCCGCACCAACATTGGCCTGATGGGGCACTATTACGACGGGATGCTGGACGTATATTCCGATTACACGCAGTTGGCAGCAGTTTTCAAATGCCACTTCTCGTTAATTGAGGTGGATGAATTGGTTGCGCTGAGAGGATCCGTTACGGAGGCCGAACTGCAGGCAATGCTGACCCGATTCCAGCAAACTTTTCAGGTCAGCCTTGAGTGCAGCCCCGCAGAACTGCGCCGGGCGGCTGTCACCACCTGCGCTCTGTCCCGGCTGGTGCAGAAACACGGTCTGGGAGCATTGGCCTATTACTATGAAGGCCAGCCCGGCAGCCCCGCTGAGGATACCATAACCTCGGTGATTGCGGGCAACACCCTGCTCACTGCCAACCATGTGCCGGTTGCCGGTGAATACGAGGTCAAAAATGTGCTGGCGATGAAGATCCTGGACACCTTTGGCGTGGGTGGTTCGTTCTCCGAGTTCTATGCGATGGACTTTGAAGATGATATTGTGATGCTCGGTCATGATGGGCCTGCGCACGCGGCCATCGCCGAGGGGAAGGTCAACCTGGTACCTTTACAGGTCTATCACGGCAAGCCGGGCAAGGGCCTTTCGATCCAGATGAGCGTGGCCAATGGGCCGGTTACGCTGCTCTCCGTCCTCCAGGACCAGGCGGGCCAACTGCGCCTGCTGGTCGCGGAGGGCCAGTCCGAGGCTGGCCCAGTGCTGCAGATTGGCAACACCAACAGCCGCTACCGCTTCCCGATTGGCGCGAAAGCGTTTGTCAACACCTGGGCCAAGGCTGGCCCCTCGCACCACTGCGCCATTGGCGTCGGGCATATCGCAAACAAGATCGAACGCCTGGCAGAATTGCTGGGAATTAAAGTGATCCGTGTTTGCTAATCGGTAATTCAATCGTTCAGTGGTCTGTCAAAGATGATTCTATAGTTTGTTTTGGGCGCAAAGCGCCCAAAACAAACTATAGATTGATGCCTGATAGACTGTTCAGGCATTTGTTTTCAATCATTGGCTCAGTCAGGTGAAACCTTGGAATCAACGAATTTTGGATACCCACAACGCTCTGCAGACCTGGACCCCCAGCCCGGATTCAAAACCCCTCCGCCTGGTTACGGCGAAGTGGCTTTCTACTGGTGGATGGGCGACCCACTCGACCGGGAGCGCCTGCTCTGGCAGTTGGACTATCTGGCGGGCAAAGGTATCATGGGACTGCAAATCAACTATGCCCACAGTGACCGGGGTGGACTGGCGTGGGGATTAAGTTACCCCAGCCAGCCGCCGTTGTTCAGCCAGGAATGGTGGGATTTATTCGACTGGTTCGCGAAAGAAGCCAACCGGCGCGGTATGGCGGTCAGTCTGAGCGACTATACCCTGGGGATCGGGCAGGGCTGGTACATCGACGAAACCATTGCTGAGCATCCTGAACTGCGCGGCAGCGAACTGCGCCTACTCACCTATGAGATTCGCGGCGGGGAGCGGCGCGATTTTCGCGTTCCGCCGAGAGTCTTATGTGTGAAAGCCTACAACCTGGGAGAAGTCACTGGTTCGCTGGAAAATGGAATCGACTTGCGTTCAGAAGTCACTCAGGGCAGACTGGTTTGGACTGCCCCTGCTTCCTATCCCATATGGCAAATTGTGATCATCTCCGCCGAAACCATCCCCCACTCTCTCGACCCGCTGAACCCATCCACAGGCAAAGAAGTGATCCGGCGCTTCTTCCAGCGGTTTGAAGATCATCTTCCCAACCAAGGTGGAAAAGGACTGAACTTCTTCTTTTCGGATGAACTGGAGTTTGGTCTCAAAGGCCGGATTTGGACGGCGAGCTTCGCCGCCGAATTTCAACGCCGCAAAGGCTACGACCTGCTCACCGAACTGCCCGCCTTGTGGTTTGATCTGGGCCCTCGCACCGCCAAGGTACGCCTGGATTATAATGATGTGCGCGTGGCGCTCTCCGAAGCAGGCTACTTTCAGCCGGTCTATGAGTGGCACCAGCAGCGCGGCATGATCTACGGCTGCGATCACGGCGGGCGTGGGCTCCAGGTGGATGAGTTCGGCGATTACTTCCGCACCCAGAAGTGGAACCAGGGCCCTGGCTGTGACCAGCCGATGCTTGAGCATAACCTGATCAAAAACAAGGTGGCTTCTTCGATCGCTCACTTGTATGAGCGCCCGCGCGTCTGGCTGGAAGGCTTTCACTCCAGCGGTTGGGGGACTTCCTCTGCTGACCTGACTCGCGCCACCCTGATCAACTTTATCCAGGGCCAGAACCTGCTCTCGCTGCATGGTCTGTACTATTCCACCCATGGCGGTTGGTGGGAATGGGCGCCGCCCTGCAACCACTTCCGCATGCCCTACTGGCGACATATGAATGCTTATATGGACTGCGTGCAGCGCCTGAGCTATCTACTGAGCCAGGGCGTCCACCGTTGTGATGTCGCGATTCTCTATCCCGTTGCGCCGGTCGAAGCGGGGATGGACGGCGAGCGCGCCGTGCAGGTGAGCTTTGGGCTGGGGCAGGCGCTGTATGACCAGGGGATCGACTTCGACTTCATCGACTTTGAGTCGCTGGAGCGCAGTGAAATCGATGGGAACGAACTCGCCATTGCAGGCGAACGCTACCGCTCCCTGATCCTGCCCGCTTTGAGCGCGGTGCGTTTCTCAACCGTCGAAAAGGCGTTAAAGTTTCGCCAGGCGGGCGGGTTGGTGCTCATGCCCGGCGCACTTCCAACTGCCAGCGACCGGATTGGCGGGAATGACCCCTGGTTAGACCAGATGGTCCAGGAACTGGCCGCGGGAACGCTTGCTGGGCAGGCGCTTACGCTTCAGAGAACGCTGGAGATCATCCAGCGGTCCATTCCCCCTGATTTTGCTGTGGTTGATCCCGGCCACTCGGATCATGCCGGACCGTTGAACATGATGCACCGTGTAATCGGCCAGAAGAACGTGTATGCTGTGTACGGCGTACCCAAAGGCAGCACATGCTTATTCCGTTCACATGGCCGTATCGAGTTGTGGGACCCCTGGACTGGAGCAACCCGTCCCTTGCCAGCGGAGCGAATCGTAGACAACGGCACGCTGATTCATATGCCGCTGGAAGCAAACGAAATCCAGATCGTCGTGTTCGGCGCAGGCGAGCCCGAAATGGAAGAAGAAAAGCCGTCATCCAGGTTCTTCCATGAAATTGTTCGATTGGATGGTGATTGGAACTTCACCCTCGAACCTATCCTCGATAACCGCTGGGGAGATTTCCGCCTGCCGCCTTCAAAGAACCTCCTCGGTGCGGAAATCCGGCGCTGCCGGTATGCCTTCGACACGGACGGCGGAGGCGAAGCCAGGGGATGGATGCAAAAGGAATGGGATGATTCAGCGTGGGACACTGTAACGCTTGGGTTCGAGCCACAATTCTGGAAATTAGGGCCTTTGCCTGACTCTTTGGACCTTTCTGCCCTGGAAGCGCAATTTACAGAGCAGACAGCCGTTCATCCGCATCACCCGGTTCTGATTGATGGGAAATCCTACTTTTGGCAAAAATACCGCTTTTCGTGGAGCAAAGGAATCGAAGACGATCCCGGTCACCAGGGTTACCACGGCCTGAAAGAAGAGATGCACGCCGAGTTTATCGCGCTGGGGCAGTTGGGCGAAACCTTTACGTCTACCCAACGCTTCCCCGATCCCACCGGATCACGTTACTATCTATGGACATCCGTCACCGCCCCACAGACCGGTGATGCAAAGATGTGGAGTGGGGGTTTTCTTCCCGATCGGGTTTGGCTGAACGGAGAAAGTGTTCCTCAGGAGGGGATCGTCCGGGTCAACCCGGGTGAGAACCCCCTCCTGCTGCGGTATACCGGGACCGGGAAGGGATATTTCTTTTTTGCCGACCCCGCTTTCACACCCCTGCCTGAAAGCAGCGCACTTCCGCTGCAGACCCGCTGGTCGGATGCCAACGGCAGGCTGCCCGAAATACTGCCCTTTAATCCAAACCCATCAGCCGGGGGGGCAGCGAACTGGTATCGTTTCACTGCCGCCCCCGGTCTGCGCTGCTTTGACTTCCAGGCTTACGGTCAGGCTCAGGTGTGGATGGACGGTCAGCCGGTTGGCCTGGACTCTTCCAACCCGGTCGCTCCTCAAAATGCCCTTTGCCTGCACCGGGTCGTGCTGCCAGCCACCGCCCCCCTGTGCGCGCAGGTGACCATCCGGGTTGAACAGCCCGCGAATCAGTCTGGCAGTGCAGGTATTCCAGAACCCATTCGACTCGACTGCGCTGAAGGCAGGCTCACGTTGGGCGATTGGTCCAATGTTGATGGGCTAAGCTGCTACTCAGGCGGAGCCTGGTACCGGCGCAAGATCCAGGTGACTGCTGAACAGGCGGAGGCACAGGTCACGCTGGATTTAGGCGATGTGGTGTCTTCGGCTGAGGTGTTGGTCAACGGACAGTCTGCCGGTGTGCGCGTGGCTCCCGCCTGGAAGTTCGATCTCACCAACCTGCTGAGCGAAGGGGATAACCAGTTGGAAATCCTGGTGTTCAACACGCTGGCCAACCACTACCAGACTATCCCAACCCGCTATCGTGGATCTGGTCGTTCCGGGCTACTGGGACCGGTGACGCTCGAATTTCGTTAATATTCCCCCCAGCCAGGAAATTGGCAGAGACCATCCACTTTGGGTTTAATGGATGCTTTTCTGCTGAACAATTAAAAAAACTTCCCCTCACTCATCCGCGGCCTGTACTGCAGCGCCTCCGCCAGGTGTGACGGCCCAATCACACTGCTCCCCGCCTGATCGGCGATTGTGCGCGCCAGCTTGAGCACACGGTGATACGCCAGCACCGATAATTGCAGCTGGTCCAGCGCCGTCTACATCAAACTCCGCTCGGTGTCGTCCAGGTCGCAGTATTTTCCCACCTCGGCCGGACGCATATCAGCGTTGCAGGTCACAGGCGAGACTTCGCCATCGGCGGCTTGAACACCAGAAAAGCGCTGGCGCTGGGTCTGGCGAGCCTTTTCGACCCGCCGGCGAACGGAAGCCGAGGTCTCTCCCAGGCGGCGCTCGTTGAGCTTTTCGCAGCCCACCACCGGCACTTCGATGTGGATGTCAATCCGGTCGAGCAGGCGGTAGAGTACAACCGAAGGCTGGAGATGCGCTTTTGGTACTTGGTGACCATACCCGCCGAACAGGTACAGGGCTTCACGGGATCGTTCCAATACCGGCAAGGTCAGTGGTTCTGCGCAGCATCGCCCCTTGACAGAACATATGTTCTATAATATACTGTATATATCCAGTCCGAATTATCCAACTAACAAGGAGATCGAATGCAGTCAAAATTAAACCCTTACATTGAATTTAGCGGCAGCGCCCGCCAGGCGATGACCTATTACCAGACCGTCTTCGGCGGCAAACTATCCATGCAAACCTACAAGGATTTTCAAGTGTCAAAAAACCCTGCCGATGACGACAAGATTATGCACGCCGAATTAATTGCCGAGAATGGCATCACCCTGATGGGCGCGGATGCGATGGATGGAGACCAGGCGCCAAAATCAAACATCAGCATTTCACTCAGCGGCGATCAGCAGGCAGAGCTGACGGGCTACTACAACCAGCTTTCGGCTGGCGGAACGATCATTGAACCGCTGGCGCAGGCACCCTGGGGCGACCAGTTTGGGATGTGCGCCGACCGTTTTGGGATCAAGTGGATGTTCAATATCGCCGGGCCAAAGGCCTGATGAATAAAAAGAGAGGTGCTGTGGACGTGCAAAAGCACGTCCACAGCACCTCTCTTTAAAAAACTACCCAACTTCTTAAAAACAGGGTATAATTATCCTGTCAGAAAAATTAACACCCACAAATCCTTCAGGAGGAGTAGGGGTTGGCGGACTGCCAGAGAGGGATACGCCCCGGCTGCAAGCGCTCCCCAGTAAAACCACCCCGAATGTCGCCTGAAACAGATGCTGAAGAAACCGCAAGGGAGTAGACCGGCACGGGAGGCCCGTTACAGCCAGACCCGATCAGCAGTTTTGCTCGTCTGGGTTTAGAGTGTATCCGGCTCAGCCGGGTAAACCGAGGTGGTACCGCGGAAGGGTGATGAGTACATCACAACCTTTCGTCCTCATGTGGACGAAGGGTTTTTTATTTAACCAGGAGTAGAGAGAATGTCTGAACACACACTGCCAAAAGCCTACGATTTCAAAGCCACCGAACAGCGCGTGTACGAGTGGTGGGAGCAAAAGGGCTATTTCAAGCCTACCAACGATCCGAGCCAGCCCGGGCACGACCCGGACAAGAAGCCGTTCGTCATCTCCATCCCGCCGCCCAACGTGACCGGCGAGCTGCACCTGGGGCATGCCATGTTCGTCTCGATGGAAGACCTGATGATCCGCTACCACCGCATGAAGGGCATCCCCGCCCTGTGGGTGCCGGGCAGCGACCATGCCGGCATCGCCACCCAGCTCCAGGTGGAAAAGCAGCTGACCAAAGAAGGCCTGAAACGCGAGGAGCTCGGACGCGAGGAGTTCCTGCGCCGCACCTGGGAATGGAAAGAGCTGTACGGCGCCAAGATCACCCGCCAGATCCGCCGCCTGGGCGCGAGCTGCGACTGGGACCGCGAGCGTTTCACCCTGGACGAGGGCCTGTCGCGGTCTGTGCGCGAAGCCTTTGTGCGCCTGTTCGAGCAGGGCTTGATCTACCGCGGGCCGCGACTGATCAACTGGTCGCCCGGTCTCAAGACCGCCGTCTCTGACCTGGAAGTGGAATACTCCGAGGAGATGGGCAAGCTCTATTTCTTTAAATATATGCTGGCGGATGGCAGCGGCGACTTTATCCCCGTGGCAACCACCCGCCCCGAGACGATCCTGGGCGATACGGCTGTGGCAGTCCACCCAGAAGACCCGCGCTACCAGCAGTTCATCGGCCGCAAGGTGACGGTGCCCATGCTGGGCCGCCAGATCCCGGTGATTGCCGACGAATATGTGGACCGCGAGTTCGGCACCGGAGCCCTCAAGATCACCCCCGGGCACGATCCGAACGACTACGCCATCGGTGAAAAGCACGGCCTGCCGATGATCTCGGTGCTGGACACAGCCGCAAAAATCAATGCACAGGGCGGCCCCTATGCCGGCCTGGACCGCTTTGACTGCCGCAAGAAGCTGTGGGAGGATATGCGCGCTGCCGGCCTGGTGATCAAGGAAGACCCCTACATGCTCAAGGTGCCGCGTTCACAGCGCGGCGGCGAGATCGTGGAGCCGATGATCTCCACCCAGTGGTTCGTGCGTATCCAGCCCCTGGCTGACAAGGCCCTGGCCGCCGTGCGGGATGGGCAGATCAAGATCGTGCCAGAACGCTTCACCAAGGTGTATTACAACTGGCTCGAAAATATTGAAGACTGGTGCATCTCGCGCCAGTTGTGGTGGGGCCACCGCATCCCGGTCTGGTACTGCGCCGACTGCGGCAAGATGACCTGCGAACGGACCGACCCGACAGCCTGCGCCCACTGCGGCAGCCAAAAAATCGAGCAGGACAACGACGTGCTCGACACCTGGTTCTCCTCGGGCCTGTGGCCTTTCTCGACCCTCGGCTGGCCCGACCAGACCCCCGACCTGGAATATTTTTACCCGACCTCCGTGCTGGAGACAGGGTACGATATCCTCTTCTTCTGGGTGGCGCGCATGATCATGTCGGGCCTGCAGTACACCGGCGAGATCCCCTTCGACACGGTCTACCTGCACGGCCTGATCCGCGATGAGCACGGCCGCAAGATGAGCAAGACCTACGGCAATGTGATTGACCCGCTGATTGTGATGGACGAGCTGGGCACGGACGCCCTGCGCTTCACCCTGCTGGTGGGTTCCACCCCCGGCAACGACATGAGCCTGAGCGTGAAGAAGGTGGAAGCCAACCGCAACTTCGCCAACAAGGTCTGGAACATGGGCCGCTTTGTGAGCGGCGCTATGACCCAGGCCCCCACCCTGCCCACCGCCGAGCCCGATTGGACCCTGGCCGATTCGTGGATCTGGGCCCGTCTGCAGGGTCTGGTGCGGGATGTGGAGCGGCTGTTCAGCAACTATCAGTACGGGGAGGCCGGCCGCCAGATCTACGACTTTGTGTGGAACGAATTCGCCGACTGGTACCTGGAAATTGCCAAGCTGCAGCTCGCCGAGGGCGGCAACCGGGCCTTCTACACGGCCTATGTGCTGGTGCGGGTGCTGGATCAGGCCCTGCGCATGCTGCACCCCTTCACCCCCTTTGTGACCGAGGAGCTGTGGGGGCACCTGCGCCAGGCTGTGCTGGCCCACTTTGGCCAGCCCGAAAGCTACGGCGTGGATCTGCCCACCCTGCACCAGGACTGGCCCGAAGCCCTGATCATCGCCCCCTGGCCCACCCCGCGCCCCGAAGAGGCCTGGGAAGCCGGGGTGAGCGCCGACTTTGCGCTGCTCCAAAACGTGGTCCGGGCCGTGCGCAACCTGCGCTCCGAAAAGAACGTCAAGCCCAGCAAGAAGCTGGCGGCGGTGATGGCTGCCGGCGAGCGCGCCCCGCTCTTCAGCGCCCAGGCCGCCACCCTGGCCTTTTTGGCCGGGCTGGACCCGGCCGGCCTGCAGATTGTGGAGTCCCTGGCCGAAAAGCCCGCCGGGCATGTGGCCCTGGTGGAAGGCCCGGTGGAGGTCTACCTGCCGATTGCCGGCCTGGTGGACAGCGCCGAGGAAAAGGCCCGCCTGAGCAAAGAGCTGGCCGAAACCGAATCGCACATCCAGCGGCTGGAAACCCTGCTCTCCAGCCCGTTCGCTCAGAAGGCACCGCCGGCGGTGGTGCAGAAAGAGAACGAGAAGCTGGCAGCCTACAAAGACACGGCAGCCAAACTCAAAGCGCAGTTGGAAGGTTAGTTTATCTTTGGGATCGCTCAAATGGTTTGAGCGATCCCCTTCTATTTAACCCTTCGGATTGTAAAGAAGCTGTTTTTGGTGTTTTTTGGGTGGCTACGCCATCCAAAAAACACCAAAAATCTCAATTTTAAAGGTGACAGCATGTTTATCGGTACGGATGATCGGACACAAATTTTTTCGGTCCAGTTTGGACCGGCCGGCGGCCCTGCCCTGCTGGCAATTGGCGGCTGGATTGGCAGTTGGGAACTCTGGGCGAGCCCGTTTGGGCTGCTCAGTCAGCGCTGGCGAACGATTGGGTATGACCACCGGGGGGCAGGAGCAACCAGCGCCCCGTTGGAAAGCATCACCTTTGAAAATCTGGTGAAGGATGTGTTTCGGGTGATGGATGCCTGGGGTGTGGAGCGCTGTGTCCTGGGGGCCGAATCGGCCGGGGCCCTGACCGCCCTGGCGGCAGCCCTCCACAGCCCGGAGCGCATCAGCGGTCTGGTTCTGGTGGATGGCTTATACTTCCCTGGCCCAATCTCACCCAAAGCACCCTTTTTGCTTGGCTTACAGAACCAGTACGCGGCGACAATTGAGCGTTTTATCCAGACCTGCGTGCCCGAACCAGACAGTGAGGCCATTAAGAACTGGGGGCGGCAGATACTGCAGCGGGCCGCTCCTGAAGCAGCCATCGCTCTTTACCAGATGACGGGCGGGGTGGATCTGGTCGCAGCGCTGCCCCGCATCACCCAGCCCACCCTGCTGATCCACGGCGAGGCCGATGTGGTGGCGCCGCTGAGCGCAGCCGAAAAGTTGGCGGCCCTGCTCCCGGCGGCAAAGCTCGTGACGCTGCCAGGGGCCGGCCACGTGCCTACCATGACCCGCACGGACCTGGTTGTTGAGGCCATCAACACCTTCTTTGCGGGTAATTCAGACTGATACTATGGGTCTGGCCTGGGGATCAAGCACCCCCACGAGTGGGGGTGCTTGATCCCCAAATTTCTCATATGCCGGTTACGCCGCCTGAACCAGATCGGCCAGCCCGGCGGGCAGGAGGTGGAGCACATCCGTCTGGCGGATGATGTGGGCGAAGTTGCGCCAGGCGATCCGGCGCACTTCGGCCGCCGTCAGGCCGTAATTTTGGGCCACCAGATGCTCCACCAGGGCGATCTGGTGCGGGATGATGGCCGGCGGATCACCGTAACCCTGGTCGGTTTCGATCAGGATGCGCTCGAGGGGCACCATGCGCCGGAAACGCGACCAGCGGGCAATGGTGTGATGGATCGAGAAGTAGCAGCCCAACTCGACCGCCTCGCGGGTCTGTTCATCAGTGCCTTTCCACCAGTGCAGCACGGGGAAGGCCGCCGGCGTTTCGCGCAGGGCGTCCAGAGTCTGACGGGTTGCAAGGTAGCTGTGGATGCTGACCAGGCGCGGCTGCTCTGCCACGACTTCCAGCACCTGGCGAAAGATCGTGTGCTGCAGTTCCATCGGCACGGGCGCGCCGGTATCCAGGCCCATTTCGCCCACAATCGCAAAGCGCTCCAGGTTGGCCCGGAAGCGTTCGATCTGGAAGGCGTTCTGGGCGTGTACAAAGCGCGGGTGACAGCCGATCCCCCAGGCAACCAGGGGCTCCTGGCGGGTGATCGCCTGCTCGGCCTCGTCCAGCGAGATGGTCATCGAAAGCAGCGCCCCGGCCTCGGCAATCTCCTGGCTGGAGCGGCGGGGCAGCAGGTGGCTGTGGGCATCTAAAGTTGGTAGATCCATGGTTATCTCCTAAGAATATCCATCTGTGGACTTCGTCCACAGATGGATATTCTGATCTAAGGCTCGAACAGCTCCGCCTGATGGGCGGCGATAAAGTCACGCAGGCGGGCAGCTTCTGCAAGGCGTTCTTCTTCGGGGAAGGCGATCTTGCTGCTGCGGTAAAGGTCATCCTGATGATAACGCGGGGTCACGTGGACATGATAATGCCAGACATCCTGGTTGCCTGCCGGTTCGTTGTGCTGGCGAGTGGAGATGCCGTCACAATTATAAAGACCTTTCAGGGCCAGGGCCACGGAGCGGGTCAGGCTATGCAGGGGCTCGGCATAGCGCACCGGCAGGGTGTACAGGTTTTCGTAATGCTCGTTGGGCACCACCAGCACAGTCAGCGGGATACTTTGCCAGCGGTGGATCGCCAGGAAAGCCGTGCAGCATTCAGATTGATAAACAACATCGCTGGGATGCCGGGCGGCCAGGGTAGGGCCGGCCTCCCTGACAATCCGGCAAAAGACGCAGTCGAAGTTGGCTGGGGCGTGGCTAGGATAAGGCGGCAGCATAAGCCTGTCTCAACCAGTCGATCACTTCAGCGTCAATCTGGGCCGGGTCGGTGATCTGGACGCAGTGGGTGACCATCGCATTCCAGGCGCCGGCAGCTTCGAAGCGACCGGCGGGGGCGGCGCTTTTCAGCTTAATCCCGATGTCCAGACGCTCGGCGCTGGAGACCTGGACAATGGCGAATTTCTTGCCGCTGCGCTGGACGTTGATATAGCTCTGGTTGGGCGCCAGGCCGGCGTCCGGCCCGAATTGGGCAATTTGGGCCGCCAGAGCCTCATACGCCGGGCGCCATCTGGCTTTTGGGCCGCTGAAATGACCGCTCAGTTTATCGTCCGGGCTGGCGGCCAGTTTCTCGGCATTGGTCAGCAGTTGGGCAATGACATTGGCATGCCCCTGCCCCAGCCCAAAGTCGGCTTTGAGCCAGGCGACTACTTCACTGTATTTGGTCAGGCCCTTTTCAGCTGCCAGGGCTTTGAAATCTTCCGGTGTTTTGCCGGTTTTAGCTTTGATTGTATCCAGATACGCTTGAAAAGACATGATTCACCTCGTGACAATAAAATTTGACACGGTGATTTTAGAGCTTCGCTGCGAAATGGTCAATGGTATTTAAACCCATTGCGCATTCGAAAAGGCGGGGGAATGATTGACCATACTCGGTCGCACTATAGAAGGTGCAGCTCACTTTAATCCTGATTGCGTGCCCTGCCTGGAGGTGACGAAGTGAGCCGCACCTATCGGGTGGGCGCGGCTTCCCAGGAGGTGCGGCTCTGGAGGAACGACAGAATCACTGAGCGGATGAATTAACTGAGACCACTGAAAATGCCTTCAGGCAGGATGGAGAATTTTTCAGTGGCCTCAGTGTTATGTCAAACATGATTCTATAGTTTGTTTTGGGCGCAAAGCGCCCAAAACAAACTATAGATTGATGCTTGACAGACTACTCAGTTTTCCTCAGTGCCTCAGTGGTTCTATCGTCCCGAGGTGCGATTTGATCCTATTCCGGGTCGAGATAGACGAACTTGAACCCATCCATGTACTGGACGCAGTGCGGTTCAAAATGCAGGCCGGCGTAGGGCGTGGGCCCAAATTTCAGGCTGGAAGTGCGGCGGTCAAAGAGGGTGAAGACGTTGGTGGTGTTGGTGGAGAAGGTCCGGGCAGCGGCGTTGCGCTCCAACCCGTGCCCAATCGAGTTGATCACCTGCATACTGGTCCAGGGTTCTTTGGTGGCGGCCATCAGGCGGCGAAAACCAATCTTAGCCGACAACCCCAGGCTGGCGCGCAGGTTGGCCTGCTGTGGTTTTTCGACTTCACCAGCGAAGATTGCCGATTGGGTGGCTGCATCCCGGTAGGAAAAGCGGACAGAATGTGGGTCGCGGTCAATCTGGCTGTCTGTCAGGCGTGCGTTAAGACTGAGCTGCTGGCGGTTATAAGCCACGACGGTGGGGGTGTTGTTCCACAAACCGTGGCAGACCATCAGCACATCCGGGCGAGTCAGCATCAGCCAGAGGGTGTTGAATGGATGGGGCTCAATCGGGGCAGCTGGCTGGCGGGTCACAAACAGCGAAAACTGCAGTTCATGGTGGGCTCCCAGGCTGGCTTCACTGAAGTTGCAGACCCAGATCCCCATGATGGCCTTGCCCTGGGTGGTGGCAAGGGGCGTCACCTGCTCGGGTGCCAGCAGCTGGCGGGCGGCGTCCAGATTGCACTCGCCGCCGATGAACAGGCCGTAGCCGTTGTAGATGTGGTAGGGCGTGGGCGCTTCTCCGGTGGGAAGCATGACCTTACCGGAAAGGGGATATTTTTGAAACAGAGGGTGGGGTGATGCTGGCATGGAATGTTCCTCAAGGTTTGTCGGACATGCTGATTTTAGAACTTCGCACCGAAATGGTCAATGGTTTAAAATACCTTGCCCCTTCGCTCAGGCGGGGGAAAAGGTTGAACCGCCAAGACACGAAGGACGCGAAGTTTAATCGAAATCATTCGGTCGCAAAGTTGAAGGTGCAGCTCACTTTGATTCTGATTGCGTGCCTTGTCTGGAGGTGATGAAGTGAGCCGCACCACAAGAGTGGGCGCGGCTTCCCGGGAGGTGCGGCTCTGGAGGAACGACAGAATCACTGAGCGGATGAATTAACTGAAACCACTGAAACATGCCTTCCGGCAGGATGGAGAATTTTTCAGTGGATTCAGTTTTCCTCAGTGCCTCAGTGGTTCAATCGTCCCGAGGTGATGAAGTGAGCCGCACCTCAAGGGTGGGCGCGGCTCACCTGGGGCCGAAGTCGAAGGCCATCAAGATGCGCGAGGTGAGCATCTGACAATGTCAGCGCCACCTTCGTTCAGGCAAGGAAAGGATTGGCTTAGAATACCGGAAAAGCACAGGCAAAAACAAGTTGACTTAGCGGATCTGCTTGATATACTTTATAGTTATATTGGGTAAAGGAGTTTCAAGATGTTATTCGATCCATCAACAGATTTTGGCGCTCGGGTCCAGCAGCGCTTGATTGACGAGCAGGTCATTTGGCTCACCACAGTCCGGCCTGATGGGCTGCCTCAGCCGAGCCCTGTTTGGTTTCTGTGGAATGGTACCTCCATACTGGTTTACAACAAGCCGAATACTCCCAGGCTGCGCAACCTGGTTCAAAACCCGCTTGTTTCACTCCACTTCGACTCAAACGGCACCGGCGGCGATATTATCATTTTGAGTGGTACGGCTCAGATCGATCCGGATATGCCGGCGGCTGATCAAAATCAGCCCTTCCTCAACAAGTATCAAGAGGAACTGAATAAATGGCCTGCGGAAAATTATGCCAGGCTTTATTGTGTGGCTCTCAGGATTACGCCTGAGAGTGTACGCGGTTTCTTGCGCTGATGCCGGTCAATTCAAGGACAAACCTCAGGTAATTATGAAAACAATCGCGTTAGGTGACACCGGAATCCAGGTTAGCGCTTTGTGCCTGGGGACAATGTATTTTGGAACCAAAGAAAACGAAGCTGTATCCTTTCGTCTTTTAGATCAATACCTGGATGCTGGAGGGACATTTCTGGATACGGCCAACAGCTATGCCTGTTGGGTGAATGGTTTCCGCGGCGGCGAGAGCGAGACGCTCCTGGGGCGCTGGATGCACCTTCGCAAAAATCGGGATCGCGTTTTTCTGGCAACAAAAATGGGGTTTGCATATCCCGGGTCTGAAGCCGGCGCCAGCGCCAAACAAATTATTATGGAATGCGAAAAGAGCCTTCAGCGGATGGGGGTTGAGACCATCGATCTGTATTATATTCACCTCGATGACCGCGCCACTCCGCTGGAAGAAACACTCGGCGCTTTGGATCGCTTGATCAGAGAGGGCAAGATTCGCCAGATTGGCGCCAGCCACTTCCTGGCCTGGCGCCTGGAAGAAGCGTATGGGCTAAGCCAGCACCATGGCTGGGCAAAATTTTGCTGTGTTCAGCAGTGCCACACGTATCTGCGCCCACGCCCGGGGACGGCAAATCTTTCTGACCCCTACATCAACGATGATTTGCTGGATTATGCTCGCAGCCGCCCAATCTCACTCTTAGCGTACAATGCGCTCCTGAGCGGTGCCTATACCCGCCCGGAGCGTGCAATTCCGGGTCAGTATCTGGGTCCAGATAGCGATGAGCGGCTTTTCAGGCTGAGAAGGGTTGCCGCAGAAAAGAATGTCACGCCCAACCAAATCGTTTTATCCTGGATGCTGCATCAGAACCCCAAAATCATTCCACTGATCGGCGCCAGCACTGGCGAACAGTTAGCGGAGAATCTCCAGGCAGTTGAGGTAAGCCTTAACCAGGAAGAAATGGATCGACTGGAATGGGCCTAATCTGAACAACCTGCTTCGTGCAAACGCATCTCGTCAGGCCAGCAGTTCAACCACACTTTCGTGCTGCCCCTGGCGGGCCATATCGAGGGGGGTTCTGCCATCGTCACTTCTGGCATTTTTATCGGCGTCGAAGAGCAGGAGCAGCTTGACCATCTCAACCTGGCCGTGGGCGGCAGCCTGGTGCAAGGGCGTCCAGCCGCCAGCCTGGGCGACGTTGAGATCAGCCCCATTTTCGATCAGGAGTTCGGCCATTTGAAGAGCAACCACCGGGTTGTTGTGGGCAACCGCACTGTGGATTGGGCGGACCTGCATGGGATTTTTGGCCGGCAGGTTGACATCGGCGCCCCTGGAGACCAGGATCTCGAGGACATCTTTTTTGCCAAAGAAGGCCGCCAGACCGAGGGCGGTGAAACCATCGGCGGAGTATTTGTCCAGCAAGGTTTCGTCATGGTTCAAAAGCTCCGCGACCCACGACGAGCGCCCAATGGCGGTGGCTTCCCAGAAATTGGGCTGGAAACCAGTCATCAGCAGTTCGTTGACAATCTCTTCATGGTGAGAATAGACGGCGGTCATACAGGCCGAAATCCCCTTTTCGTCGCGGGCGTTGATCAGCTTTGGGGTGCTGTGAAGCATTTGTTTTACTTCGGCAAGATTGCCGGCTTTGATCGATTTAAAAAACTGGGCGGTGGGTTCCATTTTCGGTCCTTTGAGGTATTTGTTTTGGGTACTTTCCAAAACATACGTTTATGGCGTGATACAGATAAGATCATACCATTTTAATTCATTGGGGTGTGAAATGGGTTTGGGGTGGGGGTGCTAAAAAACTGTTATTGAGCGGTCGGATGTTTCCAGCGCACAGGGAATTTTTCTCCCCACAAACGATGAAAACTAAGCACTATGGTTTGAGCCCCTCCAAAATGTCCGTCAGCGTTACATGCGCCAGAGATGGAAAAACAAGGTCAGCCTGCCCAACCCGCTCGACAGGCCCCAGCCCTAACGTCGGAAAGCCTCCGGTGAGCGCAGCTTCGATACCGGCAGCCGAATCTTCGACGACCACACACTGAACTGGCAAAAGCCCAAGCTGACCAGCGGCATGCAAAAATAAATCTGGGGCGGGTTTCTGTTTATCCACCGAGAAGCCATCAGAAACCGAATCCAGCAAATGCCGGATGCCCAGACGATCCAGTACTTCGAGAGCATTCTTACTGGCCGAACCGAGCGCTATCTTGCGCCCGGAAGCTCCAATTTCTTCCAAAAGGGCACGCGCTCCGGGCAGCAGGTCAGCCGGGGTGACGGAGCGGATAAACTCCAGGTAATATGCATTCTTGCGTTCCATCATCTCTTGCTGGCGCTCTTCCGGCAAGACACACCCCTTCAGCAAGATCAGCAGTGATTCCCGCCGCGAAATACCGCGCAGCGCTTCATTATCTGCCCGACTGAAAGGCAGTCCGTCTTCATCAGCCAGGCGCTTCCAGGCCAGATAATGATATTCTGCCGTGTCGGTTAATACGCCATCCAGATCAAATATGAAACCGGCAACATCCATTTGCAATTCAAAATTTGCCATCCATCAACCCCAGACTTCAACGACCTGGCGCTGACCATGGTCAAAGAAATGAAATTTCAACCTTTTCCAACCCATGGGGAGACGCGGCCTGATTTTCCAGCCATGGTCGGACAGACGCAGCCCGGCAAAACCAAAAACCACCGCCTGCCAGACACCCCCTGCAGAAGCGCCATGAATGCCATCTCCAGCATTGCCGCGTTCATCACGCAGATCGGCCCGAGCGGCGCGCATGAAATGGACATAGGCGTCATCCGCCAGGTTTACTTCGCAGGCCATGATCGTTTGGATCGAAGGCCCAAGCGACGAACCATAGGTATGGTCCGTTCGGGGCGAATAAAATTCGTAGTTTGTGCGCACCTGTTGTGGGGTGTACTGCTCTTTCAGCAGGTACTGCAGCATCAGTACATCGGGTTGTTTGAGCACCTGTGTCTCAGCGCAGCCATCGATATCAAAGAGCTGTTGGGCGGAAATGGAGCGCGGCTCCAGGGCAGCCAGGTCGATGTATTTTCGCTGATAAAAGCCTTCAAACTGTTCGATTAATCCATCTGCCCCAATATTGAGGTAGATCCCGGCGATCACCTCCCGCCAGTGAGTCAGCTTCTCCGGGCTCAAATCGAGGTCAGCGACCAGCTCATGATAACGCTGCGGAGCATGATCGGCCAACCAGGCTAAAACTTCCAGACCGGTTTCAAGATTCCACTGTGCCATCCGGTTGGTGTAGGCATTATTATCGATCCGATCGTGGTATTCATCCGGTCCAATGACATTATTGTATTCAAACCGGTTCAGTTCAACATTCCATTCGGCGCGGCTGGCCCAGAAACGGGCAGTATCCAAGACCAATTCGGCGCCTTTGGCGATAAACCAGGCGTCATCGCCGCTGGCTCGCCAATACTGGATGACAGCGTAGGCGATATCCGCCGAGATGTGGATTTCGATATCGCCTGTCCAAATGCGTACGATTTTGGTGCGGTCGGCAAAATGTGGCACCCAGGTGGGGGTGACTTCTTCGCCTGTGTCGGCGCTTTCCCAGGGAAACTGCGCACCTTCATACCCGTTCATTTTGGCTTTCGCCCGCGCCCCTGCCAGACGCTGATAGCGATAATTCAGCAAATTCCTGGCAATCTGGGGGGCAGTGTAAATAAAAACGGGCAGCATAAAGATTTCCGTATCCCAGAAGGAATGACCGCGATATCCAAAGCCAGAGAGGGTTTTTGCGCCAATGTTGACCCGATCATCGTGGCGCGGCGCTGCAATCTGTAACTGGTACAGGCAGAACCGCACTGCCAATTGGGCTTCATCATCGCCGTCAATTTCCACATCACAGTCGCGCCAAACATCCGCCCAGGCAGAAGCATTAGCTTCCAGGGCCGGCTGCCAGCTGGCACCCGCCAGGTGAGTCAGGGCCAGTTCCAACGGTTGTGCGTCATCGCGGCTGGTGGCTACCGCCACATATTTACCAGCAGCAAGGGTTTCACCAGGCCGGGCCGCCATCCTCAGAATCAGAGTGGGGGCATTATCGGCATCCCAAAACTCCGAGGTCAGACACGAACCTTCGATCGCCTCAAGCCGCATTGCAGAGACATACTCAACATTGGTCTGGCGGGTGCGGCTGCACAGGTAAGCCAGATCGCCGCGCCGCCCCTGCCCTGCCGGTTTCCAATGAGCAAATCCTTCGTTGTCCGAACTGCCGTTAATGGCAGCCCGAAATTCCACCATGCCAGAAAAATCTGGCGTCACTTTGCAGCGAATGAACAGACAGTGCTGGTCTGCCAGGGAAGCAAAACGTTCAAATTCAATCACGGCTGTCATCCCCCCGGGAGAAGTCCAATCTATTCGCCGGCGCAGCAGCCCCGTCGAAAGATCCAGGCTGCGCTCAAACTTGTTTATTTTGCCTCGCTCCAGACCAAAGCGCTCGCCATTCAAAAAAATATGGAAAGGCAGCCAGTCAGGCGCATTCACCAGTTCAGTAAAGACGGTCGGGACATCATCAAACACACCGTGGACAAAGGTCGCGCGCCGGTCCCCAGGATAGACCTCTTCAAAGGCTCCTCGGGTGGAAAGGTAGCCATTTCCAATGGTGAAGATGGTTTCTTTGTGCGGCAGCGATTCGGGCTCAAAAGCCGTTTCTTCGATAGACCAGGTTGAAATCATGGATATTATTCCTTCAAACCAGTTGTGGCAATACCTTGAACAAAATAGCGTTGGAACAGGAAGAACAAAATGAGGATCGGGATTGTGTTGAACAAGGAGCCAGCCAGAACAATTGAATAGAGTGTGTAATACTCGCCGCGGAACCACTGCAGGCCAATCGGCAAGGTAAAATGTTCGGGTGTACGCAAGATCAGCAGCGGCCACATAAAGGCGTTCCACTCTCCCTGAAAGGTCAGGAGGGCCAGGGTCAGCAGCTGCGTCTGGCTGATGGGCAAAATTACCCGGAAGAAGATGCCCCAGCGGCCCAGACCATCCATCATGGCGGCTTCTTCCAATTCTTTGGGCAGGCTTTTAAAGAACTGCGTCATCATAAAAATACCAAAAGCGGCCACAATACCCGGCAGAATCACCCCGGCCGGGTTATCCAGCAGCCCAAAGCCGGTGGGGATTTTAATCCCGGCCAATTCAAGGTTTTTGAAAAAGCCTGGACCAATTACCAGGTAATTGGGGATCAAGGTGACCTGCCCGGGGATCATCATCGAGATCAACATCAGGTTAAAGAACAGATTCTTGCCCGGGAATTCCATCCGGGCAAAAGCATAGCCGCCCATGGCGCAGAAAAGGACCCGCAGGATGGTCACAACAAATGAAATGAAAAGACTGTTCAGCAGCCAGCGTGGAAAGAGATCGAAAGATTGGATGACTGTGATGAAGTTATCCAGCGTAAACGGTGACGGCCACAGGAGGGGCGGCGTATACGCATTGCTGACCGGTTTAAGCGAAAAGACCAGGGTGAAATAGAGGGGGGCGAGTGCAATCAACGCCCAACCGATCAGGATCAGATACCAGAAAGGCTTGTTCGCCATGGCCCAAAAAGCAAGCAGCCGGTCGGTGCGAGTCATTAGTACTTGAGGCTTTTTAACTGCCATAAATGCCTGCCTTTATTTTTCAGTCGATCCGCTGCCTTCGATCACCCGGCGCTGAATAATCGTCACAACCAGGATAATCAAAGTTAATACAATGGCAGCCACGGCCGCCTGGCCCATTTTTACGGTTGTATCCCGGAAGGCCCATTTATAAATTACATACGCCACGGTGGTGGTCGAATCGAGCGGGCCGCCAGCCGTCATGACATAAATCTGATCAAAGACCTGAAAGCAGCCAATGACGCCAACTGTAACCACAAAAAACAGGACCGGGCGCAGCATGGGAATGGTGACATAAAAAAATGACTGGACAGCGTTGGCGCCGTCGATGGAAGCTGCTTCGTAGAGCGTATCGGGTATATCCTGCAGACCGGCCAGGAAGATCAGCATCAACGTGCCCGTGGTGCTGAAGATGTTGACGATCATGATGGTTGGAAAGGCCGTTCGGATATCATTCAGCCAGTTGATGTTGAGGTGAAAAATCTGGTTGATCACACCCTGCGGGCTGAACAGCCAGACAAAGATCAAAGAAATCACCACGGAAGAAGTGACCGAGGGCAAATAGTAAATTGTGCGAAAGAAACGGCGGAAGCGCAGTTTCTGATCCATTGCAAAGGCCAGGACCAGGCTGAGGGCGGTTTGAGCTGGCACAACGACCAGAACATATTTAAAGGTATTCGGAATGGCAACGCGGATAAACAAATCGTCGGTGAGGACACGTCTCCAGCCTTCCAACCCCCACCACTGCGGCGCAGTCAGCAGGTTGTAGCGCGTAAACGACAGATAGATGGCATAACCAATTCCAAACACGGTAAAGGTCATAAAGATAAAAATATAGGGCAGAAGAAAGGTATAGGCCACCAGCGCTTCTGAGCGTTTCTTTGAGATATATTTTTTGGGGATGGCATTTGAAGTCATTCCGAGCCTCCTCAGAACCAATTGCAGAAAGATGGAAAGAAAAGAAGGCGGGCTCCCCCTGAGCCCGCCTGAAAATTTATTTTGCCTCGGCAATTTTCTTGCGGATTTGTTCGGCTGCTTCTTTCATAGCGGCAGCAACGTCGGTATCTTTCAGGTAAACCGATTCGAGACCCTTGCCCATCAGATCGTTGACGTCATTGCCAGCCAGACCCCAAACAAAGGGGACTGCACCGTTCAAAGCGCCACGGAAAATGGCAGAGGAAGCGGCGTTATTCTTCAGATAATCACTATCCTGCAGCGCCTGGCGGGTGGGCAAAGCAAAACCGCTTTCCAACACAGTCGTCTGGCTCTCGGCATTGGTCAGGAACTCCACAACTTTCCAGGCAGCTTCAGCGTTCTTGGTGTTTTTAGAAATACTCCAGGAAACCGAGAAGATTAGATTGCCTGGGCCTTTGGGGCCAGAGGGAGGAAGAACCACACCGTACTTGGTGCTCGGGAATTGTTGTGCCAGGTATGGGATCAGCCAGCCGCCTTCATAAACCATGGCGAACTGCCCTTTGCCAAACACGGTACCCTGCCAACCTTCGCCAACATCGGCGGGGGTGGCGCCCGTCTTATTCTTGCGGAAATCGGTGTAATAAGTCGCGGCATCGACGGCTGCGGCAGAATCGATCAAAGTATCGGTCAAATCTGCATTCATAATGGCCCCGCCGTTCTGGAAAACGAAGATCGGGAAGCGCCCTGCATCGGCTGGGACGCCCAGACCATAGATCGGTTTCTGGGGGTCGCTCAGGTCGGTCAGTTTTTCGGCAGCAGCTTTCAGATCATCCCAGGTCCAGGCATCGGTCGGTTCAGGAATGCCAGCATTGGCGAACATTTCTTTGTTATAGAACAGGCCAAGCGTGTTGAAGTCTTTTGGGATGCCGTAAACATTGCCATCATAGCTAAATTCGCCCAAAAGTGAAGTGATAAAGTCAGACTTATTGGTGTTCGTGCCTGCCATCAAATCATCCATCGGCAAAAGGACATCATTGGAAGCAAATTCCAGGAAATAGCCGCCATCGACATAGAAGATGTCGGGCTCAGTACCCGAGGCAAGCATCGTCAGAAGCGACGCCTTATAGTCGCCGGTGATGGGCTCATACTTAATCGTGATATCGGGGTTGGCGAGGGAGAAATTGTACAGCAGTGACTTGAGCAGAGCAGTTTCTGCGGGGCTGGATGCCCAACCAGACAGGCGAACTTCAGTCGCTTTCTGGGGAACAGAGACTTCCTTGGTTACCTCGACCTGCTGGGTCTGGATGACAGTTTTTTCGACTTCTACTGTCTTAATCACTTCCATAGGGACTTCAACGGTCTTAATGATGGTGATTGGGGTAGGCGCTGTGGTTGAGCAGGCGACCAGCAGCATGCTGATAATCATAAGAACTGACACGACCAAATACAGTTTTTTCATATACACTCCTTGCAAAATATTTTTGTACCTTCTCAATAAAGTGGGGTGTTCTTTATCCGCTTATTGAGACGATACCATTTTTGAATAAATTGAAATTGATAATTTGCATAGTCGGACATTTTTCACTTTGACTTGACAACCTCCTTGGCTTTTCAAGCCGCGTTTAATAAGCCTGAGCAGGTTTTAGCTTTTTCAGGATCGTTTTTGGTTATGGATATAGCCGATAGCGCTAAATTTTGCTACCGCTCGACCCTCGAATCGTCAAATGAGGTTCCAGCAAAACCTGAGTTGGCTTTCGAAGAGGATTATCTAGAATACTGAGCAGGATTTCCATTACACGCTGCCCGGCCGCTCGGATTGGCTGCGTGACACTGGTTAATGGAGGGGATAAAAATTCAGACATGGGCATATCATCAAAGCCGGTAATGGCGATATCCCGCCCTACCACCAGGCCAAGCTTTTGTGCAGAGCGCACCGCCCCAATTGCCATCGCATCATTGAAACAAATGATGGCGGTTGGACGCTGCAAGATTGGCATATCGAGCAGCTGCGTTGTGACCTTGTAACCGGTTTCGTATGTACCCTCTGAGCGGATCAGCATATCTGCGGGCAGGGTAATGCCTGCTTCTGCCAGGCCAGTCAACAGGCCTTCCATTCTATTTTGCCCAACCCGGCTGACCTCCGGCCAGGCGATGGCAGCAATTCGGCGGTGCCCGAGACTCACCAAATGCTGGACAATTGCCCGCATTCCAGCAGCCCCGTCAACGTCGACCCAGGAAAACTCCATTTCGGGGTTAGACCGGCCAAAGGCAACGAAGGGAACTTCACGTTCCTGCAAAAATAAAATCCGCGGATCATCATATTCAATCCCTGAAAGCACAAACGCATCCACCCGATTGGTGTCGATCAGTTCGCGGTAACCTTCAAGCCGATCCGTATCTTCTGCATGTGGAAAACATAGAATATGATAGTTGCTGTGTTCAGCCTGTTGAGCCATGCTTTGCAAAAATTGATCCAGGATGGAATTTGGCAGTTTTTCTGGAGCCGGTTCCCATGAGTAGCCAATCAGGCGAGTACGCTGATCGCGCAAGTTTCGGGCTATCTGATTAGGTTTGTAATCAAGTTCGCGCACAGCCAGTAGAATCCGTTCTTCGGTCTCTTTCGAAACTTGAATTTGCTTATTCAAGACTTTAGAGACTGTCTGGTAACTTACACCAGCCCGAGCTGCCACTTCTTTAAGAGTCGCCTTTGAAGCCATAATTTCTCCTGAGGTCGAAAAGTCAGATCTCGTTCATGCGAACGTTCGCCCGAACGTTCGCATTTACTATATCAAATTCCTGGAACAATGTCAACTGGCAATATAATGAAATGAGGTGCATATTTTTGGCTTCACCAAAATATGCACCTCAAATACAAATAACTGGAACTACCGCGACATCAACGGCAGGTATACATGGGCAGCTGCCGGCTGGCTGGCTGCCACCAATCCATCGGAAAGCTGGTTAAGATAGCATTCCAGGTTGGTGTAGCCCGCCTGCCCGGTGAGCTGGAGCGAGAGCTGGGCGCCGTTGTGGTCCTGCACAGCCGGGTTCAGGCCGTAGCGGGTTTCCCAATCATCGGGCATGCCGTCGGCGTCGGTGTCCGGCGGGGGAGCGGGCGGGTTGGCCGGGTCAAAATCCAGGTCAAAGGCGTCGTTGGCTAGCGGCTCGGAGTAGGGCAGGCTGACGTTGATCTGCCCGGCAGCCAGGGAGGCCATATAGCGGCGGTCCATCGAGTCACGCGGGAAGGCGCCGCCCGTTTGAATGAGCGCGGCGGTGAGCTGATCGGTCGGGGTGTAGGTGATGGCTGGGAAATTATGCCGGCTGGCGAGCAGCTGGGCAGACCCGGGGTCTGTATTCGGGTTGCTGCCGGGGGTTGAAAAATCGCTGCAGCAGTAGGCCAGTTCAATATCGGCATAGCCCGGATAAAGGTTCATCAGGTTAGCCGAGAAGAAAAGCTGGTTGGCTGGAGCGTCGAGGACATCATGTTGGATCATGCCAAAGCTGTAATCCGGGCGGGCAAACAGGTAGTTGTTGACCCAGTTGAGCTGAAGGGTGTAATCGCCCAGGTCGGGGTTGGCATCAATGCTGCGGTTGTACCAGATGTTGATGCCCGGATCCCAGAGCAGGTTGTTGGAAAGCTCCAGGCGCAGCGGGTGGGCGGCACAGTCGGCCCATGTGCCGGGATCGCCCGGGTAGGCCGAGGCCTCGCAGGTGATCTCGGGCAGGCGCCCGCCAAGGCGGTACCACAGGTTGTGGTGGATCGAGAGGTAATCCTGCGGGTGGTGGCTGGCGGAGTAATTCAGGAGCATCCCGCCAAACTGCCAGTGATCGCCTACCGTCTCAGCCAGGATCGAGTTCTGGATGGTGCCGCTCATGGCCCAGCTGATCTGGATGGCCTCATCGGAGGCGTTGGCGAAGGAACTGTGATCGATGATGAAGCGCTGCAAGCCATCCAGGCGCAGGGCGTCATCCAGGGCGGCGGTGCTGCCATCCAGGTGGCCCGCCGGGCGCGAGCGCAGGTGGCGCACGATCAGGTTGCTGCAGTCGTTGCGTTCATAATGCCCATCGCAGATCAGACCGCGTACGATCACCCCGCCGGGAGAGGTCTGCCCGGCGATGGTCACATCGCCGTGGACGATGTTGGCAGGGTCAGGGATGACGCCGCTGACTTTGAAGAGGATGTAGCGCGGCCCGCTCTGGCGCAGCGCCCAGTTGAACGAGCCAGGGATCTCGCCGTTGGGGTCGGGGTCCAGGGTGGTGACATACAGCACCTGCCCGCCGCGGCCACCGGTGGCGATGGCGCCAAAGCCCTCGGCGCCCGGAAAAGCGGGGAGGGCAACGGCTGTCCCTGCAGAGGGTGACCCTGCCAAGGGCAGCTCCACCGCTGCCGCCGTCGGTAATGCCGCCGAGGCGGTGGGAATTGGCGCAGGCAGGGCCGTCAGCGAGCAGGCCAGGCCGAATAGAAGCAGAACAAGCGAAACCATGAGCGGTGAATGCCGTTTCATGCCAACGCTTTATTCCTGTCCGGCCTGATCCGCATGGACCTCTACAGTTGAGCTGTCGAAGCCCTCTTTCAGAAATCGTTTTTGTTCACCCGCGATAAAAATCCCGGTCCATATAAGCCAGGGCGAATTAAACAACACAGGAAAAGGGTTCTTGTGATTCTTAATAAAATTGTCCAGCTTTTTGTACTCTTGCAGGGTTCGTTCAAAAAACCAGCGGTTGTAGAGGCTCATGAGCGGCAGCGCAATAAGCCAAAAAATGGCATAAAACCCAGGGGATAGCGCCCGTTCACCGGTCGTGTTCAGGGTCAGGAAGGGTTCAAAGATCCCAATCAAGGGAATCAGGCCGGCCTGCACAAAGGTCAGGATGATTGCCCGCTTCCAGCGGGTGGGGTTATCCGACTGCGCCAGCGTATACGGGGCCGTATAGCGGGCGTATAAATACGAACCCCAAATTCCTGCCGCCAGGATTACGCCAAAGGCCAGGAAAAAGGCGGGCTCAACCCCCACGGCAGGAAGCCTGTGAGAGAATCAAGACTGATAGATTCATCATTGCAGTCTAAGAAAAGCCCAGAACTGGATGAGGCCTGTAAGGCTCTTCCAGGCGCTTGATTTCTTCGGGCGTCAATTGGATATCCAGGGCGGAGACGGCCTGGTCCAGGTGATCCAGTTTGCTGGCGCCGATGATCGGCGAGTGGATGTGCGGTTTGGCCAGCATCCAGGCCAGGGCCACCTGCGAGCCGGTCACCCCGCGCAGGCCGGCGATCTCGTTGGCCCGCTCGGCGACGATGAAATCTTCCTCGCGGAAGTAAAGCTGGTTGGCAAAGGGGTCACTCTGGGCGCGGGTGGTCTGCCCGCCGCCGCCGCGCTGGCGGTTGCCGGCAAAAAAGCCGCGCGCCATCGGGCTCCAGGGGATCAGCCCGACACCCTGATCGACACAGAAGGGGATCATCTCGCGTTCTTCTTCGCGATAGACCAGGTTGTAATGGTTTTGCATCGAGACAAAGCGGGTCCAACCGTGCTGATCGGCGGTGTATTGGGCCTTGGCGAACTGCCAGGCGAACATGCTCGAAGCGCCGATGTAGCGCGCCTTGCCCGAGCGGACCACATCGTGCAGGGCCTGCATGGTCTCTTCGATCGGGGTGGCATAGTCCCAGCGGTGGATCTGGTACAGATCGACATAATCCATCTGCAGGCGCTTGAGCGATCTGTCGATCGAATCCATAATATGCTTGCGCGACAGGCCGCGGTCATTGACATCGCTGCTCATCGGGCTGCAGACCTTGGTGGCGACGACGACGGCATCCCGCGCCACGCCGAAATGGCGCAGTGCGCTGCCGGTGACCCGCTCACTCTCGCCGAGCGAATAGACATCGGCGGTGTCAAAGAAATTGATGCCCGCATCCAGGGCCCGGCCCACAAAGGGCAGGGCTTCCTGTTCGGTCAGCACCCACTCGCGCCAGCTTTTGGCGCCGTAGGTCATCATGCCCAGACACAGCCGGGATACCTTTAAGCCTGTCTTACCGAGGTTAACGTACTGCATGGTTGTTCTCCTTTATTTTTAGGGACCCGGGGTTTAACGGTCAGGATTTTGGGAATAGGCACCGGCCGTACTCAGATCCTGGGAACCGGATAAGCTGCTTACTTTCGTAAAGTATAGCATAATCCTCAACTACAGAACCACTGACACACTGAATCACTCTGACTACACTAAAAACACCTCTCCCGGCCCCGCCAAGCCTTCCAACCAGGGACTTATCAGTGTCCTCATTCTCTTCAGTGCCTCAGTGATTCAATCCTTAACTACAGAACCACTGAAGCACTGAACCATTCTGAACACACTGAAAATACCCCTCCCGACCCCACAGAGCCTTCCAACCAGGAACTCATCAGTGACATCATCCTCTTCAGTGCCTCAGTGATTCAATCCTCAACTACAGAACCACTGAGACATTCTGACTACACTGAATATACCCCTCCCGCCCCACCGAGCCTTCCAACCAGGAAATTATCAGTGTCCTCATCCTCTTCAGTGTCTCAGTGATTCATCAGTCTAGTTCGCCAGTCGTTTTATCTCCAATTTCACAGCGCCAAAGTTGAGCAACAAACCGACTTTGAATCCGGATGCCTTGAGGTATGAAAGCGCCTGCACAAAATGCACCGGTTCAAGTTGGTTGAGCGCTTTAATCTCTACCATCACCTCGCCGACCACAAAATCAACGCGTTTGCGGCCCACCACCTCGTTGCGGTAATGAACATCAATCCAGACTTCTCGGCTGGGGTCCAGCCCTGCCGCCAGTAGTTCCATTTCCAGAGAGCGCTGATAGATAACTTCTTCATAACCAGGGCCAAGGCCACGGTGTACAGCCAACGCAGCAGCGATGATTTTTGAAGTCAGGTCAGAGGATGGAAAACGGGGGTCATTATATGTGTCAGACATAGTTTCAACACCGCATTATTAAATCGTTGAATCACTGAAAATTATGAATTTAATGATAACACTGAAACCACTCCTGACAGCCCCACAGAGCCTTCCAACCAGGAACTCATCAGTGACATCATCCTCTTCAGTGCCTCAGTGATTCAATCCTCAACTACAGAACCACTGAAGCACTGAACCATTCTGAACACACTGAAAATACCCCTCCCGCCCCACCGAGCCTACCAACCAGGGACTCATCAGTGTCCTCATCCTCTTCAGTGTCTCAGTGATTCAATCCTTAACTACAGAACCACTGAAGCACTGAAAAATTCTGACTGCACTGAAAACACCCCTTCCCGCACCGCCGAGCGTTTCAACCAAAGCCCATCAGTGTTCTCATTCCTCAGTGCCTCAGTGTTTCAATCTCCCCCGCCACCCGAGAGGTGCGGCTCACCTGGGGCCAAAACACAAGACCGTTACGGTGCGTAAGGTGAGCTGCACCTTCAACTCGCATAATAGAAGGTGCAGCTGACACTGTCAGCCGCTCACTTCAGGCCTGGGTTAATGGATGCTCTGAGGTGATGAAGTGAGCCGCACCTCAGGGGGGATGCCTCGCCACCCGAGAAGGCGGCTCTGGGGAACTACAGAATCACTGAGAGGGTGAATTGACTGAGTGTTATGTCAAAGATGATTCTATCGTTTGTTTTGGGCGCTTTGCGCCCAAAACAAACGATAGATTGATACTTGACAGACCACTCATCCTCTTCAGTGTCTCAGTGATTCAAATTGTACCGCGCAGCGAAAACCGACGGAGAAGTCACTGCCTGATATGATAAAATCCCCTTTATCTTCCCTATGCTCCAAAATTGGCAACATTTCCCAACCAAACCGATAGGCGCCCCAAGTGAGGATGAATGCAAACCTGTCTTTTGAACTGCTTTAATTTGGGCCAATGCGCAGATTAATCATTCTGATTGTCATTACCCTGGGGGTTTATTTCTTCCTGGCTCATTTCGCTGAATTCGACCAGGCTGTCCTTGCTGTTCAAAAAGCAGACCTGGTTTACATCCTTCTGTGTCTGGGACTGACCCTGCTCTGGCAGGTTAACATGGCGGCCTCATACAAGGCGATTTACCATGCTCTGGGGGTTGAAGAGCGCTTGCGGGATTTAATCCTGGCTGTGACAGCCAGCTTTTTCAGCAATGTTGTCGCACCCACGGCGGGAGCCAGTTCGCTGGCGGTCTTTATTGCCCGGGCGCGCCATCGGGAATATTCATCGGCCCGGGCGGCGCTGGCATTTGCACTCTTCCTGGAATTTGACTATGTCAGCATTCTGACATTTACGGGGATCGGTTTTTTCGTTCTGATCCGGCATAACCAGCTTACCGCCCCGGAGATTGGGGCCGCGGTGATTATGGCGGCCCTGACCCTTGGCCTGGCGGCCCTGATGGCGCTTGGGATTTATTCAGGCCACCAGCTCGTGCGTTTTTTCAATTTTGTCACCGATCACCTCAACCGGATCAGCGGGCGGCTGCTCCAGCGTGAGATTGTCAACTGCCAGCAGGCCAGCGAGTTTGTCCTGGAAATTATTCATGGGCTGCGGGCGGTCAAGAAAGCCCCCAGGCGGATGCTGATCCCGGCCCTGCTTGGGCTGAGCGGTAGAATGATCCAGTTGGGCATCTTCATGCTCGTCTTTCGGGCGTTCCAGATCGATGCTGGGCTGGAAACAATCCTGGCGAGTTTTGGCCTGGTAATTTTATTTCTGATCGTCTCCCCAACCCCGTATGGGGTCGGGGTGGTGGAAGGTGTCTTGATCCTGTCCTTAATCTCGATGCAGGTGAATGCTGATTCGGCCGCCCTGATCACGATTGTTTACCGGATGTTCACCTTCTGGGTCCCCTTGCTGCTGGGTCTGGCTGCCTTCCGCTGGCTGGGGCATTCATCCAGCCCGGCACAACCCAGGGTAAGCTGATGCGGCTCAGACACTGGTATCCCAAAAAGAAAAACCACGATTGGCTTTGGGTGTTTCTGATCACTATGGCCCCGGCTGTGTTCCTGGTTGTGTTTCTTATGTATATTCGCTGGCCCGAAATCCGGGGGACCTACCTCCTGCCGGCAAGTTCGCTGCTGACGACCACCGGGCGGATCACCGCCTCGAGCATTTACTCGGAAAAAGGGCGATACGATACATATTTTCATTATGATATTCACTATGAATACAATGTGGATCAGAAAATATACACAGCCGATCAGGTGACGTTTGGGCCGGATGGCTTTGATACCCCCGAGGAAGCGCAGCAGCATGCCGACCGCTATCCGGTTGGGAGCAGTGTCACCGTCTTTTATGAGCCGGGCAATCCGGCCTTTGCGGTTCTGGAACCCAGTGTCAAGGATTTTGCCAGCGTCCCAGTATTGTTGAGTATATTTTGTGTGTTCTCCGTGATCGCATTATTTGTGAGCATTTACTCCGTCCGGCATCCTCGGCGGTAGGTACAAGAAGAACCGCTCTGCTTTTCCCAGGACAAAGGAGATTAACTATGGAAGCAAATCGGCAACAGTGGAATGAAGACTTAAAAACCCTGCGCGGGCTGCTGGAAAGCGGCAGCGACCACGCCGGGGCCTTGAGGCTGTGCCTGCGGCTGCACGCTCAGACCCACAGCGCTGCGCTGGATGGAGCGGCTGGCTGGTCGTTTCAGGACGAGGTGCTGGAGGGGCTGAGTCTGCCGGCGCTGCGGGTCATCCCGCCCGGAGGCGAGCATTCAATCGCCTGGATTGTCTGGCATCTGGCCCGCTGTGAAGACATCACCATGAACCTGCTGGCGGCGGGCACGCCCCAGGTGCTGCTGAGCGGCGGCTGGGCCGGGCGGGTTGGCGGGGGGATTGTGCACACCGGCAACGCCATGGACGCAGCCGCTGTCGCCGCTTTCAGTGCGGCGGTAGATCTGGAGGCTCTGCTGGCTTACCGACTGGCGGTCGCCCGGCGCACGCGGGAGGTGATCGGCGGTCTGCAATCGGCAGACATCCTGCGCAAGGTGGACCCGGCCCGGATGGCGCTGGTGACGGCGCAAGGCGCCTTGCTGCCCGAGGCTCACGAGGTGTATGCCTACTGGGCCAGCCGGAGCACTGCCGGGCTGCTGCTGATGCCCGCCACCCGGCATAATTTTGTCCATCTGAATGAGGCGCTGAGGTTTAAGTCGAAGGTGGTCAAGGGCCTCAGGCAATCCTGAGGCTGCGGTGAGCAATCCGCCGGGGATAAATCCCCTGGCTCAGATCGTGAAAGCCCTGCGATGAGTACATCACGGCGATGAGTACATCGCAGGGCTGAGCCCCGAAGGGGCTTGCATGTACTGATGTGGTGGTCGCAATCGACAATCGTCATCAGCCGGAATTATATGCTTGATCACGATTTCACCTTCGCCAACGACGATGT
>Ga0268298_10000726_pt1 | contig 41584 bp, 32 predicted proteins | sample WWTPWeurt_MetaG_FD_194462 | JGI IMG/M metagenome (GOLD analysis project Ga0268298, IMG submission 194462) | Activated sludge microbial communities from WWTP in Nijmegen, Gelderland, Netherland - WWTP Weurt | ecosystem: Engineered > WWTP > Aerobic digester > Activated sludge | place...
CAGCGAATACGGTGGTGGCCCGCCCACCATCGCGGACTTCGACGGCGACGGCTTCCCCGACGTGGGCGCGGCCGGCGCGGTTGGCTACGTGGTGTTGAGCGGCAAGAAGTTGATGGATGGATCGACGCCCAACGCGAGCACGCTGCTCTGGTTCAAGCAGACCCAAGATTGTTCCAGCGCCGTCACCGGCAGCGCCGTCTTCGACTTCAACGGCGACGGCAAGGCCGAGGTGGTCTACGGCGACGAGGTCCACCTCTGGATCTACGACGGCGCCACGGGAAACAACCTGATCCCCGACACCTGCAACACCAGCGGAACGCTGTGGGAGTACCCCGTGGTGGCCGACGTCGACAACGATGGCCACGCCGACCTGGTGATCGCATCGAACGCCTATGGTCTCACCTGCAACGGGACCCGTCAGAGCGGCATCCGCATCTTCGGCAGTCAGAGTGGGAGCTGGGTGCAGACGCGACGCGTCTGGAACCAACACACCTACCACGTGACGAACGTCGCCGAAGACGGCGCGATCCCCCAGAACGAGGCCAACAACTTCGCGACCACGGGCCTCAACAACTACCGTCAGAACAAACCCTTCGGCAGTGAGTTCGCTGCTCCGGACGCCGTCGTGAGCGTGGCGCCACACTGCTCCGGCGCCTATGGCATCGACGCCGAGGTGAGAAACCTCGGGCAGTCGGTCCTACTCCCCGGCCAGACCGTGACCTTCTTCGCCGGCGCCGCCGGCAGCGGCACCGAGATCGGCAAGCTCGTCACGAAACACGCGCTCGGACCGGCCCAGGCCGAGACCCTGTCCTTGCCTCTGCCCACGCCGCCCGCCGGCGTGAAAGAGGGACAGACTCCGGTCTACGCCACGGTCACGGTGGCCGCGCCCACCGTCGAGTGCCGGCCCAACAACAACACGTCGGCGCCGAAGAGCGCCAAGTGCACCACGGTGAACTGAGCGTTCAGGGTCTGCAGACGCCGAGCCAACTCGGGTTGTTGTAGGCGACGCACTTCTCCCCCGCCGGGCAGCCTCCGTTGCCCGGCGAGCCGCCCACCGTGCCGGCATCGGGGCCGCCGCTCGCGTTGACCTTGCAGAGCCAGCGGCAAAACCCGCTCGCGCCAGCGTAGTCGCACTGCTGGGAGTCGGCGCAGTCGTTCAAGTACTTGCAGGGCTTCCCCAACGTGGTGCCGCCGTCGAGCGCGTAGCTCGGGAAGCTGCACTTCAACTTGCCTCCCGAACCGAGGTGGCAATCCGATTCGGGACCAGTCGGACAGTCGTGTGCCCAGGGCGTGCAAGGCGGTGAGAACGTGCAGACGTTCACGAACGCGCCTTGGCTGCCGTAGTTGATGCTCATGTCGCACTGGCCCGTGCCGCACAGCGCCGCTTCTTGCTCGCCGCAACACGGACGCGTGCACTTGTTCAACGCGCAGATGAAGGGCGAGGCGCAGTCGTTGTGGGAACTGCACGCTTCGCCGAGCTTCTTCGGTCCGTTTCCGAGATCGAGACACGCGGTCGTGTACGTTCCGGCGTCGGTCTGCTCGACGCGACACTTCAGCGTGCCGGAGCAGTTCTGCGTGACGAGGTCACAAGCGCCCGTGACGTTGGTGGCGCTGCCCGTCGGGCAGCTCCCACCGGCGTCGCCCGCCGCGCCGCCCGTACCGCCGCCTCCCGTTCCCGAGCTACCGCTCGAGCCGCCCGAGCCGCTCGCCCCGCCGGCGCCGCTCCCGCCGCCGGTGCTGCTCCCGCCAGCGCCGCTCGCCCCGCTGGCGCCACCGCTCCCAGCGGCGCCGTCGATGGAGGCATCCGCGCACTCGCAAGCGCCGTAGCCGCTGCCGTCCGACGTGCAGCGCTGGACGCCCATGCCGCCTCCTGGACAACCGCACGAAAGCTGTCGTCCGGGTTCGCAAACGGTGCTGACGTCGTCCCCCGACGTGCAGCGAACGAAGGCAGAAAACGCCAGCAATCCCAAGAAAAGCCGAGGTAGCGCGCTCACTCGCCCATTCTAGCTCCCCTCGGCGAAAAACCGGACTGGTCGCTGGCGCTCGGAACGCCTCGGGGCTTTTGCGCTTCTTTTTCCGCTCGCCCGTGGTGCATTTTGACCGAGGTCATTTCCTCCACTTCGCTAGAGTGTTCCGACCCCGGACAATCATGACCTCCAGGACCCCCGCGTCGTCGCTGCTCGAGTGCCGCGACACCACTCAGTCGCCCCACGAGACCCTGCTTGGGGCCTTGGACCAGGCGGTGGCGAGCGGGGCGCCATTTCTGACCCTGCATTCGGGTCGCTCCAAGCACGAGCTCAGCTACGCAAAAGCCCGCGAAGGCGCGTGGCGCGTGGCCGCTGCACTTCGGAACCGAGGCATCGAGCGCGGCGCTCGAGTGGCGCTCTTGGTGCCGACCTCGGCGCTGTTCGTAGAAGCGCTGCTCGGCTCGATGCTGGCCGGCGCCATCCCCGTCCCGCTGGCCTCCCCGATGACGTTCGGCGGCGTCGAGCGCTACCTGAAGAACCTCACCGCCATCCTCAAAGACGCGGGGGCCGAATGGCTCGTCACCTACCCCCGCATCAAAGAGGCAGCTGCCGCGGACGACGAGCTCAAGTCGCTCCTCCGCCACGTGCTCACGGAAGAAGATCTGGACGGCGCGCAGCCCGTCGATCCACGCACGCCCTCCTTGGCAGGCTCGGACATTGCGTTCCTGCAATACACCTCGGGAACGACCGGACGGCCCAAGGGCGTGATGATTTCGCACCGCGCACTGGTGTCGAACACCTACGCCATCGCCCGGGGCATGCAGCAGACCAGCGACGACGTCGGCGTGAGCTGGTTGCCGCTATTCCACGACATGGGGCTCATCGGCGCGCTGCTGCGTTCCATCTGCCATCCCGGTCCGCTCCACGTGATGCCCCCCGAGCGCTTCATCGTGAAGCCCGTGGGCTGGCTCAAGCTCATGAGCGACGTCGGCGGTACGCTGTCGCCCGCGCCGAACTTCGCCTACGACCTCTGCACGACGCGGGCTCAGGATCTCGAGGGGATCCGGCTCGATCGCTGGCGCGTCGCGCTGAACGGCTCCGAACCCGTCCACGAGCCGACGCTCCAGCGTTTCTACGAGAAATTCGACTCCGCTGGCTTCAATCGTCAGTCCATGATGCCGGTCTACGGCATGGCCGAGGCGACGCTGGCCGTGACGTTCTCACCCGTCGGACGCGGCTCGAAGACCGTCGGCGTCGATCGCCGCTCGCTGGAAGAGGGCGGACGCGCCGTCCACTCTCAGGCCACCGAAGCACGCAAAGCGGTCTCGGTGGGCGAGCCGCTCGCCGGAATGTCCGTGTCCGTGGCCGACGAAGCCGGGCGCCCGATCGAGAGCGGCGTCGTGGGCGAAGTCCGCGTGCGAGGCCCGTCGCTGATGGACGGCTACTTCCGCAACGACGAAGCGAGTGCCGCTGCGTTGAAAGACGGTTGGCTCGCCACCGGAGACCTCGGCTTCGTCGCCGACGGCAATCTCTACATCGTCGGACGCGCCAAAGAGATGGTGATCAAGGCCGGTCGCAACCTATACCCCTACGACGTCGAGCGTGTGGTCGGAGAGCTCAGCGGCGTTCGGCTCGGCGGTGTGGCAGCGTTCGGACGCGAGAACGAACAGACGGGCACCGACGATCTGGTCGTGGTCGCCGAGACCAACGAGACCGATCCGAGCTCGCGCGAGGCGCTCATGCGATCGATCCGCGGCGAGGTGCTGTCGGTGCTCGGCGTGGGCATCGACGACGTGCGGCTGTGGCCGGTGGGCGCCGTGCCGCGTACCTCCAGCGGCAAGATCCGCCGCAAAGAGTGTGCGCGACTCGTGGCGGAGGCCGAGCCGACGTGAAGCGCGCTCTGGTCATCGGCGGTACCGGATTCATCGGCGTGAATCTGGTGGATGCGCTCTTGGCAGAGGGCGTGGCCGTGCGCGTGACCACTCGACCGTCGAGCGCCACGCTGCTCTTGCGCAAGCGCAACGTCGAGCGCGTGCCGGGCTCGCTCGAGGAACCCGAGGCGCTCGAAACCGCGATGCGAGGCTGCGACACGGTGTTCCTGGCGGGCGCGTATTACCCCCGCTACTCGCTGGACCTCACCGCCGCCTGCGAAGAGGGCGTGCGCGGCGTACGGAATGCGTGCGAAGCAGCGCTCCGAGCCGACGTTCCGCGTTTCGTCTACACCTCGACCATCGCGACGCTCGGCCCTCCCCCTCCCGGCCGCATCGCCGACGAACGCGACGTGCTGCCCTCGATGCCCGAAGACAGCGTGTACCGCGGCGCCAAGTGGGCCATGGAGCACGAGATCGAGGCGGCCCGGGCCAAGGGCCTCTCGATCGTGACGACGCTGCCCGGCGGCTGCGTCGGTCCCAACGACGTGCGCATCGGCACCAACGCGTTCCTGGTCGGAGTCATCCGCGGAGCCTTGCCTTGGTTCGTCGACGGCACCGTGAACATGGTCGACGTCGGCGACGTGGCGCGGGCCCACGTGCTCGCCGCCGAAATGCCCTCCGGCTCCCGCTACGCCATCGGCGGTCACGACCTCCGCATTCGGGAGCTGCTCGAACGCGTCGCGCAGCGCTTCGGCGGCCGAGTGCCCGAGCTCGAGCTCGGCCTGGAAGAAGCCCGAGAGCGGGCCTCGGCCGACGAACGCGCCGCCGCGCCGAAGCGTGAGCGCGTGCCGATCCCCCGCGAAATGGTCGATCTGATCGGCTGCGGACAACCCGTCTCGAACCAACGCGCCGAGCAGGAGCTCGGCCTGAAATTCACCCCTTTGGACGAAGCCTTGGATCGCGCACGAGCCTGGCTCGCGCGCCTCAAGCTCGTCCCGAACGAACCCCGGAGGAATGATGAGCACGCATGAAGCACCGACGCGCGAACACGTCGTCGCAATGGTCGCAAAGATCCTGAAGGTCGAAGCCGCGAAGATCAACGGCACCGATCGCTTGCGCGAAGACCTCGGCATGGACTCGTTAGCGAGCCTCGAGCTCTTGTCGTGCATCAGCGACGAGCTCGACGTCGACATCGAGCTCGACGAAGCCATGGAGCTCGTGACCGTCGACGATGCCTGCGCCTTCGTGAATCGCGTCTACCGGGAGCAGCGACAAGGTGCCTCGGGTAGCTCCTCCTGAGCCCGCGGTCACGGGCCTGGCGCGGAGCCGGGAGCTCGGCCGAGGGCTCGCCGCCGCCCACGCCACCGCGGCGGAAGCCGAGGCGCTCCCGCTCGTGCTCGGCGAGAGCAACCGGCTCGTGCGCGAGCACGCTGACGCTGCCGAGATCGATCGCGAAGGCCGGCTGCCCGAAGCGCTGCGCACGCGCGTCGCGGAGGCGGGGCTGTTTGGGCTCACCGTGCCCGAAGCCCACGGCGGGGCTGGTTTTTCGCTGAAGAGCGCCTGCGCCGTCGTGGCCGAGATCGCCCGAGTGGAGCGCTCGACCGCGATCATGATCGGGCTCCACTCGGGTCTCGGCACTCGCCCTCTGGTCGAGCTCGGAGACGAAGCGCTGAAGGCACGGCTCCTGCCCGAGATCGCCAGCGGCGCGTGCATCGCCGCGTTCGCGGCCACCGAAGCCCAAGCGGGCTCGGACCTCACCGGAATCCGCACCACCGGCAGCGTCGAGGGCGACGAGCTCCGCATCGACGGCGAGAAGGTCTATGTCACGAACGGCGGCTTCGCGGGCTGCTACAGCGTGCTCGCGCGCACCCCGGGCCTCGGTGGCGCGCGCGCTCATTCGCTCCTGCTCGTACCGCGCGACACGCCGGGCGTGAGTGTCGGCCCCGAAGAAGACAAGCTCGGGATCCGGGGCTCGAGCACCGTCACGGTCTACTTCGACGGAGCCCGCGTCCCACGCCAAAACGTGCTCGGCGAAGCGGGTCGCGGGATCGACCAGGCCCACGCGGCCCTCGCCTGGGGACGCACGCTGATGGCCGCGGGCTGCGTCGGCACGGCGCGGGCGGCCCTCGATCTCACGCTCGCCCACGTCACCACGCGCCAGCAGTTCGGCAAGCCCATCGGGGACTTCTCCGCTTCGCGGGCCCACGTCGCGCGCATGGCGTCGCGGCACTACGCGGCGGAGACGCTGGTGCGCTGGGTGGGTCACGCCCTGGCCGAGGGCGAGCCCATCGACGAGCTGTCGCTGCTCGCCAAGGTGCTCGCCAGTGAAGCGAGCTTCGAGATCTGCGACCGCGCCATCCAGCTCCACGGCGCCCTCGGCTTCATCGAGCCGACGGGCGTGGCCCGCCTGCTGCGCGACTGCCGCATCACCCGCATCTTCGAGGGCGCCAACGACGTGCTCTTGGTGCGGGGCGGAACGGCCGTGCTCAGCCGGCGTCCGAGCTTGTCTAGGGCAAGCTTGGCGACAGAGGTCGACCCCGACCTGGAACGCGAGGCCAAGGCTTGGGACGCGCTCCACGCCCGACTGACCGACGCTCGGCTGAGCGTCGCCAAGGAGCACGGAGTGGGCGTGGTTCGCCATCAATTGGTGCTGCAAGCCGTGGCTCGTGCGAATCTCTGCCTCGTGACCGCTCTCGCCACCCTGCTCCGCGCCAGCTCCGCCGCCGGCGCAAGCGAGCGCGAGCTCGGCCGCCATGCCTCGGAAGACCTCTTGCTCGAAGCCGAACGCCACCTCGACGATCTCGCACGTGCCGTGCGCGACGAGGCACGCGTGCACGCCGTGAGCGAGCATTTGTATGCCCCACTACGCCGCCCCGCCGCGGCAGAACCAGAGAGCCCAAAGTGAAGCTCCGTTTCGTCTACCCCAAGTTCGCTCGTCACGCCGATCACCACCCCGAGCTCCGTGAGGCGGTGCCCTGCAACGAGTACTTCGGCCCGCCCTCCCTCGGCATCGCTTGCCTGGCAGCGGTCACGCCGTCCCACTGGGAGTACGACTTCCGCGACGAGCGCGTGGAAGACATCGGCATGGACGACGACGTCGACCTCATCGCCCTTTCGTTCTTCACCCCTGCCGCCACCCGCGGCCTCGAGCTCGCCGACGCCTACCGCGCGCAGGGCAAGAAGGTGGTGATGGGCGGCATCTTCCCGACGCTGATGCCCGAGATCGCCGCCGAGCACGCCGACGCCATCGTGGTGGGCGAGGGTGAGGGCGTTTGGGCCGACGTCCTCCGCGACGTCGAGCAAGGCACGCTCAAGCCGCGCTACAGCGGCTCGTCGGTCGATCCGTCGAGCTTGCCGCTGCCCAAGGTCGAGCTCTATCTCGAGAAAGAGAACGACGTGTACCGGCCCGACGACTACCCGGTACAGATCGCGCGCGGCTGCCCGCTCAAGTGCTTCGCCTGCGTGCTCCCCGCCAGCATGGGCCCGAAGCTCCGCCACTTCGGCACCGAGCACGCCCTCGGCCAAATCGACCAGCTGGCGAAGCACGGCAAGCTCGGCTCCCTCACCGAAGACACGAGCTTGTTCTTCGGCTCCGGCACCCAGCGTCGCTTCGGCTGGATCCTCGACGCCATCGCGGAGCGCGGCGGTCCCGCGCCGTTCAGCTACCTCGGCACCAGCATGCCGATGATCCGCGCCACCTCCAGCGACTTCCTCGGCCGCATGCGCCGCGCCGGCATCAACATGTTCTACCTGGTGGGCGGCTTCGATCCGTTCACCATGAAGGCCTTCACCGGCCAGAACCCCGACGCGCTCCAGAACGCCTTCGACGCGGTCCAGAAGTGCTACGACCACGGCATCGAGCCCTACACGTCCTTCCTCGTCGGCAACGACCAGGACGACGAAGGCACCTTCGACCGCATGCTCGAGTTCGCCAACAAGGCGAAGATCCGCAAGGCCGAGTTCGCCGTCGCGACGCCCTACCCGGGCACCGCCATCTGGCACCGCCTCGTCGCCGAGGACCGCATCATCGATCGCACCTGGGCCCACTACAACGACGCCAACGTCGTCTTCCAGCCGAAGAACATGAGCCCCGACCGCTTGCTCCAGGGCTACCTCTACATGTGGAAGGAATTCTACAAGTCGAGGCAGGAGCTGAAGAACCTCGGCCGCGAAGAGCGGACGATCCAGTTCTGAACGACTCCATCGACACGCGCGACGAGCGGCAGGCACTCGGTCGGCGGAACTGACCGAGTTGGCAAGCGGGTCGCCAGCGTCGCCTTCCGCAGTGCCCGACACTGGCATCACACTGGCAGTGAGCTGCCGAGGTCGCCATCGAGCACGCGTCTCCGGCGTCGAACGACGCTCCCGCGTTGACGCGTTTTTGGCCATCACCTAGCGCGATTCGTGGAGTCATGCCCATGCGCCCGCTGATCGCGATCGGACTGTTCACTGAAGTGTGCCTGGCGTCACTCGACGCGCGAGCGCAAGCCTGCCCGACGGGGAGCACGTGCTTCTACGTCCCGCCGGCCATGGTGCACGCGGGCGGGTCGGACACGTACGCCAACGAGCTCTGGCTCTCCATTCCAACTGGAACCGCCACGGGGACGTACAGCGTCGACGGGGCTACGGGCGTTTCGTTCAGCGTGACGAGCGCGGCAGCCGTGAAAGTGCCCCTCACCGTGACGACGATGTCGAGCGCGGTGAACGTGCCCGAAGCACGTGGGATCTTCGTCGTCTCGTCGCGGGAAGATTTGCTCGTCGAGCACAAAGAGCTGCGCCTGGTGAGCGGCAGCTACACCGAGGGCTACTCGGTGACGGCGCCACGCCACACGGTCGGGCTCGGCACGCGCTTCCGGCTCGGCGGGTTCCGTATGACCCAGACGTCGCCGCTCGGGAGCGTCGCAGCGACGGCGCAGTGGGCGATGATCACCGCACCTTCGGCAGCAACGGTGACCCTGACGGCTCCGCCCGGCGCCACGCTCCCATATTGGACGGGCTCGACCACGGCCACGCACACCGTGACGCTGGCCGCGGGGCAGAGCATCTCCGTCTCGGCGAACTCGTCGCTCGACGGCGCTTTGTTGACATCGAGCGCCCCGGTCGCCGCAGCAGCGGGCGGGCGCGGGTGGATTTCTCCATGCGGTGACAACGGGGCGGACGTTCTGGTGCCCGCATCGCAATATGGCACGGAGTGGGCCGTGCACCTCCCGTCAGGCGGGCCGACCGGGGCTGGGGTCGCGGTGATCGCGGATGTGGACGCGACCGAGGTGCGCGTCAATGGCTCCGTGGTGGCCAACCTGAGCGCGGGCCAAACTCACTTCTTCACGCCCACGGCCCCAGCGCGAGTCCAGACCAGCGCGCCCGCCTTGGTCTGGATGAACGGTGCCCTCAACAGCTGCGAGCTGGACACCGCGCTGATCCCGCCGCTGCAACTGCCGACGGCGCCGCTGACGATCGCGTTCAACGCGTCGTTTGCCGCACAGGTGGTCGTCGTCGTCGCCACGACCTCGGCCGCAAGCCTGCAGGTCGACGGGGCGGCAGCGACGCCCAGCTCCTCGTCCACGGTGCCCGGTAAGTCGGACACCACCGTGCTCGTCCTCAACGTCGCTGCCGGGCTTCACACCGTGAGTGCGAGCAGCGGGTTCCAACTCATGGCTGCCTACGCGGGCGCCGGCGCGGGAGTGCTCGCGTACTTCGGTCCCTTCACGGCGTGCACCACTGCGACATCGTGTCCCGATGTCGGCCCGTGCCTCGTCGAGCAGTGCGTTTCCGGTGGTTGCAGCGCCACCCCGGTCCCCGTGGGCACACAAGGCGGCTGCGCTTCCGGCCTGGTCTGCGACGCTGCCGGCGCGTGCGTGGCGCCCAGTGATGCGGGACCGAGCGACGCGGGGCCGAGCGATGCGAGCGACGCGGGGCCGAACGATGCGAGTAGTGGCGGAGCCGGCGGCGCCGCGGGCTCCGGCGGCGGAGCCGGGAGCGGTGGCACCGCAGGCTCCGGTGGCGGAGCCGGGAGCGGTGGCGGGGGCGCGAGCGGTGGGACCGGTGGCAGCAGCGCCAGCGGCGGGACCGGCGGCGCAGGGGCCGGCGGCACCTCGTCCGGCGGCAAGTCGGGTTCGTCGGGAGCCGACTCGGGCGACGATGGCGGTTGCGGCTGCCGGCTGCCCGATGGCGAGTCCACCAGCCATCGCGCGGTTGGCCTGCTGCTCGTTGCGATGGCGCTCGCTGCTGCTCGACGCAGACGCTGAGGGTCTCCGCACTCGGCTCTTGCGAAAGCTCGGGCTTCAGGTGACGCGCAGCGCGCCGCCGTCGACGTCCAAGTGACGCCAGGTCTGGCTCTGGTCGTCCCAGAACGTGAGCCGTTGCCCGCGGTCCAGAACGATGTCGCCGCCACCTGGCGCGCCGAGCGGAAGCGGCAAGAAGTGTTGGAAGAACTCGCACAGCTCGTCCTTCGTGGCTGCGGCCGCGGGCACCAGCACGACTGTCGGACGAAACAGAGAGATCGGGTATTGGTACTGTAGCCCGTGAAGCGCCACGGCAAATGCCTGCGGCGAATTCTCGACGGACTGGACTACGAACAACAGCTTCGTGAGCTGCCAAACGCCGTGGAGCTGTGCTAGCTCGACCGCCGGCGACACGCCCCGGGTCGCGTTCATCGTCATGTTCTCGATGACGGTCGGGTTCACGTAGATGCCGTTCGCCACTTGGCCGTCGACGATGCTCGCCCAAGCCGCCACGATGAACGCATCGCCCACCGAGAGCGATAGCTGAGAGTTCGCGTAGAGCGTGAACGTCGTATTGGGCGCGAGCGCCCGGTCGCTTCCATCTGGAGCCGCGTAGCCCTCCGGGTAAGAGAACTGCGACTGGTTGCCCGTGGCGCGGCCCGGTACCAGGAGATTCTCGAAACGCACCGCGATCGCAGGCAGGGCGCGAGCCGCGCCGTCATGCCGACCCCAAAGAATGGGTCCGGGGCCGGCCCCCACGACGCCGCTCCGTGAAGGAAGCCTCCCGCTGCGGCTCCCGTCGTATCCGCCGCCTCGAACGACGGCCACGTCGGTCGCGCCGTTGACGCCCGCCTGCATCACGTCCAATGCGTGCTCCGTGAGATCGAGTCCGCTGCCGGGAGCGTAGAGGTTGCCCTCGCTGAAGATCCGGGGTGTGACGCGGTGGTCGAGAGTGGTGACCATGCGGTCGGTCTTGGCGTCGGTCGAAGGCTGGAAGTCTTCGAGAATCAAGTAGGGCGCACTCCGCAGCGCTTGTGTGCCGTCGGGCGTAGCCGGCGGGCAGCGCGCGACGAAGAAGGACCACGGCGGCTTGACCAAGATCTCGGCGCGACTCGGAGGCGGACGGCGAAAAATCAGAGTGCCACCTGGGGCGGTCCATTGGTCGGGATTGGGAACCACCCGATAGCTCTCCGGATCCATCTCGTGGGGGTCGGGGTCGGAGATCCTCGGCGGCCACTTTCGCATCCCAACCCACCAGCCGCTGGGCGCGCGAGGCGACACGGGAATGGCGAACGTCAGAGCAAACTCGGTAGTTACGCCGTCTCCTTCGAAGCGCGCGACCGACCCCTTGAAGTTCTCGCAGATTGCGTGTCGGAAGGTGAGCGGCCCGACGTTGGCGAAGCTCAGCACGACGTGCCCGATGTTGAACACGGTGCTCTCGAAGTAGATGTTGCCGGCGTACGGTCCGAGGTCATTTCGCGCGAACCGCACGCAGGCTCCGGCGTCCGTCCCCCATGCGTCGGCCTGACCCGAGCCTTGGATGGTGCAGTGATCGAACCACGTCCAAAAGCACCAGCCGACGTCGACGGTGGGCGCGGTGCTGCCAAGCGTCGAGATGAAGCAGTTGTCGAAGCGAACGAAGGCCAGCGCGCCACCTTCGCCGGACCAGGTGCCATCGATCCAGTGGGCGTTCAGGTCGACGACCGCACGCCCGGGTGCAGGCGCCGCTTCGAGAAAGAGATTCTCGAAGACCATCATGGGGGCCTGCTTGTCGCCCGCGAACCAGATCACCGGACCGAGCCAGCTACCGTCGGTAGTGCTGGAACGGATCACCGCTTGAGGTGGGCCGGAAGGGAACGCGCCCGCGGCCGCGCCGACACCGACGAAACGCACGGGCTTCGGCAATCGCCACAGTGCCGGGTTTGGCGCTGCGCCGGCCTTCGGACTGATCCAAATCCCTTGCCCCGGAACGCCGCCGACCTCGGCGCCGCTCGCGATGAAGATCGTGCCGCCGACTTCGGCTGGGTAGTCCAGCGACGACGGCATGATCGCGTCGTACGCCGCGAGGATCGTTCGCTTCGCGGTGGCCCAACTCTGACCATCTCGGGTGTCGTCACCGTCAGGGCTGACGAACTGCACGTGGCGAATCGACATTCACGCCCCCTTCTTCGCGAAGTGCTAGCAGAAAGGCCTCGAGCTCGTCAAAGGCCGCAGCCGGCGATCACGCCTTGACGTACACGCTCTGCACGACACCGCTGGCGAACGCTTCGCTCGACTCGAGCTTCCACTTTCGCGCAGGGACGCCGTCGAGGAAGAGCGATGGACCTTTGCCCAAGATCACGGGGAGCGTCGCGATCTCCATGCGGTCGACCAGCTCGGCGTCGAGGAAGAGCTTGGTGACGCCGCCGCCGCCGCACAGATAGACGTGCTCGCGCGCCTTGCGCTCTCGCCAACGATCGGCGTCGAAGGGCTCGAAGCTCTCGTTGGCGACTGGGACGAGATCCGTGCGCCGTGTGATCACCACGCACTCGCCCCCGGAGTAGGGCCACGGATCGAAGCGTTTGCAGACGTCCCACGTGCCGCGACCGAGCACCGTGACGTCGACGCTGTGATGAAAGGCGCTGTAGCCATAGTCGCCATCGCGACCGCCGCTGCCGGCGAGCTCGAGCCACGAGAGGTCGTCGTCCTCGCCAGCGATGCGACCGTCGATGGAGACCGCGATGTAGAGTGTGACCACGGCGGGCCCGACTCTCGCACAGACGCCCGCCGACCTCGCACGGTTTCAGCTTCGAGGGAGGTTGGGGATGGGGTGCTGGCTCGCGGCTTTCGGCCGCGCTGGGCAGCGGGCGAGAGTTTTCAGAACTTCGCGCGAAGATGCACGCCGTACTGGCCGTCGACGCGGGCGCGCACCAGGATCGGTGTCGAGCCGTCATCTCCCGCGAGAGCATTCGAGGTGGGGATCACGCGCACGGAGAGGTTTTCGCTGGCCTTGATGTCGCGCGCCAACGTGAGGTCCCCGAGCAGCGCCTTGTAGCCGCAACCATTTTGATTGCAGCCGGGGCGCTTGGCCTTGGCCTTACCGCGCGGCGGGCCTTGATCGCGGTCGGCACCCACGGAGGCGATCACGCTGGCGGGAAGCCGCAGCGTGGCCGGGAGCTCCGTCGAGGGCGCGCGATCCAGACCGTGGGACTCTTCGGCGAGAGCGGGGCTGCTCACGGCGAGAATCACGAGACCGGCGAGGAGGCGAAGGCTTGCCACTTCTAGAAAACAGAATGCCCGGCTGCAAACCGACGGGCAAGCTTCTCGGACAATCTGCAGGTTAAGTAAGTGCGCTCGCGCGGCACCTCGGAGCACCCGAGAGCACCCTGGCTTCTGATGTAGGCAGACGAGCGCGGAGGCACTGCTGTCGAGACAACGCCCGGACCTTCTCGCGGGAATCCCGCCGAGTTTTGGCGTGTTTTCGTTGACGCGTTGCGCCTCGGCTCAAAGCGGCTCGAGGTGAACCTGTATCAGGTCGATGTCCGCGTATTCCGAGGGCGTGGTGAGGGCGAAACGCACGCGCAGGGCTTGGCTGCCGGCAGGGGCGACCGCCGTGACGGCGGGGTTCGCGTGATACTGCCAAGCGTCGCTCTGCCAGTTGGTTTGTTGCGCGCCGATCTGCTGCTCGCCCGCGTCGTAGAACAACAGATCCGTCGAGCCGACGTTGGCAGCGTTCCGCGTCATGGCCAGCACGCGATAGGTGCGCCCCGGTTGTGCACCGATGGGCGGTGAGAGCGCGTACACCCCTGGGTACTGACACGCGGAGACGAAACCGGTCGTGTGCAGCCGGAGGCCGTAACTGCCACCGCTCGGAGCTGGATAGAACTCGCGGCTCACCGACCAGCTCGTGTCGGTCGGGCAGTTCTGCCAGGTGAGCCAGCCCGTCGGGAAGTCGCTGCTCGCTTCGAAGCTGTTCTGGTAGATCGGCGGGCAGTCGGCGGGACTGCATCCGCACACGTTGGGCGTGCCGAGACCACCGCAGCTCTTCGGCGCCTTGCAAGTGCCGCAGTTCAAGCTCGCGCCGCAGCCGTCCGGAATGCTGCCGCAGTCTTTGCCCTGAGCTGCGCAAGTCGTCGCTGCGCAGCCGCACACGTTGGCGACGCCGCCTGCGCCGCAGGTCTTGCCCGTGGGGCACGTGCCGCACTCGAGCGTCCCGCCGCAGCCGTCGCTCAGCTGGCCGCAGTCTTTGCCCGCCTGCGCGCAGGTGATGGGGAGGCACGTGCATTGGTTCGGCTGGTTCGGCCCGCCGCAGGTCTTGGGAGCCGAACACCCGCCACACGAAAGCGACTTGCCGCAACCGTCACCGATGAGCCCACACTCGGCCCCCGCCTGGGCGCAGGACGTCGGCGTGCATGCGCCGACACCGCAGCGGTTGGGCCCAGCAGCGCCGCAGTTTTCTCCGCTCGGGCACTTGCCACAGTGGAGGACGCCGTTGCAGCCGTCGCTGGTGTCGCCGCAGTTTGCGTCGAGCTCGGCGCAGGTCTTGGGCGTGCACGCCCAGGAGGCGTCGAGCAAACTGCCACCGTCGTGGTGCGAGCCGGCGTCGGGGCTCGCCGGGTCTTTCGACACGGTGTCGCCGAGCCCGAGGCAACTCGGGATCATCGCCAGAGCGAGCAGCGCGCCCAAGCAAGCGCTCGCACGCAATCGGGACATCCGACTCGAACTCTACGAGTCCCGGCCCGAGCCCGCAAGCTGGGGGCGCGCAGCGACCGCGGCGGAGCGGCACGCCAGGAATATCGCGGTGCACTCGGGCAGCCGCGGCGAGCGCTCGGCTTGGATGCGCGTGCGCATCGCGTCACCGAAGAAGCTCCCGGCTACCCGCGCGGCGGTCTCGACGTCGTCGAACACGTAGTCCGTGCGGATCCAAGTCCGAGAGAAACCGTGCTCGCTCTCGAGGAACGCGAAGTATTCGTCGAGCGCCGGGTGGCTCCGCGGCGTCTCGTGGCCAGTGCCGAGAGTTTCGATCACAATCGAGGCGCCGCCAGGCTTCAGCACTCTCCGCATCTCGCCCAGCGCAGCTCCGACATCGTCGCGCCACGTGGCGGGCATCCATGAGCGGAAGTGTCCGAAGACCCAAGCAGCAATGGCCACGTCGGCGCAAGCAGTCGGGAGCGGCAGCGCCCGCGCGTCGGCCAGATGGAAGCTCGCGTTCCAGAGGTCGGCTTCGGCCAGCCGCTGCTTCGCCAGCTCGAGCATGGGGGAAGCGCGCTCGACCAGGTGCACGTGGCGAGCGCGGCGGCCGAGGAGCCGCGCGATGCGCCCGGTGCCTGCTCCCACGTCGATCAGCACGGCGTCGTCGATGGGCACGAGCCGGGAGAGCTCCTCCGACAGGCGCCCGTCCGCGTCTTCGGCACGAATCAGCTCGTCGTATTCCTCTGCGCGCTCCTGATAGATGCGCGCTTGGGCGTCGCTCTCGCCGTCGGACACGCAGCTCTCCAGCTCAGGCGTTCCGCGAAATGACGTCGTGGACGAGGACGCCGGAGAGCTTGCCGAGACGCCCGAGCTCACGCATGTGGAGGATCGGCACTCCGCCGAGCTCCGCCATGCTCTTTTCGCCGATGCGCTCGTCGTAGTGTCTGGGCTCGAAGGTCGCGAGACTCACCCGGGGGTCTCGGTCGATGCGGCGTAGCACGCCGAGCAGCGCGTCGAGCGAGTTCATCTTCATGTACGGGCAGGTCGCGCAGCCACCCTCGGTGCTGCAACCCTCGCCGCCCGCCACGCCGGGCACGATGCGGAGCTCTTGGTCTTCGCTCGGGGCGATGGCCTCGCTCGCCACCGGGAACACGATCTCCACTTCGACGACGGGTCCGCCGTTCTGGCTCAAATCCTTCAAGCTCTGGCGCACGCGGCGCACGATGCTCGTGATCATGCCGGCTTCGGTGCCGAGCACGAAACGCAAGCGCGCGGGCTGCCGAGCCTGGCTCGCGGCATCCACCTTGCGCCCGATGAAGCTCAAGATGTCCGAGGTGGAGCCCACCACGCCGGCGTCGCGGCGGGCGGCTTCGAGCGCCACCCGGAACATCTCTCCCGGCACCTCGAGGTGAGCCGTGATGAACGCGTCCGCGTATTCCTTCTTCACTCGCTCGGCCACCGCGGCGCCGAACATGTGGTGAACGATGCAGTTGCCCTGCTCGAAGTAGTGGAAGCGCGGGAGGAGCGCCTCGATGCTGGCTCGATCGTGCGCGGGGTGGAGCGCGCGGAGCTTGTCCTCCGGGAGCTCGCGGAGCGAGGCGAAGAGCTCGCGGAGATTGTGCCCCATGTACGTGTCGGGCCCGAACCAGACGTGGGCGTCCGGGATCTGCGCGAACGCCTGCAGCACGGTGCGGACGACGTTGGAGCTCGTACACGTGATGGTCGGGACGAGGGACTCGGCGTATGCCTTCGTGCGGAGGCTCGTGTTGATGTAGATGACGTGGAGCGAACGCGGCGTCCGCGCGGCCTCTCGCAGGTAGGCACCGTAGGCCGGAGCTTCCGCGCCCTCGGCCAGCGAGCAGCCGATGGGCTTCTCGGCGACGCGATACACCGGCACGTCGCCGAAGCCGCCGGCATCGAGGAGCGCCCGCACGTTTTCGCTCATGAAGTCCACGCCGAGGACCACGATGCTGCGCGCACCGGCCTTCACCATTTCCACCGCGCGATCGGCCATCACGAGCGAGTCGGAGATGTGGACGTGCGGGTGATCGGTGGCCGTGAGGACGCCCTGGAGCTCCGGGTCCATGTAGAAGTGAGCGACGAGGCCGGCATTCTTCTCGCGCAAGAGCCGTCCGAGCTCGGCGACCTCCGCCGCATCGGGGTCGAGGTAGGCGGCCTGCGCTTCGGCGAACGCACCTTGGGCCGAAAATCCATCGGCCCGGATCACGAGGGACGGGAACGGAATCGTCATCCTGACCTCTCAGTCCTTCTTCTTTCCGGGCAGGCGTCCGAACTTCTGCATGGCCAGATCCTGGAGATCGCCACAGTGCTCGAGAGGCAGCGCGTCTTTCTCTTCGGGGTCCTGGGCCACGTCGTAGCAGTGCCAACCATTGTCCCAGGCGCGGGCTTCGAGCTTCATGTTGCGGCGCATGTAGCCCCAGTTCTCGAAAGCGCAGCTCCAGACACCGGCGCAGTTGGTCATGGCGAGTGCCTCGGTGGTGAGCTCTGGCCGGAGCAGGCTGTGACCCGGCATCTTGCTCCGATACTGCTTGACGCCGGGCTCGTCGAGCACGCCCATCAAGTCGAGGATGGTCGGCGCGACGTCGACCTGGAACACGTATTCGTCCTTCTTGGCAGCGAGGTTCTTCTCCTGCTCCGCGCTGAGCATGCCGGGCGGCACGTCGATCCACGCCGGAACGTGTACTTCTTCGTCGAAGACGCTGAAGGTGTGTCCCATCTGGCCGTGCTCGCGGAACGCCTCGGCGTGGTCGCTCAGGTAGACGATGGCCGTGCGCTTGCCGAATTCCGTGGAGCGAACGTGGGAGAGCACCTTCGCGACGTGCTGATCCTGCTGATAGACCGAGTTCTGGTAGTAGTTGAAAAAGTGGGGGTTGTCGTCGGGCGCCTTGCTGCGTGTCCACGGCTGGAACGGCAGCGGACCGCTCTCGTCGAGGTAGTACGGGTAGTGCACGTTCGAGAGGTGCATCACGGCGAAGAACGGCTCTTTGAGCTCGGCGATTTCTTTGTTCACCCGATCTGCGAGGAGCCCCTCGGGCGCCCCCATGTCGAGGTCGGCGACGGGGTCGAGATCGGTGGCCGCGACGAACTTGCTGACGCCGAGGTTCTTCACCCACAGGCGCGCATTGCCGAACATCATGTTCTGGCTGGTCCAGTAGGCCGTGTCCCAGCCCGCGGCGCGGGCATAGTCGAAGAGCAGCGGCCAGGTGTGCAGCGTCTCGCGATCCTCGGTGGGGAGCACACCCGCCCACAAGACGGCCAACGAGATGGCCGTCGAGGAGTCGAGGGATCGCATCTGATTGAAGCCGAAGCGCTTGGGAAACAGCACGTTCGTCGCTTCGGTGCGCTTGCACTCGGGATCGTATTCGACGCAGGTCGCGTCGGCGCGCACGCTCTCGAGGATCACGAAGAGCACGTTGCGCGGAGTCGGCGGCTTGGCCGTCAGCGCCGCAACCGGCAGCGAGTCCCGCGCACGCGGACGGAGTTGGTTCGACTGATCCGTGAGACCGAGCTGAGTGCGGATGAGGCCCCCGACCGCGTGCAGGTAGAGCACGTCGGGCGTCGCCGCCTGGACGTGGCGGTATTGCGTGGGGATGAAGAACGAGGCGATCACCAACAGCGGCGCGACGTAGCAGGCGATGATGCTGGGGATCCGCTTCGGGCGAATCACGCGCCGCGCGATGATCACCATCACGATGGCGGCGACGAGAGGCGGTGCCTTGGCCTTGATGTAGTTGCCGATGTCGGCAAAGAGCTGATTGAGCACGCTGTCCATGAAGTTCGACGCGAACAGCGAGACGTCGACGTTCAGGTAGGCGTGATACTGGCTGTAGAAATACGCCTGGCCACCGAACGAGAAGGTGACGCCCACCACGAACAGTAGGGCAGCGACCCAACGACCGAAGCCGCTCCGCCTCGACGCGGCGTAGAGCAGCGTCGACCAGAGCACCAAGCTCTCGAGGACCGCGCCGAGGTACGTCCAGCGGTAGTAGCCCTGGAACGTCCCGATCAGCTCCGAACGACGAGAAGCGTCGATGGCGACCACCGCGACCACGGGGGCGAGGAGCAAGAACGCACCGGCGGCGCGCCGCAATCGGCGCAAGCGCTTCCTGCGGGTCCGCCATTCGGGCTCGGCCTCGCCGACCTCCACGGGCGGCACGCGCGTGGGCGCGCGGGGCTCGTCGGTGCGGGCGTCGAGGTCTTGCACGGCGGGGCATCCTAGCGCAACCGCCGGCACGGGCGAGCCCCCGAACGGACGGCCGACTGCTATGCTCGGCGGCGCCGGAGGCACCGATGAACTCGCTTCGATTCCGCATGATCACGTTCGGGACGGCGCTCCTCGCCTCGCTCGCCCTGGGCTGCAACGATGGCGAAGAAGAGGGCGTCGCGATCCCCGAACAGCCGAAGAGCAGCGTGCCGCTCCTCGGAGCCGATTGCGATCCCATCGCGCCGACGTTCTGCGGCCTCCCGTTTCCTTCCGACGTGTACCTCGCCGACGACCCCGACGCGAAACACGCGAACGGCAAACGCGTGAGCTTCGGTCCCACCACAATGCCGCCGCGCCACGACGGCACGCACGCGCCGCCGGAGCTCTTCTACGACCACGACGGCTTTTCACCCTCCCAGGCCCCGCTCACGCACCTGCCGTTGGCCAAGTGCGCGGCGTGCGCCACGCCGAGCAGCATCGAGAAGTCACTCGAAGACGATCACCCCACGGTACTCCTCGAAGTGCCCTCGGGTCGCAAGATCCCGCACTGGGTCGACCTCGACATGAGCACGGACAACGACGGCGTCGATGATCGTCCCGACCAGCGCTTGCTGATGATCCGCCCCGCCGAGCGCCTGAAGGCCGGCACGCGCTACATCGTGGCCATCCGCAACGTCGAGAATACCTCGGACGAGGTCATCCCGCCGAGCAAGGCGTTCCGTGCAATCCGCGACGGCAAGCTGCTTTCGGAGGGCACGGCAGCCGAGAAATGGACCGTTTACGCCAGGAAGGCGCTCTACGCCGACATCTTCTCGGAGCTCGAAAAGGCCGGCGTCGCACGCAAGAACCTACAAATCGCCTGGGACTACACCACGGCCAGCAAAGAGAACATCACGCGCTGGGTGGTCGAGATGCGCGACCTGGCGCTGGCGGCGGTCGGCGACGATGGACCCACGTTCAAGGTGGATCAGGTCGAGGAGCTGACGAACGACCCGAACCTGCTCCGCCGCATTCACCTCACGATGACGGTGCCGCTCTATCTCACGAGCGCAGTGCCGCACTACGACAAGAAGAAGCCGATGGATCGGCTGAACCTCGATGCTTCGGGGAAGCTCGCGCAAAACGGCACCATGGACTGGCAGGTGCTGGTGCTCGTGCCGAAGAGCGTGACGAGCGGCAAGAAGCACGGCCTGCTCCAGAACGGGCACGGCCTCTTCGGCAGCCGCTTCGAAGGCCAAGGCGGCTATCTCGCCCGCGCGGCCAACCGCAACGCGTGGATCCCGTTTTCGACCAACCTCTTCGGCTTCGACGAGGACAGCGTGCCGCTCGCCCTCGACCTCTTGCTCGGCAACTACGAAGGCGCCAAGGGTTTCCCCGAGCGTCAGATCCAGGGCATGGTGAACCAGCTCTTGGCGATGCGCATGATGATGGGCCGCGTCGCCAAGGACGGCATCAAGGACCAAGCGGGCACGCTGGTCCTCGATCCGACTTGGATCGACACGAGCGCGCGCGGCTACCGCGGCGACAGCCAGGGCGGCATCATGGGCGGCGCGTACATGGCGGTGAGCACCGACGTGACCCGGGGCCTGTTGGGTGAAACCGGCATGCCCTACAACGTGCTCCTGAACCGCAGCTTCGACTGGCCGGCGTACGAGCTGATGCTCGAGGCGGGCTTCGACCAGAACGGGGTCGCTGCGCAGCTCATGCTCGGCCTCGTGCAGATGAACTGGGACCGCATCGAGCCCGGCGGCCTCGCCCCCTACATGAGCGACGACCTCTTGCCCAACACGCCGGCGCATCACGTGCTGCTCCACATCGCGCGAGGGGACCACCAAGTGTCGCCCCTCGGCGCCCACATCCTGGCGCGCGCCATCGGCGCGGTGCAGCTCGAATCCGACGATCCCGCCCAGCCGGTGTTCGACGATTACTACGGGATCGCGCGGGGCAAGGCCCCCCTGAAGGACAAGTCCGCGCTCATCGAGTACGAGTTCGGCCTCGCACCGCTGCCGGCGCACAACGTTCCCGCCAAGGACGGGTGCGACCCACACGACCGCGTGCGCGACTTGAACCCCTCTTTCGACCAGCAAGACGAGTTCTTCCGTACGGGCAGCATCAACTGGCACTGCAAGGGTGCCTGCAACTGCAACGACGACGTCACGGCAGACCCCAAAGAGGAAGAACGCTGCGACGAAACGTGGGAGAGCCAGTGCAAGTGACCCGCGCTCGCGACGCCTGAGCCGACGCGAGCGATCGGGGAAGGCGACGCTCCGCGCGGCGTAGGAAGCACGAATGCGCTGGCTTCGCGTCGGGCTCGCTGGGGTCGCGCTGGCGTGCGCGACGCCGGCGGGAGCGCCTGCTCCTACGCCACGCACCATCGTGGCCAGCGCCGAGCCCGCTCCGAGCGCCGACCCACCCGCGGCCGCTCCGGCACCTGCGCTCGAGCCCGCGCTGGTACCGCAAACCGGTCACGTCTCCCAGGTCTGGTCGGTGGCGTTCCACCCGAAGGCTCCGATCCTGGCCACTGGAGGCTTCGATCACACCATCGGCCTCTGGGGGCTCGAAGGCGGCCTGCTCGCCGAGCTCGTCGGCCACCACGAAGCGGTGACGCGGGTCGCCTGGAGCGAGGCCGGCGACATGCTCGCGTCCATCGCGCGAGATGGTCGCATCATCGTCTGGGACCTCGCGCGCTTCGTTCCGAAGCTCGTGATCGAGCACCGTGGCTTCGACATCGCGCTCGATCCGGAAGGAGCATCGATCTACGTCGTCGGACCGGAGGCAGAGCTGTCACGATACGACGCGAGAACCGGGAAGCTCCTTTCGTCCGCGCGGACTCCTGCCAACGAAGGGCGACAACTGCTCGGCGTCACGCGCAGCCTCGATGGGACACGGCTCGCGACGACCAGCCTCGAAGGGAGCGTGCACGTCTGGGACGCGAGCCTCCGTCTGTTGGCGAGCTCCAGACAGCGAGCGACCGGCACGGCCTTCGGCAGCGACGGCAAGTCACTGCTCGTCCCTTCCGGAAACGATCTCTCGCTGCTCGACGCCGAGAGCGGTCGCGTACTGCGGACGATTCCCGTCGGAGCCAAGGCGTCCAAGGTATCCGTCACGCGCGACGGCGCGCGAGCGGTGGTCTCCGCCGGGGACCGCATCGTCCTCGTCGACTTGGCGCTGGGCAAGGTCGCGGGTCGCTTCTCCATGGGCTACGTCGAAGCGTTCGCACTCAGTCCCGATGGCGAGAGCCTGGCGACGGGCAACGACGACCCGCAAGTGCGGCTCTGGCGAGCGCGAGACGGCGCGCCCCTGCGCGCGTTCGGCAACCCTTGGGGTGAAGTGTCGGGCGCCACGTTCGACCCCAAAGGGGATCGCATCGCGACCCGCGCAGCCGCTTGGGTGGACGTGTGGGACGCACGGGAGGGCACGCTCTTGCGCCGCCTCGATACGGGCGGGAGAGCGCCCGGACAACCCATCTGGTCGCCGGACGGCTCGCTCGTCGCCGCCAGCGTCGGACCGGGGAAGGCGCGCGTCTGGGACGCGGCTCTCGGCAAAGAGCTGGGCACCGTCGGTGTCCCGACGCGGGACGATTGGGGCGCGCGCTTGGCGTTCGCACCGGACTCGAGCGGCCTCTTCGTGTTCACCGACCAGCACGCGCTCTATTGGGATCGGGCCGGACGCAAGGTGAAGAAGAACATCTCGCGAAAGCTCACGCTGGTCACGGACGTGGATTGGCGCGGAACGACCTTGGCTGCGGGCGGATCAGAAGGCGTCGATCTCTTCGACCCGAAGAACTGGAGCGTGCGCCACTTCGACACGAAGCCGCTGGTTCCCTGGGGCCGCACCGAAGCGCTGGCTCTCTCACCCGACGGAACGCGCTTCGTGACGGCGTCCAGCCAGTTCATCGGCCTCTGGGACGTGGCATCCGGGACGCTCTTGGGCAAGACGGAAACGCGCGCGTTCTTCGCGGCGCCGGTTTGGTCTCCGAGCGGCCAAAAGGTCGCGTTTCCCAGCCGGCGACAGGGGGTCTCTTTGTGGGACGGACGGGGCGCACCGAAGGAAATCGCGGTTTCACACGGACCGGTGCGACAAATCCGCTTCAGCCCGGACGGCAGATCCTTGGCGGTCGCGTCCGATGACAGCATGCTCCGCATCTTCGACGTCGCGACCGGGCGCCTCGCCCAAACGCTCAGCGGGCACGAAGCGCGGATCTGGAGCCTGGAGTGGCACCCGTCGGGCAGGGTGCTCCTCTCGGCCAGCCATCAAGCCCGCCTGCATCGCGTCGACGGTGCGTCGCTCGCGCTGCGCGCGCTGGCGAGCGCACCCCGAGGTGTCGTTCACTCGTCGACTCACTACTTCGGCTCGGCCGAAGAGCTCCTGGCGCTCCGAACCGCGCAGCCACTCAGCGAGGCGTCGCTGGGGGCGCCGGCCTCCCGCAGGGATGCCGAGCTCTTGTCGAAGTTTTGGTCGCTCCCCTGAGCGATCTTTTTTCGGCCCGAAACCCCGCATCCGCAGGCTTTGCTCGTTCCTCTTCGGGGCCCCGGCGCATGGACCGGCCGGGCGTACGTATTCCTCTCGACTTCCCAGCCCGTCGAGGGGCGCCAAGTATCGCATTCGCTTGGGTTTCGCCCGACCGGCGCGAAGCTTGCAAGCTCGGGGGGTGGGGTGGAAGTCGGTTCTAGAATTGGTCGCAAGGCATCGCTCGGCACGCTGCGGGTGAGGCTCACCATCATCGTGGCCGCCGCGGCTCTGCCCGCCCTGCTCCTGCTCTTGCTCACCGCGGTTCGGGAGCACGAAGAGGCCGAAACGGAGATCGCTCAGCGCGCCAAGCTGGCAGCGGCCCGAATCGTGACGGGCGAAGCCGTGGCAGTCGCGGAAGCCCGGCGCACGCTGATGGTCTTGGGCCGGCTTCCCGACGCAGTCTTCGAGGACCCGAAGACATGCGATGGCACCGTGAAGTCCTTCTGGGACGCCGACGGAGTGCTCACCGGTGTGGGCGTATTTCGACCTGAAGGCACTGCCATCTGCAACGCGAGCGGGCGACTCGACGCCGACCTGCGTACCCACACGTGGCTGGCCCGAGCACGCGAAGCCGAGGGGTTCTTCGTGGGAGATCCGTTCATGAACGCTGCTACGGGCGAGCTCGTGTTGAGCGCCAGCCTCGCACCGCGGAACGCCGAAGGAAAGGTTGCGCGACTCTTCTTGGCGCCGATCCGACTGAGCAAGCTTGCACAGTCGATGGAAGCCGAGGCCCTTCCGCCAGGGTCCGTGGCGAGCCTCTGGCGACCGGACGGCACGTTGCTCGCTAGGCATCCGGCGGGAGTCGACTTGGTCGGCAAACACTACGGCGCTGATTCGCCCATCGCGCTCGCGGGCCGTGCCAGGGACGAAGCCTTCGAGGCGACGGGCCTCGACGGCGTGCGCCGCGTGTACGTCGTCGAAGAACTCAAGATGTTCCCGGGCCCTCTGCGCTGCCTCGTCGGCGTGCCGATCGCCCACATGACCCAAGCCGGCTGGCGGCGTTCCCTCGGCGACCTGGGCCCCATCGCGTTCGCCACCCTCCTCGCAGGGGGTCTCGGTTGGTGGCTCAGCGAGCGCTTGATCCGCCGCCCAGCCAGCGAGCTGGCCGGCGCCGCTCGCAAGCTCGCCCGCGGTGAGCGCGCGGCGAACGTGGCGCGCGAGCTCGGTGGAACCGAGCTCGGCGATGTCGCGAAGGCGTTCGACGAGATGGCGCTGGCCATCGCCCTCCACGAGACCGAGCTCCGGCGACGAGCCGATCAGCTTTCGCTCCTGGTGCAAGAGGTCCACACGGCGCGCGAAGAAGAAGCCACGCGCATCGCGCGCGAGGTGCACGACGTGTTGGGACAGAACCTGACTGCGGCTCAGCTCGACCTCGGCACGATGAAAAGGCTCGTGGAGAGCTGCGCTCTTCGCGGCGACGAGAAGGGCTCGATGAACGAGCGCATCTCGGGCTTGAGCGAGCTGGTGAAGTCGACCCACGAGACGGTTCGGCGCATCGCGAGCGAGCTCCGACCTTCCGTCCTCACGGACCTCGGGCTCGCTCCGGCAGTGGAGTGGCAAGCCCAAGAGCTCGAGCGCCGCACGGGAATCGCGGTGAAGGTCGACACCTCGACGGTGCCCGACTTGCCGCCGAAGGTCTCGCTGGCGGTGTTCCGCATCCTGCAAGAGCTGCTCACCAACGTGACCCAGCACGCCCAAGCCGAGCACGTCGACATCGAGCTCGCCTACGACGGCAAGACATTGGTGCTGGAAGTGCGGGACGACGGGGTGGGGATCGACGAGAGCGCGCTCGTTGCCGGAAGCTCTCTGGGCATCCTCGGGATGCGCGAGCGCGCGCTCGCGGTGGGGGGCGAAGTCAGCATCCGGCGCCTCGACGACGGGGGTACGCTGGCGCGCGTCACGGTCGAGGTGAGCGCGTGATCCGCACCTTGATCGCCGACGACCACGCGCTGCTCCGGCGCGGACTCCGGCAGTTGCTCGAGAGCGCGCTGCCGAACGTCGAAGTCGTCGAAGCAGCTACCCGTGCCGAGGCGTCCGGGCTCGTCGAAGAGAGCAGCTGGCACCTGGCCGTGCTCGACCTGTCGCTTCCCGACGGGCTCGGCTTCTCGTTGGTCACCGAGCTCAGGAAGCGCAGCCCGCGAGCGGGCATCGTCGTGCTGAGCGCCCACGGCGAGAAGACCTACGCGACCCGCGCCCTGCGCGCGGGCGCCAACGCCTACGTTTCCAAAGACACCGCGGAGCGCGATCTCCTGGCGGCGGTCCAGAAGGCTCTGGAAGGCGGCATGTGGGTGAGCGCCGAGTTCGGGGAACAGCTCGCGCACGAGCTCGTGCAACCTCGGTCGGGCGCGCCGCACGAACAGCTCTCGAACCGCGAAATGGAGGTCTTGCTGGCGATCGCGCGCGGAATGGCGGTGGGACAGATCGCTGAACAGATGAGCCTCAGCGTGAAGACCGTGAGCACCTACCGCACTCGCATTATGGAGAAGCTCGCGCTTGCCAACAACGCCGAGCTCATGCGCTACGCCTTCGACCAGAAGCTCTTGTAGGACGAAATCGGACGGACGTGCCGGCCCGTGTCCGACACACGACTACGGGCTCGGGCCTGGGTGGGGCCTGGCGCCGCGCGCACACTCGAGTCATGCGCGTCCTCGTCGTCGAAGACTCCAAAGCACTCCGGGAGCGGCTCGTCGCCACCATCGCTGGATTCGAAGGCGTCCACTCGGTCATCGAGGCCTGCGACACTCCGAGCGCGCTCGCGACTTGCAGCACCGCCAAGCCAGACGTCATCACGCTCGATCTGCACATCCCCGGCGGCGGCGGTTTCGCGGTGCTCGACAGCTTGCCGGCCGCCGAGCGCCCGGAAGTGATCGTGCTTTCGGCTCACGCGACTCCGCAGTACCGGCAGCGCTGCGCGCGCGCCGGCGTGCGCCACTTCTTCGACAAGGCGGGCGAGCTCGGCCAGGCCGTCGACTTGGTCGCGCGACTGGCACGAGACCGCGCCCGGAGAAACCCGACGCCCGTGGCACAGAGGGCACTGCGCGAGCGCAGCACGGCCAGCGCGTCGCTCGCGGCGCTGGCCACGTTGCTCGACGTGAAGACCGAGTGCTTCTGGGTGCTCGACGAAACCACTCGGCGCGTGAGCATGGTGAGCCCGGGCTTCGAACACGTGTTCGGGCTCTCGATGTACGGCTTCGTCGAACAACCGGAAGCCTGGCTCGATCGCGTCCGCGACGAGGACGTGAAGCGCGTCGGCAACTGGCACGACACGGACATCGACGAGGAGGTGCGCGTGGAGCTCCCCGACGGCGGCGAGCGCACCGTGCACCTGAAGAGCCACGTCACCCGCGACGGGGACGGGCCGGTCACCAGCGTGCTGGTGTTCGCCCGGGACACGACCGGCGTGCATCAACTCGAGGCCGAGCTCGAGGAGGCCCGCCGCCTCGAGACGCTCGGCCGGGTCAGCAGCGGCGTCGCGCACGACTTCAACAACCTGCTCACCACCATGGAGTGCGCCGCCGACTTCGTTGCCCAAGCGCGGGTGCCCGCCGAAGTAATCCCCGATGTCGAGCTGATTCGAGCGACCTGCGCCCGCGGGCACGAGCTCACGCGCCGCATCTTGACCATCGGTCGCGGCCAAGCCACGGACAAGCGCGAGCTCAACTTGAACGAGATCGTGACCAACACCATCGATCTCGCCGTGCGCATGATCGGTCCGCACGTGGAAATTCGCGCGGAGCTCGCCGAAGATCTCGCCGACCTGCGCGGCGACTCGTTCAAGCTCGAACAAATCGTCCTGAACCTCTTGCTCCGAGCTCGCGACAGCCTCGGTGGAGAGGGGCGCGTGTCCGTGCGCACCGCCAACGTGGTCGATGCCCCGAAGCTCCCGAAAGAGATCCCGGCGCCCGCGGTCGAGCTCACGGTCACGGACAGCGGCGCCCACCTCGATTCGAGCTCCCACTCGGGGGAGTTCGAAGCCTGGGAGCCCCGAGGGCTGGGTGCTGGTCTCGGCTTGAACACCGTACGCGACCTCTGCACGGATCACGGCGGTCGACTGGCGCTCGAGCAGACCGACGCGGGCGCGCGGGTGACCGTGCTACTCCCCGCGCTCCGGGGTCCCCACATGCGCTTCTCGGAGCCCCTCGACGCGAAGAAGATCGGAGGCAAAGAGACGATCTTGGTGGTCGACGACGATCTCCACGTGAGAAAGGTGCTGATGCGGTCGCTCACCCGTCAGGGTTACCGGGTGCTCGAAGCCGCGGACCCACAGACCGCGGCGAAGCTGCACGCCGAGGCCAACGGCAACGTCGACCTCTTGGTGGCCGACGTGATGCTGCCCCGAACGACCGGGACCGCGCTGGCACGCGAGCTCCTGGCCCGTAGTCCGAAGCTCCGGGTGCTCCTCATCTCCGGAAACCCCGCCGAGAACCTGCAGGCGCTGGGCGCGCCCGAACAGGCGAGCTTCCTGCGAAAGCCGTTCGGGCCGAAGGACCTCGCGCAGCGCGTGCGCCAGCTCCTCGACGTCAGCGACGAAGAAGTCAAAGCTTGAACACGAACAAATCCGCGTCGGGGTCCAGCGCCACGAACAGCGCTTCGTGAGCGTTCTCGGGCGCGGGCTCGCCTTTCTTCAGGGGCCACGCCAAGAACGCACCATCGTGATCCGGTGACAGGGTCACCGCCACGCGCACCGCGTGATGGCGTACGCGAGCGGCCGGCGGGGCCGCCGAGGGAGCGGAAGCCTCCACCGCTTCGGGCGGAAGCGTGCGAGGGATCTCGAGCAGCGCTCTGAGCTCGGCAGCAGACTTCGCCAACTCGACCGCGCGTGAGTCTTGATTGGCCTCGGCTGCTGCCTCCGCGGCACGCCGCACCCACTGGAGGGCTGCGCGCCGATCGCCTTGGCCCCAGACTGCCTGGGCGGTTTCGAGCGCCCAGCGCACGTCGTCCGAGTCGCTGGCCTGGGCTTTGGGTAGTCCTTCGGCTTCCATGTTCCCGCGCTCTGTCTTCTATCACAGCTTTTCGCGCGGGATCAGAGCTCCGTCAACCAGTCGGTGATGAAGTAGTTGGCGATCAGGAGCGCCACCGCGCTCTGGACGACGGCGCGCGTCGTCGCGAGACCCACGCCACGGGCGCCGCCACTGGCGTAGAAGCCTTGGTTGCAAGAGATGGCGGAGACCAGAAAGCCGAAGACGGCCGCCTTGGTCACGCCCATCCAGAAGTCCTTGGCCTCGAGATAGCGTTCGATGTTCGAAGTGAACACCCCCGGGTCGACACCCAGCCACTTCACGGCCACCACGTAAGCGCCCACCATACCGACGCAGCCATAGAGCACGCAGAGCAGCGGCCCCATCAGCACCGACGCCAGCATGCGTGGGGACAGAAGGTACTGGACCGGGCTCACGCCCATGGTCACGAGCGCGTCGATCTGCTCGGTCACGCGCATGTTGCCGAGCTCCGCCGCCATGGCGCTTCCGGCGCGCGCGGTGACCATCAAGGCGCTGAATACGGGGGCGATCTCGCGAGACAGCGAGATCGCGACGATGGCACCGACCGATCCCTCCGCGCCGAACTGACGCAAGCTGTTGGTCGTCTGGAGCGCGAGCACCATGCCGCTGAACATCCCGGTCAGCGAAACGATGAAAATCGACTGCACGCCCACGAAGTCCATGGCGGCGAAGAGCTGGCTGATGCGGTAGGGCGGCCGGATCATCCAGGTCACCGTGCGCGAGGTGAGCAGCACGAACTGCCCGACGTTCTCCAAGAGACCGATGGGCGCGCGGAGCAGCGTCGCGAGGGAGCGCCCCGCGCCACCGTTCGCCGTCTCTTCGAGCGCCGCCACGGGGCTACTTTCGCACCTTTTCGCCGGAACCGCCCTGGGACAATGCGCGGAGGATTCCCAGCGCCCGGGGGCCGGTCGCGCGAATTTCGGCACGACGCGGCGCAAGACCGAGCCCGACGACGAGGGCGTCCCCGCCGAGGAGCCCGATGAATGGCTCCCCCCATTCGACGAGCAGGAGGCGCCCGTCGTCCCGCTGCTCGGCGAGGCCGATCTCTCGAACTTCGCGCTCCGTGGAGAGCCGATAAAGGTCGGCGTGGGCAACCGGGGGTGAAGTGTCGTGTTCGTGAATGAGCGAGAACGTCGGACTCGTCACGCGCACGCGTTCCGATAGCCCGAGCGCACGACAGAGGGCCCGCACGAAGAAGGTCTTCCCAGCGCCGAGCTCGCCGCTCAAGATCACGAGATCGCCCGCGGCGAGCAGCGGCGCGAGTCGACGCGCCAAGCGCGTCGTCGCTCGACGCGTCGGCAATTCGACGGAATACCATTCGCCGGGCGGGTTCATGGCGTGCCCTTGGACTTGGACCAGACGACTCGGCCGAGCGTACGTGGCAGAACCCGCTGGCCGCCGAAGCCTCGGTGGTCGGTGGACCAGAGCTCGCCTTCCGCGCGGGCGAGGGCCGAAGTGGCCTTTTGATGGAGCTCCCGGACCCTCTTCGAGTCGTCGACGCGAGTCAGCGCGAACTCCGCCAGGGCAGCGGCTGCGAGCACGGCGGCATCGTGACCGAGGGTCGCGAACCAACTCGGAGCATGACCCGAACGCTCCACCTGCTTCTCGAGGGACGGAGGCGACGCGCCGCCACGTCGATAGGGGAAAGCACCGGCAGAGAGCGCAAAGCGGGGCTGCTCCGGTCCGAGCTCGCCGAAGGCTTCCCCGGCTTCGAGACCGAGCCCGAGTAGCACGCGATGGCCGCTGTCGGCCGATTCACGCGCTACGTCTCGAGCGCAGGTCGCGTCCCCCGTCACCAAGACGCCGACGACTCGATCGCGCTTCCAGGCCTGGACGGGAAAGCGTGGTTGTCCGGCAGCCATGGCAGCCACGTCACAAGCGATGCCTCGCCCCCACTTCGACGCTCGCGCGTTCCCCCAGCTCTTCGTGCAGCGCCGCGAGCTCACGCTCTTGGGGCTCCGAAAGCAGGAACACGGACTCTGCATTCTTCTTGGGGGCCGGCCCGAGCACCAGCACTGGGATCCCGGAATCGAAGGAGTACTGTGCGGCGCGGCTCGCGCCTTCGACGTCCACTCCCGCGATCAACACCGCCGCGCCTTGCCCCGCCAGGTCGGCCAACGCGCGCGCGACGCCGAGCTCCGAGCCATCGTCTTCGCTCGTCAGGAGCTGGACCGCTTCCGAGCTCGACGCGGAAGCGGGCAGGCCGAGCGCCCGCGCGACGCCCTCGACCACTTGGGCCGAGCGCCGTCGCTGTTCGGGGCTCCCCACGCTGAGGACGAGGCCGAGCGAGCGCCCGAGGATGCGGGGCGCGACCTTCCCCGCCGATGCGATGCGCACCAGCTCCTGACCACGTTCGCCCCTCCGAAAGAGCTCGAGCCCGGTATCGAGTAGGCGACGAGCGAGAGCGCCGTCGCGAGTCTCGATGGCCACACCGAGCAGGCGTTCGGCCACCACCGGCAGGAGCCAAGTCCGGGCTCTGTCGGTGTCGGGATTGGCGTTCGGAGCGTCGCTCTCGGAAGCGAGCTCGTTCAGCGATCGGACGAGTGGATCCGCCGCCACGCGACGGACCAGCACCAGCGTGCGCCCCTGGACGGCGTCGCGCTCTTCGGGCGCGGTCTGGGCCAACCAATCGCGCATGGCGCGCACGGCCTCTTCCGAGCGACGCGCAGCCAACGCAGCCAAGACCCGTTGCTCCCCATAGAGAAAGCGCTCCTCGGGGTCGATGATCTTGCCCTCGAGAGGAGTGAGCACGTTGTAGGCCTGGTCCGCCTTGCCCTCGCGGAGCAGGATGGCTGCCTCGGCAACCACGGCGAAGTCCCGCGCGCTGCCGCTCTGACCCGCCCGCGTCTTGGCCACGAGCGCCCGGGCCTCCTGGACGCGGCCGCTCTGGACGTAGAGCCACGCGAGGTAGATCCGAGCGACGCGAGCGCGGCGATCGGTGGCGTGGCGCTCCAGGAATCCGACGAGAGCGGGTTCGAGCTCACCCCGCCGTTCCGGTGCGAGGGCGGCCCAGCGCCGCTTGACCTCGCGGAAGTCACGCCCAGCAGCCTTGGTCTCGGCGATGTTCGCTTGCGGAGCGAGCGCTGCGGATTCCGACGCGCACGCTCCGCCGAACACCGAGACCAGCGCTACGGCGACGACGGAAAGGTACGCGGGTCGTGGAATCGCTGGACGCTGCATTGGCGGGTCGCAGGAAGACGTCGAGTAGGGTACCTTTCTAGCGCGAGGACGACATGGCGAAGCAACTCGTGGGCGTGACGGTGTGGGCAGCGCTTTCCGCTCTGGGGCTCGCCCTCGCGTGCGGCAGCGCGGAAGATGGCGGGATCGCGGGCGGCGACGGCGGCGCGTCGGCGGGCGGCTTCGGCGGGAGCAGCGCGTCCGGGTCGGGTTCCACCTCGGGCAGCGGCGGCGGACTCATCATCGACAGCGGGACGGGGGACGGCGCCCTGACTGACGCCAACGCCTGCGCCACCGACTCCAAGAAGGCCGAGCCCGTGCCCCTCGATCTCTACATCATGCTCGATCAGTCGGGCTCGATGCAGGGCAACAAGTGGACGAGCACGGTCAGCGCCATCACGGCCTTCGTGAACGATCCGCAGTCGGCTGGGATCGGCGTCGGACTCGACTTCTTCCCTGACGACCCGGAGTGTTCCATCGGCACCTACTCGACGCCGAGCGTCGGTATCGCTCCGCTGCCTGGCAACGCCACGGCCATCGTGAACGCGCTGGGTGGCACCGGACCGAGCGGCGGCACGCCGACGTTCCCGGCGATCCAGGGCGCGCTCACCTACGCGCAGACTCACGCCATCAAGAACCCGGATCACGTCGTGGTGATCGTGCTCGCCACCGACGGGCAGCCCAACGACTGTAGCAGCAACGTGGGCAACGTCTCGAACGTGGCACAACAAGGGGCGCAGGGTACGCCCAAGATCCTCACCTTCGTGATCGGCGTCGGCAGCGCACTCACCAACCTGAACGCCATCGCGAGTGCAGGTGGCACCAACACCGCCTTCATCGTGGACACGAACGGCAACGTGGGGCAGCAGTTCATCGATGCGCTGAACGCCATCCGCGGCGCCGCGCTGGCCTGCGAGTACATCATCCCGACGCCGTCCACCGGCAGCATCGACCCGGGCAAGGTCAACGTCGTCTTCACCCCCGACGGCGGACAGAAGGAGACCTGGCCCAAGTACGCCAACGAGGCGGCGTGCCCCCCCACCGGAAACGGTTGGTATTACGACAACGACGCGGCTCCGACCAAGATCCTGCTTTGCCCGGGCACGTGCAGCATGGTGAAGAACACCAAAGGACAGGTGGACGTGCTCTTCGGTTGCGCCACCCAGGGTCCAGCCTGAGCGCGCCCTCTCCCGAGTGGTGGCGCCCGCCGGCGTGGAGTACCGTCGGCGTGACCGCGTGAGCGAATCGCTGCCGCCCCCCTCCGCGCGCCGAGGCCGTTCCTTCGCCCTCCGCCGTTGGATGTCGCTCTCCGGCATCGTGCCGCTCGGCGTGTTCGTGCTGAGCCACGTGCTCGCCATGGGCCAGGCGCTGCTCGGGCCGCGCGCTTTCGGTTCGGCACTCGCCGAGCTCACTCCCGTACGGCTCGGGCTCGAGGCCGTGCTGATCGGCGTACCGCTGGCGTTCCACGCAGGGTTGGGGCTCGCCCTGGCAGCGCGATCGCGGTCCAACATCGCGAGCTACCCCTACCCGGCCAATCACGCCTGGGCACTCCAACGGGTGAGCGGGCTCCTGGTGCTGGTGTTTCTCCTGGTTCACGTGTGGCACACGCGCGTCGCGCTGCTCCTCGGCCGCACGACGGCGAGCATCACGCTGGAGGCGCTCGCGGCTCGTCTGTCCGCCACGGGCCTCTTCGGTCTGCCCTACCTCGCGCTCTTCTACCTCCTGGGCGTGTCTGCCACCGTCTTTCACCTGGCCCACGGCATCGTGGGATTTTGCGCGAGCTTCGGGCTCGTCGACAGTCTCGAACGGCTGCGCGCCGTGACGCGATACGTGTGGCTCGGCGCTGCTTGCGTGTTTCTGCTCGGGGTGGCCACGGTGATCCACATCGCCACGGGCAGCGCCCTCCCTTGGGGAGCGCCATGAGCCGCGCTACCGACGCCAGGGTGCTCGTCGTCGGCGAAGGCATCGCGGGAATCGCGTGCGCAGTCGAGCTCGCCGACAAGGGGCTCCCGGTCACGCTCGTGAGCCGCGCGCCGCTCGAGCACAGCGAGTCGTTCGCGAGGCACGATGGCCTCGACGCGGGCCTCGAGGCTGCGGGCGGGACGCCGGCGCATCGTGAAGAGCTCGCGCTCGGGGCTGCCAAGGCTCCGCCGCGCTGGCTCGACGCGTTGGCAGAAGCCGGACCCGTCGTCGTGGACGAGCTCATTCGACGAGACGTGCCGTTCGATCGCAGGCGGGATGGGGAGCTCGCGCTGGGAGGCTCCGGTCGAACGCTCCACGCGAGCTGCTTCACGGCGCGATACCTCGGCCGACGGCTCTCGCAGCGCTTGCTTCACCACGAGCGAACAGGCTGCGTGGTGCGCCGCTTGGGCTGGCAGGCGCTCGACCTGGTGCGCGACGCCGACGGGCGCGCGCGAGCCGTCGTCGCACGCCACTTCGGCAGCGGCGAGATCGAGGCCTTCGAGGGCTCTCCCATCTGTCTCGCGACCGGAGGCCACACAGGCCTGTTCTTTCCCGAGAGCTGGGCCCACCCGAGCATCGGTTCGGTCACCGGTCTGGCGTTCCGCGGCGGAGCGGATCTCGTGGATCCCGCGGCCGTACTCCAGCACCCGCTCGCCTACCGGGCCCACGGCTTCGTGCGCCGCCTGCCCCGGCGCCTGCTCGAGCTGGGTGCAAGTGTGGACGCCGGGTTGTGCGACTTGTCGGGGCTGGATCGCGCACCGCTGCGCGCGGCAGCCGGACCCGTGCTCGCCGAGCTGTCGCTGCACCTCGGCATCGACCCCTACCTCGAGCCTTTCCCAGTGGAGGCCGCTCCGGATCGCACGCTCGGAGGCCTGTTCGTCACGCTCGACGCCGAGACCGGACGCCCGGGAGCGCCGGCGACCACCCTCGACGGCGTCTACGCGCTGGGAGGCGCCGCCGCGATGGGATTCGGCGAGACGGCGAGCGCCGGTAGCTTCTTGCTCGCCGCGCTGGTGCTGAGTCGAAGTGTCGCGCGTGAGATAGATGCTCTGCCCCCGCCCGCCTCGACCAACGTCGAGGCTGCCTGCGACGCGCGCAAAGCGGCCCGACGAGACCAGATCGATGAAGCGCTCGCCAGCGCGGGACAAGCCGGCGAACGGCCGAGCGCGTGGCTGCGCCGAGTCTCGAAGGCCCTGCGAACGGCGGATCCACGCGCTCGCGCCGCGGAGCTCGAGTCATGCACGGAAGGGTTGCTGCGCGTGCGTGTGGGCGACGGGGCTCCGCGGGCCAACCGCGAGCTCGAGCTCTGGCTCGACCTCGAGCCGACCTTGGCCCTCGCGCACGCTGTAGCGCTGGCAGAGGCGAGCGCACACGAAGCCCCACGGGTGCGTTGGCGAGACTCGAAACCCGTCCTGGTGGAGGAGTCAGCGTGAGCGTCGAGCTCCAGATCCTGCGTCAAGACGGCCCGGAGCTGCTCGCCACGCGCAGGCACGAGACATTCCGTGTCGATCTCGCTCCGAGTGCATCCATCGCGGCTGCCCTGTATCGGATCGCCGAGGAGCCGAAGACCGCCGACGGCCGAGATGTGTCGCCCGTGGCCTTCGAATCCGCGTGTCGAGGCCACGGCTGCGGGGCCTGCACGTTGCTCGTGGGAGGCCACGTCCGCTCGGCCTGCCGCACGACCCTCGCCTCCGTCTCGCCCAAACGAGGGCCCATCGCGCTCGCCCCACTCGCCAAGTTCCCCCTGGTTCGAGACCTGATCGTGGATCGCTCGGGGCTTCGCGACCGACGCCTGCATGCGGGTGCGGAGCTCGGGTCGGAGCTGCCCGAGGCGCTGGGTGAGACCCACGCTCGAGCCACCACCGATCGCTGCACCGAGTGCGGAGCCTGCTACGAAGCTTGCCCCGAGACCCAGCGCGGCAGGTTCGTGGGCCCGGCCGCGCTCCACGAAGCGTTCGTGCTCACTTCGATCCGAGCCGGGCGTGCCGATCGCGACCAGCGCCTCGAACGCACCATGCGCGACGGCGGCGTCGCCGACTGCGGCAAGGCGCGTGTCTGCATCGAGGTCTGCCCGGAGGAGATCCCGATCTTCGACTCGATCCTCGGGCTCGAACGCGAGACCACTCGACGCTGGCTCAGGACCCTACTACGTCGCTGAAGTTCGCCATGCCTCGCTGCTACCTGCTCGCGGTGACGAGCGGCTCGTCTCTCGACCAGCACTCGAACAACGTCACGTTGTTCAACTTGGTCGAGCAGCTCAACATCCCGCCCAACGCGCCCGAACCTCCGGGAGGCTTCCTGCCGCTGGAGCTCCACGCGTACTTCGCCATCGCGCCCCACGAGCTCGAAACCAAGTATCAGGTTCGGTTCGCCATGGTCAGCGAAACTGGGCTCGAGGCCTACACCGAGCCGTTCGACTTCAAGTCCTCCACGCCACGCTTTCGCACGCGCTCGTTGGGTTTGCCTCTCCCTCCGGTCATGGGGGCGTACCAGCTACGCGTCGACCTCCGACCCGAAGGCACCGGCGAATGGCGACGGGATCCCGCGGCGTGGCCCCTCGCACTCGTGGAGCACGTCGTGCGACCGCAAGTCACGCACTGAGCGCCAGCTCACGGCGTGCCGGCGTCGCCGAAGAAGAACGGCTGACATCCGCTGGGAGTGATGACTCCGCACGGACCGTTGCTCGTCATGCAGCACGGCTTGAGCGGACCGGGGCTCGGACAGAAGGCCGGGTTGCAGAGCGGGGCGCCACCCGATCCGCCGCCACCTGCGGTGCCACCTGCGCCGCCAGCCCCACCGCTGCCGCCGCATTTCCCGCAGCCGAGCGAGGTGACCTCGTTCACGCAGATGCCATCCCACTGCCCGTTGCAGCAATACGGATCCTTGGGGCAGACGCAGGCGTAGACGCTCGCGTCCCCGCAGCCTGGCCAGGCGTGCGTGCCGCAGCAATCGCCGGTGAAGCCACCCGCTCCCCCGGTGCCCGTGCCACCAAAACCTGCGACGCCACCGAAGCCTGCAACGCCACCGAAGCCACCTGCGCCGCCCGCACCGCCGGTGCCACCACCACACTTTTGCGGCGGCGGGCCGCCGTATTGCCAGGTCTCGACGCATCCGAGATCGATGGCGCCGAACCACTGGCCGCAGATCCCACTCGGCTTGCAGCAACCCGGCAGTGATTGGCCGGTGGGCACTGCGAGCGAAGGACACGTCGGGTCGATGGTGCCTGGTTGGTTCTTCTGCACGCACGCCGCCGGTAGCGGCACGTATTGCGAGATGGGCGTGGTATCGAGACCACACACGAACGGTCCGAACGGTGGACAGCAGCCCGGCAACGTGATGGGCAGGTTCGGAACCTGCTTGGGCGGGCACGGCACCGCGCCGCAGTTCGGAACTCCGCCGGTACCTCCGATGGGAACGCCGCCGCCGCCGAACGGGATGCCGCCCGTGCCGCCGAAGCCGCCGCCACCGAAACCACCGGTGCCACCGCAGAAGCCGCAGCCGAGCGACTCCACTTCGCTGGCGCAGAGGCTGTCCCACTGACTCGTGCAGCAATACGAGTCTTGCTTGCACACGCAGGAAGCGATTCCGGGGTTCACGCAGCCCGGCGACGGATGCTGGATGCAGCAGTCGCCCGGTGCGCCGCCGAAGCCGCCGAAGCCTCCGCCGCCGAACGGCGTGCCGCCGAAGCCTCCGCCGCCGAACGGCGTGCCGCCGAAGCCTCCACCTCCGAACGGCGTGCCGCCGAAGCCTCCGCCGCCGAACGGCGTGCCGCCGAAGCCTCCGCCGCCGAACGGCGTGCCGCCGAAACCTCCACCACCGAACGGCGTGCCTCCGGACCCTCCGAAGTGCGTGCCGCCGGAGCCCCCGAAATGAGTGCCTCCGGTCGCACCGACGCCCGTGCCTCCGGTGCCCTGACCGAACAGATCGTCGCCCGAGCGAGCGCCGCACCCCATGAGGAGGTAGCCCCCTGCCGACAACACCAGTCCCGCCTTGGTGATGAGCCGCATGGCCAAAGCATGCGCCCCTGACGAACACGCGTCCAATTTGGGGCGGCAGCGCAGGCTCGCAGATTTCACGTGGCTCGAGGCCGAGTCCGGCGACCGTCTCGAAAGGCGGTGCAATCCGCTCCGGCGTGACTAGAATGCCGCCGAAGAACGAGGGGCGGTGGGGGCATGAATCAACCAACTTCCGAGAAGAAACCGGCGGCCGTCGGTACCGACCCGCTGAAGCAGAGCGGGACGCGCCCCATCGAGCCCGGACCGCCCGTCGCTTTGCCGCGAGCACCGCGGGTGCCTGCGCTGGCGTTCCCGGGCCGCGCCGACCAGGACCAGATCCCGACCCAACCCGAGCACGACGTGCCGCTCACCTATTCCGCCGGCGACGAGGCACTCGCCCTGGAAATGCCGCGCGAAGAACTCGAACGCGACACGATCCCGTCCCCGCCTCCGGCCCGCGACTGAAGAGGGTTCGGCGCTGGCTAGCCGCAATTCTGCGCGCCGGGCTGCGAGCAACGCAGCGCCCGGACCTTCGTGTACACCGGATACGGCGCACCACTCGGCTGCGTCCACGCGAACTTGTCCCAGGTGCCGGCGTCCCGAAGGATGAAGGGGGTGACCCCTGCGATGTTCGGGTGCGTGTTCCAGAAGTTCTGCGCGGCCTGGACCGTGAAGTCACCCACCTGATCTCGACTCCACGTCTGACCGTCTCCGTTGGTGGGCCAGCCCGTCTCCGTGATCACGACCTTCAGGCTAGGCTTGCCGATGGCGGCGAGCTCTTTCTCGAAGTACTTGAGACCCGTCATGGCCTCCGAGTAGGACACGAAGAAGCCCCAACCCTCACCTTTCGCGGGGTAGGAATGGGTGGCGAAGACGTCGATCTTGTCGAACACCCCGGGCACCGCTTGGTTCATGTACCCGAGGAAAGTCGTCGAGAGCGTACCCGCAGTGAACCCGCTCCCGCCGCACTGACAGGTCGCTGCGCCACCCGGAGCGAGCGCTCCATTGGCGACCTTGATGCGCGGGTCCCCGATGGAGTGCAGCGCATCGGCCACGTCCCGCAAGAGGTGAGCGTACTCGCTCGCCATGGTCTTGTCGGTCAGCGTGCCGGCGGAGGCATCGCACTGCCACTCGTCGCACAGGTTCGGTTCGTTGTGGACCTCGACGTAGAGCGGCCAATCCGCGCGCTTGGGCAGGTCCTGAATCACGGCTTTGTAGGCCTGTGCCAGCTTCTGATACGCGGTGGGGCTCTCCCCCATGTTCCGTACGCGACGATCGCCCCAGGGCGGAGCCATGCGGATCACCGGGATCAGATCCTTGGCGTAGGCAGCCTGCACGCTGGCCTTCCAGCTCGGGTCGGCGCTGGTGCGACTCGGCGTGACGTCGGCGAAGATCACCAGGAACCATCCGCCAGGCCCGGCGAGTTTGGCGGCGAGATCCACATCGGTGGCGTCGCCCTGGCTCACGAGCCCGATGCCATAGCGATTGGCGGGCGGTGGCCCGCTGCTCGTGCCGCCCGTGCCGCCTCCGCTCGGTGTTCCACCCGAACCGCCGGCCCCACCGGAACCCACGGAGTGGATCTGACAAGTGGCGACGGTGGTTCCGGCGCCTCCGTTCTTGTCCATCTTGAATGCGAGGTCGAGGACGCCGGCACCATGGCCGCTCACCGTCCACTTCCAGGTCCATGGACTCGATCCGGTGACGCCGCCCCAGGCGCTCGACGGCGAGCCCGGTCCCGTGACCTCCATGTCTACGTAGGCGTAGGGCGTGTTGTCCGTGACGCTGACTTCGAACGCCACGCCGGCCGTCACGGGATCCGACACGCTGAACCGCGAGTCACACGGGAGCGGCGTGAGGCCCCCGCTGCCACCGGCCCCACCGCTCGGCGCACCGCCGCCCCCGCTCGCCCAGCCGGCGGTGCCGGAGATCCCACCGCCTCCGCTGCCCGAGCTTCCGCCGGCACCACCCGAGCTGCCCGCCGGGTCGTCGATGGACGCGCTGCTGCACGCAGCGATGGTGGCGAGCCACGACACCAGCGCCGAACCAGAGATCAGGCGACTTCCCAAAGGGCACCTCACACCGCCATTCTACCCGCAAGACCCTCCCGGTCGAGAGCAGCTTGAGTCCCACGAAACCTTCCTCGTCGCGCAGCGAACCGGGCCTCGACCTCTTCCGCGCCTGCGCGGTGCTCGCGATGTTCGCCGTGCACGCGCGACGCCTTCAGACTGCCCACGGTGATGGCGCCGGCGAACGACTGCTCGATTTCCTGATGTGGAGCGAGCCCTTCATCGCTGCAGCCTTCGCGTTCATGGCCGGCGTGTCCTTGGTCCTGGCGCGAGAACGCGCGCCATCGGGGTTCTCGACTCGCACGCTTCGCCGCTCGCTCCTGCTCTACGCGCTCGCCTGCGGCCTCTTCGTACCGCAATACGGCCTCGAGCTACCCGACCTCTTGGCCTCGCCGGGGATTCTCTCCGCCCTCGCTCTGGGGATCGCCTCCAGCGCACTCGCGCTCTCGAGCGCGCGGCCCGAGCTCGCCCTGGGCACGCTGATCGCCGGGGTGCTCGCGCTGACGGCGTGGCTCGACGCGAGCGGTGTGACGATTCCCGGAATGAACGCGGGGCCGGGTGGAGCCGTCCCGCTCGCCGCGTTCACCTCGTTCGGGGCGCTGGCATTTCGCCTGCGCATGAGACGCGGACCACGAGCGCTCGTAGCGCTCTCGCTCGTCACGCTTCCTCTCCTGGGCGTCGTGCTGCTTTCTCGGTTCCCCTGGACCACCGTACGCGCGTCGTACTATCGCGAGCACGCGGGGCAGCTCGCCCTGGTCGATCTCGCGAGCGATGCTCCACGAGTCGCCATGAGCTTCTGGAACCACTCGGCGGCCGGCGCCGTCGCACTCTCGGCGCCGCTCCTGGCAGCGCTCGGCCTGGCGCTGGCCGCGGGGAAGAGGGTCGGGAGCGCCGCGCTCGCCGCGCCCTTCCTGGTTCTGGGCCGACACGCCCTCTTGGCCTACGTCGCGCATCTGGGGCTCTTGGGTTTGGTCGAGCTGGCAGCATTCGCCCCCCGGAGCGCGGCCGGGACCTGGCTCGTGGTGTCGGCCCTGGGCGCGTCGACCACGCTCGGCGCGTGGGCATTCGAACGCTGGCGCGAGCTCAGAACAACTTGAGCGCGACGCGATACACCGCGAGCGGATAGACCGGCAGCCGGTAGGGGTGGAGGCCGTAGTCGTCGTCTCCGAATTTGAACACGAGCTGGAGCAAGAACAGGTCGGCGTTGCCGCCTCGCGGCCGCACGAACCCTGGTCGGGTACCGAAAACGAGCCCGTAGTGGAGCTCGGTTTCGCGCTCGTGGCTTCCGTCCGGTTGCGTGCGCGGGACGTTCATCAGACGCGCGTAGGGGCCGATGCCTCCCAAGTCGCGATGGCGGAAGAACAGCGTCGCCTCGCTCTTCACCAGCGTCCCGCCGTCGTGCATGTTGGCGTGGAGCCAATCGAACGAGTTGTCGCGGGCGTCTTCGTAACGGAGCGTGTTGGTGTTCACCAAGAAGAACGGGTCGAGGGGCACCACGATCCTCAAGCGGCCTTCTCCGTAGGCATAGCCCTGCGCGTCGAAGTCGCCGGCCGACTCGCGATCGTTGCGCACGTCGCGGCTGGAGTCCTCGCCGGGCGCGAAGGTGTGGTTGCGATAGACCTGGCGGTAACCGAGGCTCCCACCGAGTGTGAAGAGGAACGCTCGCGCGTCCACGTTGAGGCTGCCGTCGGCGTACGGATAGCTCAAGATCCCGCTCAGGCGGGTCGTGAGCATGCTCATGCCCTCCTCGAGGTGGGCCCGGTTCTCGAGGCTCTGTTGGAGCCCGACGTTGTAGGCGTCCGACATCGAGAAGGTGCCCGCGGCCGGTGCATCCAAGAAGTAGTCGCGGGGCAGCTCGGCACGCGCCTCCAACGTGCTGAAGACGACCGCAGCCAGCGCGCTGAAACCCCTACGCAT